>Ga0307515_10023365_pt1 | contig 10836 bp, 14 predicted proteins | sample 17_EM_MG_FD_194513 | JGI IMG/M metagenome (GOLD analysis project Ga0307515, IMG submission 194513) | Populus trichocarpa ectomycorrhiza microbial communities from riparian zone in the Pacific Northwest, United States - 17_EM | ecosystem: Host-associated > Plants > Roots > Unclassified | place...
AGAGGATTTCTAGCTGAAGCGCCGGTCTTGGCATCCCAGATTCGAATGGTGCAGTCGTCCGATCCGGAGATGATGTGCTGCCCATCGGGAGAGTATGCAACAGCATTCACACCCCCATTATGCTCTACAAGGTGCTCGCCAACCGAAGCGCCAGTCTCGGCATCCCATGTTCGAATGGTGTGGTCCTCGGATCCGGAGATGATGCGCCGCCCATCAGGAGAGTAGGCAACGGACCGCACATAGTGAGTATGCCCATTGAGAGGATTTCCGGCTAAAGCGCCAGTCTCGGCATTCCAGATTCGAATAGTGAAGTCGTCGGACCCGGAGATGATGTGGTGTCCATCGGGAGAGTAAGCGACGGACCACACCCAGCCAGTGTGCCCCCTGAGAGGATCGCCGACTGAAGCGCCAGTCTTGGCATCCCAAATTCGAATGGTGCGGTCGTCGGATCCGGAGACGATGCGCCGCCCATCAGGAGAGTAAGCAACGGACCGCACCCAGTCAGTGTGCCCATCGAGAGGATTCCCGACTGAAGCGCCAGTCTCGGCATCCCAGATTCGAATAGTGTTGTCGTCGGATCCGGAGATGATGTGCTGCCCATCGGGAGAGTATGCAACAGAATACACACTGTCATTATTCCCTATAAGATGTTCGCCAACCGAGGCGCCAGTCTCGGCATCCCAGATTCGAATGGTGCCGTCAGAGGATCCGGAGACGATGCGCCGCCCATCAGGGGAGTAGGCAACGGACCACACCGAGCCAGTGTGCCCATCGAGAGGATTTCCGACTGAAGCCCCAGTCTCGGCATCCCAGATTCGAATGGTGCGGTCGGAGGATCCGGAGATGATGTGCTGCCCATTGGGAGAGCATGCAACAGAATTCACATCCCCACTATGCCCTATAAGACGCTCGCCAACCACAGCACCAGATTCTGCATCCCAGATCCGAATCGTCTTGTCGCTGGATCCAGTGACAACGCGGGTCCCATTCGGTGAATAACAAACACTCATGATGTCCCCCGCGTGTCCAGTCCACTTCAATGGCGGTCCTGGCCATGACGACAGGTTCCCCGCTCGTACCTTGATGGCACTAGTGAATTCTCTGCTCAAGGTCCTCGATAAAGGGGACTGTGAGGGTAAGAATGGCCTCGTCGAAATATAGATGTGTGGAACGCTGATAGAGATGGGGGTGTGAAAAGTGATCAGGAAATGACGAATATCCTGAATTCTCTCAAGAATTGTTGAATCTACGTCCTACAGCCAATTCGAATCAGATTGGAATGCAAACTGGTAGCAAGCTGGATGTACTCACCCTGACCCAGGACAGCAACCTTCGAAGGCTTTGAGCGCCAATTGGGACCATCCCCATAATGCTCAACACTTCAATCCAAAATAATGGGTACAATCCCCCAAAGAACCCCTTCAAGCCTTCCAGCACCAATAGGCGCTCGTCACGGTTAGCTGAAGAGCAAAGATGGTTCGACCAGTGGAGACAGCTATACTGCAAGGGGTCGGAAATGCTCTGTTTCACTCGGGATGGGAGATCTCTAATGTCTGCATTGGTGAGCCGGGAGTCTTCGAGATTGCAGATATTGAAACGGAGCCCTTGTACCATCGCCTCGAGACAGGCGATACCCTGCTGCGCGTGCGCCTCTCGCAGGTTGACTTGATACTCGCAGCGATCGCTGAGAAAGAAATCGGAAATTGACAAATGTCGGACACGAATTGCTCCATTGGCTCCCCCGTCTCGATATAGCAAAGAGCTGAGGGTATCTATCCACTTTCCGACTAGATTGGGTTTCACTCCCGTCAGCTTTGCAATCGGTTCTTGGCACAGTGGGCGGTATTGAGCTGTTGTAATTACTACAATCATCCGCCAAAACCCATCAATCTTGCTGTGCGCTTTCAGGATACTCGAATAGAGCCCGTGTAGAGATTCTAAGCCAGTACCGGTTGAGCCTTGCAGGACTTCCTTCAAAGACTCCTCAGCGTCATCGCATTTCTCAAGTGCGAGAATAAGAGTCTTGATGAAGATGAAAAGTCCGTTCGCGCGAGAGATAAGCTTGTCGAAGTCGCGTTCTTCTGGCCAACACTTGGGGAGTCCCCAATCCGAGGCTACCAAGGCAAACTGGCGTCGGGCGAAGGTTCGCAAATCATCACTGGCTTCGTGATCGGTAGCCAGATCGTAGGGTGAATACGACGAGCTTGTGAGACCACGAAAGATGCGTTCGATATCGGCTTCGGGTCTACTGGTGATGATAATCTTGAGCCACGGAGCTAGTGCGGCTGCGTCGGTCAGGGCCTTTAGGACATCGTGACGACTTTGATGGTTGCCACACTCGTCAAGTGCGTCAATGACAAAGACGAGTGTGTGCTCCGGGGGGTGAGGAAGAGCGCGGAGGAGGTCAAGAAAAAGAGAGCCCTCCATCAACTCTGGAGTAAGGTTTGGGTCGTCGCGAAGGTGTTTTGCTACAACGGATCGAAAAGGGGGGAAGATTATGGCGAGTTTGTGGATGAAAGTTGGGAGGATGTTTATTGGTTCGCTCAATTTCCTGTCGTCCCTCTGGCAGAAAAAGGCTCCGATAAGGCGGTTTCGCTTGTGAAGGTTTGCACAGATCGAATGGGCTAACGATGTCTTCCCGATTCCAGGTGAACCGAAGATCCAGTACGTATTCTGCTGGAGAACATTCTCTTGACCCGATTTATTGGCTGCCCATTCCACGATTTGATTGAGGAGAGATTGGCGGGTGCCTTCCATACAGCAGGACGTCTTGTTGTGGCCCGTGCTGGCAGGCTTGAGCCGATCCTTGAGCCAGAGGTCTTGCTGGACTAATTCTATACGAAACAATTGAGAATACACTATCACCAGATTGAAGCCAATGCTTACTGGACTCCTTAGCTAGGCGAAGGGTCTCAACATCCATTGCGCGGTCGAAATCCTCAATGACCTTAGTCAACTCTTTGCTCATTTCTTCGATCCGATGTGGGTGCGCTAGCCCACTCAACGTCCTCTCTGCGATCATCAGCACTGCGGACTTCAAAAAGGCCGACTGCTCACCGAAACGCCCACGTTTGACATAGTCGCACGAACACTCAGCGACCTTTTCCATCACTTTGAACATTTTTGAGATTGTCTTCTTCAAGATTTCTGTCTCTTCATCGCTGATCTCATCTGCGACCTTGTCCGCAAAAAGCAAAATGCGCTCCAACCGATCCAACAAGTCTAATGGTATCTGGTCGTACTTGTTCTGTTCCTGCAAAAGCTAGAACAGCCCGGCGTCACCTCTGCTTCTGATGCGCAGGAGTGGGAACAAACCTCAAACGTGACTTGGGTGACACTGAAGGCAGCCTTTGCGATCTCATTCAACTAAAATGTGTCAACGCCTTGATGGTTTCGATATGGGAACACAGAGAACCGACCTCCGAGAATGCAGCCCCGAATTTAATACCCTTTTCCAGAGCCTTCTCCGTCGATTCTGTCATCAGCGGGGAGTAGTTACATAACAATTTTTCGAGTTCACGGAGCGAGGAGCGTAGATCACCCGTCTATGCGAACAGTATAAGCAGCCTGCGGTGGACAATTGTCAGAAGACGAACGGTAACTTCTGCAGAGAAGTGTAATTCCAGAGCGTGACTATGCTTCCCAGCAACAATGTCCGCTGCGCCTTCTTGGTCAGTAATGAAACGACTGGTCGGTGATTCCAACTAACCCCGTACTAGGAACTCGTGGGCTGTGGAGTTCCAATAATCCTTGAAAAGCGCTTGAAGGTCGATCTCTTCGCTACCCTGCTCTTGCTTCCCCCACTTGAGAAGACCGCTCTTCACTTGAATCTCGACACGCATCTGGGATGTCGGAGATGCGTCTCTACGTATACAAAGACTTTAGCAAGTGCATGTATCAAAGAAGCAAGGTGCATACAGGGGCTTCGTTGGTTCCCAAGTCCGGTCATTTATCCTCAGTAATTCTCTGTCCCTATTGTCGACTAACAACCTGAGGGTATACTTCAGCTTTGGAATGACTTGGAGTGTAATTTCTGTATGATGGCTGAGATCAGCGGTATGCGCCGGAATTGAAGTGAGACGCGTACGGTCTAGATAGAGGCTTGGAGTATGATCAGCTCACTGCCGCGCGATGCGTCGGGGGTGCTCACAGGCTCTCTTTCTTGGATGGTGAAGTCGCCATGTCGATCAGTTGTGGAGACTTGGGGTGCAGTAGCAACGTGTGGCCGGTGACAGATGACAGCTGTTAAACGAACTTCGCTCCCTCCGCGTCTCCAACTGGCTTCAAAGGACTGAGTGGTATGTTCTCTTCCTCCTCCTCGAGTACCATGAGGAGCCACAGGCGCCGCTGCTGCCGCTGACGATTTCGATCAGACTCCAGACTCGAGATGCGACGGTTCGAGACCCAGCTCGTCTCCTTGAAGAGTCTGTGGCCCCCAAATTCAATTATTGTAGATAGAACTTCAAACATGGTACCACTTCGCTACGTCTCGTGACTTTTTGTTCCAGTTTGAAAATCAGGAAATCTAGAATTTGTTCGACGGCTCTGCTGGCCCTGCTTCTGCCTACGGATTCATAATTTAGTTTATTCGCTGACTTATCCAGATACCCTGTGGGGCCCGACACTGGACTCGCTCATCGGCACACCTCGTTTCACATCTCCGCGCACCCGAGCTGAGTGCTTCACCTTTGAACCCAGCTACAGCACGCCAGCACGCTCACCTAGCGCCTCGCTCATTCCAGAACCCTCCAAGTCTGCCCAGCTGCTCGCTGCCGTGGCATGGATCGATTCCGCCCATCGAACAAGAGTTCGCTCACTCGCTCGCGGCGGCATCTCCCTCCAGAGTTCGCCCTCGTCGATGACGCGCTCGCCGCAGAATACGCAGAACTCCGGTCTCAGATCCCGCAAGACTACCACGACTTCGGCGTTTTCAGTAAACGAAAGAGTACTACCCTTCCGCCTCGACGCCCCATGACCACCATATCGACCTTATGGACCACACTACTCCTCCGTACGGTCCGATATACTCCCTCTCCGAAGTCGAACAATTGGCTCTTCGGGACGTGAACCTCAACAATCAGTTCATCCGTCCTCACTCTTTCTTCCACTAGCCGACCCGTCCCTTTTATGAAGAAGAAGGACGGTTCTCTCCGCCTCTATGTAGATGACCGTGTTCTCAACAAATCGCCAAAAGGATAAGTATCTGCTCCCGCTTATCCCGCTCCGTCCAAGCTCGATCTTCGCGGCGCCTACAATCTCGTGCGCATAGCAGATGGCGATGAATGGAAGACTGCGTTTTGAACTCGTTATGGATCGTACGAGTTCAGGTCATGCACTGCGGTCTTTCAAACGCCCCTGCATCGAAGTTTTCAAGGATATTTTGGACATGTGCGTGGTTGTTTACCTAGATGACATCCCGATCTACTCTGATAACCCAGAAGAGCACCTCAGACATGTACGCGACGTCCTGCGACGCCTTCGTGCAACACCCATACGCCAAAGTCGAGAAGTGCGCTTTCAGCGTGGACAAGACGGACCGCCTCGGTTCCTTTATTGGCCCTGGCGGCCTTCGAATGGACACCCCGAAGGTCCAAGTTATTTGCGACTGCCCGACACCACGAAAAGGTAAGGACGTCCAATCGTTCTTGGGTTTCGCAAACTTCTGCAGACGGTATATCGCCTCGTGCTCCGATATCACTGTCCCACCGACTCGGCTTACGCAAGGGCGCCCCGCGAGCCAGGTCTCCGCAATGTGGGCCTTGCAACTCCTCAGAACGGCCTTTATTTCGGCACACATCCTCCACAATTTCGACCCACCCCTTCCTCCAGCGGTCGAGACAAGCGCCTCTGATTACGCCATCGCCGGTATTCTTTCGGTACACTGAGAATGGTCAAGTTCACCCCTCGCGTTCTTCAGTCGCACCTTCTCTGGTGCCGAGTTCAACTAGGACACTCACAGCAAGGAGCTCCTCGCCATCTTCGAAGCTTTCAAGACCTGGCGACATTATCTCGAGTCTCGTCACCATAGGATCGACGTGATCATGGACCACAAGAATACGGAGTACTTCTCTTCGACGGAGATGCTTACGGGTCGTCCAACTCGCTGGTCAGGTTCCTCTCCGCCTTTATGAGCTTTATGCCGGGGACACTCGGTGCGAAACGGATCCTCATACTCAGCGAGCGGATTTCTACCTGGGAAAGGGGGATAGGGACTATACGCTATCGAACCCGCAAAACTTGCGCGCCATCTTCGTGCAAGAACAACTCGCTATTTCGCTCCGCGCTACTCAGCTGCGCAACGTCGCAATGGAGGCTGCTGCGCTTGTCGATGTTCCGTCCCGATCCTCAATATCTATCCGTCGATCCCCTCTCTAGTAGGTAATTCAACTTCTGCCTCAAGGGGGTCCCTCCTCGCGCTTTTCCTTGTCTCCCTTTGGTTTACTGCTGATGGACCGCCATGTATACGTCCCAGAGTATCGACCAGAGCAATGAAACCAATCGCGGTCTCCAAGCGAAACATGACCACCTAACGGCAGGTCACTTCGGTTACAACAAAACACTGGAGTGACTACGTCCCGACTACGTTTGGCCCAGCATGCGCACGGACTGCAAGAAGCTCGTCGTACAGTGCGCTCGCAACAAACCCTCTCGTCATCGTCCTTACGGCTTGCTGCAACCTTTACAGGTCCCGGGGCGCCCATGGCACTCTATCAGTATGGACGTTATCGAGCAGTTACCCGCGTCTAACCCAACTACGGACACTGTTACTGCCCCGGACGTTACAGATGCATTCGTTTCCCATGTATTCTCAAGGCATGGCATCCCTCTCCATGTTGCGGATGGAATTCGCCCCTCACCTCTTCCGTTCATTCGACTCCCTCCTTCGAATGCGCCTACACTTCACGCCAGGCCACTACCCCTCAGCCAACGGTCAGGCAGAACGGGTCAACAGCACCTTGGCACAGCACCTTCGTATGTATTACGACTACGAGCAGGACAACTGGTCTACGTTGTATTGAATCTACTGTTATAGCCAACTCAGCCTTACCTCTGGATATAGAGAGTTGAGATTCATAAGTCACTCCTCGTCAATGCACAGCACGCGTGCGTGCTGCGCAATCCCGTCGGCATCAACTTTCACATTCCCCGTAGATACTGTGTAGGGCACTGCAGAATTCGTGTTTCAGAACACTTACCCTACACTGCATCGAATGCTCCTGCGGGCCCAATTGATGCAAGCCTACACCCGAGCACCACCAAGAGGTCCTTTCGTCATCGGGAATAGGCCGAGGCGACTCACCATTGAGGACCAACCTGTGAATTGTACCAGTAATTTGATTCAATGGGACCCTTTCTTATAACTATAGTTATACAGTGTACATATCACAACAAAGCGAAATCGGGTATGTGTTAAAACTTGTTATTTATCCCCCCCACTAAGCTTGGGTTCGAGTTGGCCACCAAACGCGAGCAATGCGTTTCGTGTAATTGATCAGCTTTGGACGAGCATAGGCTTCCTGGATCATCTTCGGGGTCGTCCTGAATAATAATGTGTCATTGACGATCCTGCGAACGAGCCGGGGGGACCCCGAAAGGAAGGCTCACGTTGGGTGAATCAACATGCACACTAAGAAACCAAACACGGTCGCATCGACTAGCGTGGGCTTTCCTTTATCGAATATGTAGACAGGTTTGGCATCGTCGCTACCAGTGAGCAATTTATCACTGAGATAGGTGTTAATGGCGTCCAAGTATGCTTGAATTCCTCTCGTGCGCGTCTCTCTTGACCAGCCGAGCATATCCCTGGTTTGGCAGTCTCGATGTACCTGACGAGAACTTGAGTAACAATGGTATTCGTGATATGCGAAACGGTTTACATTTGGATAAATAAACCAGGCACCTACGATGGGCCTTAGGAGGGCGGGAATCGAGTCCAGTTGCGTATCTCGAGTGACGTAATAATTCTCAATCCACCTGCAGATGTCCAATAATGACACTTTGATACTATTGTGAGCGTACGATACGATCGACCAACCGTTCATACGCGTGCTCAGGGATTAGCTTTTCTTCGACAAGAACTCGAAGGCCAAGGCTTTGAGCTCTTTCCATGGGAGTCAAGTCGACAGCGTCATCGAGATTCTGGGCCACGCCACGGGATAATAGGGTTTTGTATGCGTTCTCACTGTCTGAAATGAGGACGCCGTCAAGTTCGATGTAGGGTAATTTGCCCCTGGGCGCCTGGCGCATATTGCCTTGCGCGTACTTGACATGAATACCAGAGAAGGTGACGAGTGCATCAAGTTTGTTGCAGAAGGGTGACTAGAGTAGAATGTGTTGAGTGAATGATCGCTACCAACGGTGGCGAAAGACATGAAATTTTGGATTCACACACACAGTGGAGAACTGGCCTTCTTTGTTATCGAATCTATGATAAAGAGTGAGCCGTGGTTGCTCGGCCGCTTCAGACATGGCCCGTGAGGGAGAGGGAGAGTAGAAGATTGGCGTTCATAGCGAGACATCATGATTGGCCTAAGCTTGTTCACCACTTGCCACTACCAGACCTTACATATTTGAGAATTGCATGCTGAGGTCAATCGAGAGGAACCAATACGAATACTGGCAAACGACGAGGAGCGAGACAACCCTGACAACAAATGTCAATATCGCCAGGCTAATATAATAGATCGAGGTGAAGCCGACGCCTTGGATCATGAATAAAATCACACGGATAATACGTGGAATAGTGGGGGCTCCTGACTAGGCGTTTGGGAGGGGAATGGTGGTGCATTCCTTAACAATGCGGGAGAGCAAGCAGTAATAAGCCGAGGAGAGGGCGTATCCAAAGAGGCGTCGAGGATTGAAAAGGACGGGTGAATAGACGAAAAAACCCTTGGAGCAGAGAGGACCGTGTCAGGTAGACATGCACGTCCACGAGCATCACTCCTATTATATTCCTAGTACCACTTACTTACTTCTCTCGCCTTCCCTGCCGGCCGATATCCGCACGCACCACCGTAAATGCAATCCGACCACAGCATTGTCTGTGAAAACGAGAGGGTATAGCTCTTAGATTCGCATGCACAGTTAAAGGACAGGAATGATGATAGCAGGGAGAAGAAAGGCAGCAGTACATTGCAGGGTGATGCGAACACTTCAAAGTTCCAGCCTCTCAACGCTTTTCGACCTTCACCAAATTAGAATAAACCCTCGGAATAAACCGAAATACAAGCTCTAGGCAGAATAATTGCTAAAGCACCCTTGTGTGCCCTCACCGCGAGGACGCTCGCCGTGCGCACGATCTCACCGCGGACATTGTCAGGGGCCGACCCACCCCTCTTTGGAGGGCTCAAAACCCGGCCACATCCCCACTGATCTCGAGCAGGCGACTGGTCTCGAGCGTCTCCAGCTTCTCGGTCAACTTCACGACGTCGATGTTTTCAAACACCGGCCCCTTGTCATTGTCAAACCCGGCCCTATTGAAGGCCCTACTCTCGTCCATGCTTATGTTCGTGGTGGCTCCCGAGAAAGCTATTGGAGCTTGCTGGTTTTCCGGGAATTGTCTTTCGTCTACAGACGTCGCCAGGATCGTTGGTTGCACCAAGTCCCCAATCGACTCGCACGACACCATTTGGATAGAAGTAAACTATATGGGCACCACCTCTGTGTTAAGTGTGGACATGGTACGTTCGCCTTTCTGTCCTGTGCGTCCAGTCAAGAACTTGAAAGAACAAAATTTCCACGCGCAGTGGCCAAACTGTAATGTCTTGGAGGTGCAGAGGAGGACGGTCATGGACATCATTGGACAGTCTTACTCCTGTAGCCTGGACAGTATGAATCACTTTCTCAGCCTCTTCGGTAGCAACCGGCGGTCGTATGAAAGTTAGTTACCAGACTCTACTGTTTCTAATTCAAGAAACATGACGGCCCGAATATAATATACAACCCACGAACTTCGGTATTTGGACCGATGTCCACCCCCTTCTATTCTAATGCACCGTAGCAGCACCTGGAAAACGGACAATACATTGATATGATATGATATAATGTTAGTATACTGATGTAACACCAGCATGGCGGATGAGTACCCTAATCAGATGATCTCGCGGGCATTCGCCGTCTAACTGTGAGTGGAGGATACAAGTACTAAAGACAAGAGCGAGTCTGACGAATGGCTTCGATTAGGCAAATATCTGTGTACATTTCTAGTTTATTCCTACGATCAAGCGGTCTATGCGGGCAGGTGATAGTACACTCATCGAACAGCGAGCCATCAGCAAGCGATCGATGAGAACAAACAGATCGAGAAAGACGACGAACACAACATAGTGGTATAAGGATCTCTTCATATCCTATCCAAAGGTTCGTCAATGCCGATAGTATGGGGCAAGAACCAAGAAAGAATCCTCACAGGTAGTTTTCATGGTGCGCAACCAACCGATGCACCAACGCCCTATGCACCAACGCTGACGCTCCCGACGCTAATCCTAGACTCAACACTCTCAGCACGGTACGCGCCCCTGATCTCGCCATCCTCATCAACGTCCATACCCTCGCCATTGCTCTCGTCTTTCGCAGCAGCAGCAGCAGCTCGCTCGAGCGCTTCCTGGTTCTTCAAGTACGTCAGGTTGGCGTAAATAATCAGGTTCCGGACGAGGACGACGTGTCTCGCGCGCTCCTCCATTGAGATATCCTCGATGGACACGGGAGCCGCGGCGAGGGGCTTCTTCTCCGCGAGCGGAGGGGTGTCGAGGATGACAGAGGCGAGGCTGGGGAGGACGACGTTGTTCCTGCCAGTGTCCGGGGGAGAGGAGGATGACACCGAGCTGATGGACGGTC
>Ga0307515_10023366_pt1 | contig 10836 bp, 7 predicted proteins | sample 17_EM_MG_FD_194513 | JGI IMG/M metagenome (GOLD analysis project Ga0307515, IMG submission 194513) | Populus trichocarpa ectomycorrhiza microbial communities from riparian zone in the Pacific Northwest, United States - 17_EM | ecosystem: Host-associated > Plants > Roots > Unclassified | place...
GGATTTTCCGTAAGGCTATGATGGCATCAATTTTCAAACGCGTACTGGGTGTCCAACTCTGCCGTGTCTGCCGCGTGCCTCCCGTTTTATAATATCCGATGAATGCAGGTCTGGATCCTTGTAGTCTAGAATCAAGACGGTAGGGAGGGCATCCTCCAGAGGCGGTGGGGTAATGCCGAGCGGGGCTGAATTTTTGTGATCGGATCTGGTACCATGCAGATCTTTGTCGGAATCCTCCCAACCGTCTTGTGAACTTTGTATAGGGAAGGGCCTTTCTGGCGAACCAGACCCGAGACTAGGATCCTTGATCTGCAGGGGAAAGGCGCCTCGCCAAGTTGCAACAGTGGGCACCGATCACTTTCCGGACCCTGTATCGTACACTCCTGCTCTCACTTATATACCGGGCCATGGGCTCACCTCCACTCATCTTCCCTTACAACCTCACCCGTTTTGACTTCTATGGACATGGGGCACTATTATTCATTCTTGAACCACACGGTTTACCGGAGCCCCAACGGCCACTCTCCGCACCCTTCCACACCCGGCTTCTACAACGGACTACATGCATTCGAGCACACTACCCTTGCAGAGCCTATCATCACCCCCCTACCTGCAGAGCATACCATGGTGTATAGTTCCAGTGACCTTCCGCAGGTACTCCCGACCACCCACCCGGCGAATCCTCCTTTATCACCAACATCCCAAGGCAACACTCCACTCTTCAGTATCGAGGATGGAGAAACCCACTCGTTCCAATTCTGTGTCAGTGCTCTGGCTAGCTGCTCCATAACGGTATCACACCTAACACTTATTTCAGGTCACCGACCCGTCTTATGCAGAAAAGGCCACCCAAACCGTCAATCTTGGCACCTCAAGTGAATGCGAGGGCAATAACTGGCAGCCGGGGGAACACCAAACGCACCGACCACCGGTAACACGCGAAATAGTGCCCCAAGAAGTCTACAAACCGACCCGCCGTCAGACAACCTTCGGGAAATCCAAGACTATCAAGTTCGTTGTCAATGGCAGGGAAGGCATTCGCCTCTCCGATGCGTCAGGAGGAAACTGGGAAGGCTTTGAGGGTGGAGACGATAGATCCCTCTTCGAAGGCGGTCGACTTCAAATTATGATCAGATTGCATGTAAGAGGTTCTGTTGGTGTGAACCGTTAGCCTTGATGACTAATTCCCCTTCGAGCTTGTTGGGTGTTCACCCTGGCACTCAAAGGTGAAACCCGCGAAACGCGTTTGGTTTGCGTCAATCTCACGTATTGCAGATCCCTACCACAGATTTCACCGTGAAGCGTCGACCGATCACGAGAAAAAAGTTGGCCACGGAAGTGGCGAAGAGCATGAAAAAATTCATAGCGGTACGCCTACGAAACACTACGTTCGTTGTGCTGTATCCTCACGCAACTACGTCAGAGGGAGAAACTGAATGGCCACAATGGCAGTCACTCGCGATGTGGTTGGGGAGACGTGTCGTTAGAGAACGTGTTCTTGACTAGGATGGTTCGTGTTTCTGCCGCTTCGTGGCAACCTGAAATTTTTGTAGAACGGACGACCGTGTCACAGGCGGTTTCTTCTACGTCTCCGACTCTCCTTTCCTGAACCCCCTCTTCTCTGTATGGGCTTACAATTACACTCAATGTTTTTAGACTTGGTCCTGCCCAGCCAACCAATTAGTATTTCATCGCTGCCCTTTGTGGTTACATGCTTTTACAGTCAAATATGTTTTGTCCAGTCACTGGGTGTGCTTTTGCATTTCTTGTATCGGCAACTGTCTATATATATATATCTTCCAATCGTAGGTGGCCACGGGCCCTCTGACTACTCCAAGCACACCACACAGTATCAGACCTCCCACAAAGTCTGGGATGTTGAGATTCGAGAAACGAAGTAGACAGTAAAAGTGACTCTTGTAACCGACGGAGGGATCGATCACCACGCGCGGCTGTTGCCGCTACCTCCACGATCCTTCCGTCTTCCGTTCTCCGGTCTAAACTCACCCTACTACCACTCCCGAAAGCATTTTGCACACCGAGAAACCACGACTTGAATCGCAAGCAATCCGCAAGGTCAAAATCAAACCACCATCAGCGACAAGACTCATCGTCCCATATGCAAACCCCGAGCGAAATAGCACGCAAGATTCGGACCAAGGAGTCGCATAGCAAAAGAAGAAGCGATGCGCGTGAAAGGAACCCAGGTTGTCCTCCACGCGTATTACGGGTGCGTAACTTCCGCACGGAGAACCCCTTGCAGCCTCTGATTTTCTGGGCAAGCAGGTGATCTTTTCGCGTCCCAGGCTCAGATTCCTGGAGAACGTTTGTACCGGGACGACGCTAGCCCATAGTCGAATCGAGAACTCTCCGATGCCTCCAACCTGTCATCCTTTCCACACGTTATCGACGTTTCCCGTTACCTGGCGAAGCGTCAAGCACAACGTTGACGAGAGCTTCAATCACAGCCACACCCACTATGAGCGTAGGCGGGATGGCATCAACCCAATGGAGTTCCTTAGGCTTCAAGGTATTCTTCACGCTAGAAATTTCCCCTCCCCCGAATTCAATGCCCCCCCCCTCTCTTCGTCCGTAGCAAGCAAGAAACGTCGATGACGATGGGAAAATTCTATATAAGTCGGCGACGACGATGTGTACAAGTACTACGAGTATACTCGGCAGGCTGTCATTTTCGACACGAAGATCCAAGGTTCGAACAAGGGATTCGGGATGCTGATGAAGTTTGGTTGAGTCGGAGGACTGGTATTGGGGGTTAATGGCGTGCGGAACAAGATGTGATTGGCCTCGTAAAGTATGGCAAGGGTGCACGGATAATCGAGACTACAGTCTCACGATGCCTGGAACCAGCTTCCGAAAGTATTATCAAGAGGAGGTTCGTTGTCATGGATTGCTGGCTAACTCAGTTGCTTACGACGTGACAGGACAATGTTACCCGTCGAGCGTATACTCAATCAAAGGTCACGGAAACCCTTCGACCTTTCTACTGCACGGTGTGGGGGGGCGGTTCCAGAACGTTGTTCACTGTGACGAACATTACACCTCGTATGCCCACTACCAATCCCGAGTGGGCCAAGGCGAGTTCCCAGAAGGCAATCGGGAGAAGGAACGGGGGGAGAGAGTTATGGAAGGCTGCTGGGGCTTATGGGGTGAAACTCAGCACTACCAAGAACTTCGCCGTTTCGATAATCACTCCAGGTACCGAACCCGCTCTCGCTCCATCGGAGAAGAAATCAAGGTTTACCATCGGCGGCTGGTCCGCGGTCAGCAGTTCATCCTCCGATGGTGGCTTCAAAAAACACGGATGGACCACTGTCTCGAGCCCACCGAAACCCACTTCACTGCCCCCCCCCACATACCCTCAGAATCACCTCATGTTACGACGGTTCCGCCCCCACCCATGACATCTACATCCGGTTTTAGGAGCGGAGGTTGGACGACGCTCGACGTCCCTCCGTCTGCGTCCACTCCAAACAGACCGCTGACGTCTAACGTGGATCGTCCAATCCCTCCCTAACACCCCGCAACTCTCCCTCCGGAACTTTCTCCCATTCCAAATCCGCCAGAACTGTCGGCATCATGGTTCAAGCCCATCCCAATCGCCGAGAATCCCGCAGGGATCCAACTGCAGCCTATTTCTCAGGCGGTAAAGAACGTTCTCCGGGAAAAAGGGCCGAGGCCTCGCGGTCGGGTTGGCGGAACTTTAGTCGCGGTAGATCAGGACGGTGAACTCGATGCCCACGATCCGGACCGATGTACGAAAGCCATCCTCCAGGCGGCGAGAGAACGAAAATAACCGGTTCCCTCCAGAGTTTTCCCGTGTTATCCCAACCCTGTTCCCTATGTCATTAGGTGGAGCCCTCAGAAATTGATAATTTCCCCTGCCGTGTCTTCAATGATACCCCATCGCCCTAGCGCCAACGGTCTTGGTATTTCCTCGTTTTCATCACCTTCGAGTGCCTCTTACTTCCCTTCTTGTGAGTTTTTCATCCCCGGTAACGTGCGATCTTACCAGTAATCTCAATACGAAGCTCTCTACTTTCACGTCATCTGTACTCTCTCTGGTTGTTGTACCCCTCAGCGGTGTCTTTGGGGAATCAAGTCGAAAGAGTAGTTGGTCTTTCCATCCCCGTGTCGACGGAAGAACGATCGCGAACCAAGAACAGGGGGTAGATCCACGGTGGTATGGCGATCGGAGTCTGTGAAACAGCCCAACGAGCGGCCGCAAATGGGTCTCCAACCTACCGATGCTGTTGGTCCGAATATCAGTACTCTTCCGAAAACGGCAAGGGGTAGCTCCCCGAGGAGGAGCAGCCAGCGCAGCGCCTTATTCCCAGTGACGTATGTCTGAGTTAACGAGAGCAGGATCGACCACATCATGCGCATGCAAGACGTTGCACGCGAGCGAACCGCAAGAGGTCGCATAAAATGGTAGTTCCGGCACGGAGTCGGTCAAGTTTCAACGAGATGTAGGTCATAGGGTCCTCTTGTGTCGATGGATTACTTGTTCATCCTATTTCAAGAAATCCTCCCGGCATAACTTACATCAGACTGTCTGCATCATGCAGATGCTTAGGAGTTGGCGCGGATGAAGGAGCGTGGAGTTGCCTGTGTGAGGAGGGGAACAAAACATCGAACGGTACGGTGGTTGTCTGTTTCATGATAAGAAAAAAAAGGGATTCTAATCGAGGGATTCTTGAACAATTTGACTGCCGGGCCTCACCAGGTTCGGATTTCTTTTGGTTGAATGCCCTATCGACTGGAATTTTGTGTGGCAGCTCTCGGGAAAGATACTTCTAGTTACTAGAAAACCGGTTAATGAGAACACGGGGGAGAACTTTAATGAGGAGAGAGCCGCGACACAACTTCATGTCTGCGTTTGCATGGTAAAAAAGAGAAAGCATAAATCAATAGGAGATGGGTGTCGTCGGTGAAGAGAAATTTACTATGCGGACCGCGTCGGGCGCCTAGCGCTGAGCGCTGGACGTGGAAATGAATCAACGCCACGAGGCTAGCCATCTGTTATCGCAACCACCATCTGCACCGACTCGACACCGACATGGACGACCTCCGAAACTCGTTCTCCAGCCTGAAGAAGGGTATCAAGCGCCGACTTAAAGAGAGCAAACGCAAAGCGGACAATCCAGGGGATGGTGGAAGTGGGGAGACGATTGGCCCGTCGGGTCTGCCTCCCAGACCAGGGCCCTCTGTCGTGACTGACGGCGGCCGCGAACAAGAAGGAAATGAACCCAAAGCAGGCGACGAGGGCGTTGAACTGAGTGCTGCCCCGGACGAGAACAGACCGGACTTGAGGTCTACTGCGGCTGCCTCGGCCAAGTTACTCCTTCGCGGGGTGAGAGACTCGGCTGATGCCTTCGGCCCACTCAAGGCTGTTGCCGGAGGTCTCTGCTTTATCCTAGAGAATTGCGAGGTATGTTTCCCCTCCACCAATGCTGCCCGCAACGCTCATCGGTGCTGTAGCGTACGAAGGCAAACAAACAAGTGATAGAATCTCTGGTACCCCGGATCAAAGAACTTACCGAACAGCTCTGTGAGCCCGTTCCTGAAGGCGATATCAAGGAGGCAGAAAGGAGACAGAGACTAGAACTGTAAGCATATACCCCTTAAGGATAGGTATCGAGTCTGACGTCCAGGGATTGGTAGGAAATTCCAAGATGTTCTCCGAGAACTCGGCCCACTGAAAGCACAAGGGAAGGTTGAAGGGTTTTTCACCAATGCTGAGAATTCGGGTAAACTTAGCGGTCTGGTCGAGGATATTCGGGATGCGATGATGGAGTATCAGGTTTGTGGGTCGAGCTATTTGTTTGTACCATGTCTAACGTTTGTGCTAGACTTCACTGCAGCAAGGGATCTATAACAAACAACAAGACATCTCTGACAAGCAGCGAGATATCTCCGACAAGCAACGAGATATCTATGACAGGCAACAAGACATAGATGACAAGAACCGCCTCCTCATTGTGAGTCTCACCACTTGTCTTTTTTTCTCGCGAATTAACTGGTCGATAGGCATCAGCGGACCTTGCCCTTCTTGACAGGATGCACCACACCGCGAACGCCGGACACCGCTGTGGAAACAGGCAGGGGTGTCTGGAGGGAACGAGGGAGGGTGTCCTCAAGAATATCGGAGATTGGTTGACAAGTGACCAGGGCCAGCGTGTTTTCTGGCTGAACGGCCTCGCCGGGACCGGGAAATCCACCATCGCCCAAACGTTCGCCGAGACTACCTCCGCAGATGGAAAGCTTGGGGCCAGCTTCTTTTGCTCACGAGACTTCGACGACCGGAGCAACCTCCAGATGATCTTCCCAACACTCGCCTTCCAGCTTGCCTGCCAGTATCCCTCTTTCCGGGAGGAGCTCCTCCGGGTCTTGAAGGGGCACCCCGATGTCGGACACGAATCCCTCTGTTCACAAATGGAGAAGCTCCTCGTTGGTCCGCTCAAAGTCACCGCCATTCCAACTCTCATCATCATTGATGCCCTCGACGAGTGCAAGGACAAAGAACCTGCATCTGCGATTCTGTCAATACTCTCCCGTTACATGGCCCAGATACCCAATGTCAAGTTCTTCATCACTGGACGGCCCGAACCACGAATTCGCTCGGGATTTCGGTTGCAGTCACTCGCCCCTATCACAGAGGTCCTAAAACTCCATGAGGTCAAGCCTGAAGCAGTGGATAAGGATATCAAACTACTCTTCCGAACTCAGTTAGCCAGCCTTGCCAAGGACCGAAGTGACTTGGACTTGACAGAAGATTGGCCAAGTTCATCTGACATTGACATTCTGTGCAAGAAGGCAGGCGGGTTCTTCATCTATGCCTCAACAGTTGTCAAATTTGTTGCTTCCGAAATTGATCCACCAACTGAAAGACTTTTCCTCATCACCTCTCTCCCACAAAGCACCATTGAGGAAGGAAAGTCTGGAGTTGATGAACTCTATACCAAGGTCCTCCAGCAAGCTTTTGGTAATGTCCATGCAGAAAACAGCCAGCAATGCCTTCGTTTCCGGACTGTGGTTGGGACAGTCTTGCTCATCTTCAACTCCCTCTCAATCGAGAGTCTTTCAGAGCTTCTGGGACTCAACACACAACATATTCACAGCACCATCCGGTCCCTCCATTCTCTCCTCCTGGTCCCAGAGGACACAGAGGATCCCATTCATACTTTCCATAAATCATTTCCTGACTTCCTGATGGACCCAGATCGTTGTGAGGATAGAAGGTTTCTTGTGGAGCCCACAGGCCACCATGCAGAAATTCTGCTGGCATGCCTCAGGCTTATGGGGAGGAGGTTAAAGAGGAATATCTGCAACTTGGATGACTATGCTGTTCTCAGTGAGGTCAAAGATCTATCATCTCGACAGAAGGCCTATATTGGAGATGCTCTTGAATATGCATGCAAGTTTTGGACCAAGCATCTCCTGGAGATCCCCAGCAGCAGCCCTCACACTGAAGAGGTGCAGAAAGCAATTGATAGGTTCTTCATGGAAAATTTGCTAGACTGGATTGAAGTCCTTGTACTCACAAGGAACCTTGGTATTGGTGTTCATGCTATGAATGATATTAAGCAATGGTATAATTTGGTGAGTGATCTGTAGGCTGCTTGCCAAAACCTATACTCATAGTTTTCCAGGCAGGAGTTGTATCCAAGTGGACAGATGATATTCAGTATTTTCTGTTGGAACACTTTGAGATAATCAAAAACTCTCCTTCCCATATCCATCATTCTGCTCTTCCACTGTCTCCCTCCTATTCCTGGCTTTACAAGTGCTATAGCACAGATACCTCACTCTCAGTGAAGGCAGTCATGGGGTTTCCAGCTGAATGGAGAAAGTGTTCTCGCACAGTATTGTTGGACAGCTGTACATGGACCCTTTCATACTGGAATAACACTGTTGCAGCTGGATCTAAACCTGGGGTCATCATCATCCTTGATACAATCACAGGCAGCCAGATAGCTGTTCTTTCTGAGCACACAGATGAAGTGAGATGTGTAACCTTCTCATCAGATGGGGCTTCACTTGTGTCTGGAAGTGATGACTGCACCATCAAGCTCTGGGATGTACAGACTGGTGGGGTTATCAAGACCTTCTCTGGTCACACTTCCAAAGTTTTGTCTGTTTCCATCTCATCAGATTGCACTATGATTGCCTCAGGATCACATGATTATTCGATTTGTTTATGGGATGTCCAGACAGGGGGGTGCCAGCATGTCATAAAGCAGCAGGGACATATATACCATGTTAGCTTCTCTCTCACAAACCCTCAACATCTCATATCCCTATGTGGTCCCCTACTCTGGCAGTGGGACACCAATGGTCACCAAACTAGCCCTCCATTTGAGACCTCTTGTATTGCTTTCTCCCCAAATGGAACTCAGTTTGTTTTGTGTTGTAGAGCAGTTGTCACAGTTCAAAACTCTGATTCTAGAATAACTGTAGCTAAATTCCAGGTAGCCAGTGGTAACACCCAACACTGCTGTTTCTCCCTTGATGGTAGCCTTGTGGCTGTTGCTGCTGGGAGAATTATCTATGTTTGGGACATTATCAGCTCCAATCCTCACCTTGTTGAAACCTTTATTGGTCATGCTGGCAATATTATCTCCCTTGCATTTTCCTCTCCCTCTACCCTTATCTCAGCATCTGTAGACAAATCAGTCAAGTTCTGGCAGATCAGTGCTTTACCTACAGATCTGGCTATGATTGATCCAGAGCTCACTCCAATCCCCTTACCTTTAGTCTCATCTATCAATTTACAAGCAAGAGATGGGATTGCTCTTTCAAGTGATACAAATGGAGTGGTGAAAACATGGGACATCCCAGCTAGTCTCTGCAAAGCATTATCAAAATCCCCAGCTGAAGACTACAAGCATGGAGATACCAAACTGATCAACAACAGGTTGGTCTTTACTTGGTATAGAGATGGAAAGATCAGCATCTGGGATCCTGAGAAAGGAAAATTCCTCTTGCAAGCAAAGGTCTCTGAGGACAATATACTGGGTCTCAGGATATCAGGAGATGGGTTTAACATCTTCTATATAAGTGGGGAAATCATTCAAGTATGGGATATATGGACAGGAGAGGCTGTGGGGAGAGTAGAACCTGATAGTTATGGACCAAGATTACTTGCAATGGATGGCTCAAAAATCTGGATAGAGGATATGGTCAGAGGGTCTCTTGGATGGGACTTTGGGACACTAGGGTCACCTCTTGTTGAGTTGTCTACTCAGCCTCTAGAGATGCTTCACCTCAATGATACCAAGCTATGGGATAATAGGCAATACAGAATCCAGGATATAGTTACTAGAAGGATTGCTTTTCAGCTTCCTGAAAAATTTCAAAACCATGTTGTTGAGGTACAATGGAATGGCCAGTATCTAGTTATTTCTCTCAGGTCTGAAAAGGAGCTTATTCTGGAATTACCCCCTGCATTCTTTCAGTAGAGATCTGTGGTATATGTAACCTTTTTCTTACTCAATTTCTATATATTAAATGTCTTACTGCTAGATAAGTCCTCCAAAATTCATATCATGTCATTGGCTAAAATGTGGAGTAAATTTATCCACATGCAATAAGCAGGAGGTATAAGTGTTAAGTAATATCCAGCAGAGGGGAGATGCATGGTAATTTTCTCAGAACAGAAAGACCTTAAGCAGAAGCAGTAGGAAAAATGATGAAAACATAGACATATTCATGTTCAGTTGTGTCAAAATCAGACTCTTTTAAACTGACTGAAGCTAACCTTGAGTGATTAAAGTCCTACCCTGAGGGAATCAAGGGGTTTAAGCATGAGCTGGAACCTAAGACCTGGGCAGATAATACACAAACCAGTATTCTTCCCCTGATTCCATTTCTGGACTTCCCTAGTTCTGAATCTAAGTATACCTCTTCTCTCCTCTCTTCATCACAATCTACCAATAATCCCAACTACCTCAGCTCCCCAGCCTATAACCATTCCCTTTTGTTCTAGGTGTGAACTGCTTTATCTTTCTGAAAACAGAACAACTTGCATCACAGAATGTGGACATGAGTTATTTTTGAGCTTATTGTGAGTTAAGAGTAGATAACTCATGATAACTTACATAATATAATCTGGGTCCATATCTTTAATAAGTTTGTGGAGGCATTTACATAGTTTTTTTTACTATTAGGATTGTGCATTGATCCTAACATAGTCCAGAGTTTCCAATGGACTCTTAAGGTAGTGCCTCCCTTGTTTCTATTTGTTTATTCAATTTCCAGAAACTCTGGTGAAGAGGGGCTCTTTTCTTGGGTCTGCAAACAGACCAAAGTGAGAGAGTGGGTGAAGGCTGCTGTGGGAAAGAGTGCAGGACCAGTTGTATGGTAAAGGAGCTGTCTTGTTGCTAGTATACAGAAAGATAGCAAAGACTTAGGGATGATAGGGACAATAGGGGGATAACAGGGACAACAAGGGACAATAAGGGGCAATAGTGATAACAAGGGATGAGGGTGCAAAGAGATAGGAGAGGATAGTGAAAGTGGGGGATGGTTCCCTCAGGCCTTACCTACTACAGCTCCTGAGTCTAGCTGACTCCTAAAGACTTGGACAAAACCGATGACAAGCTTCCAGTCTTGGAAGCACACGTATTGAGCTCACCCGCTAACGCTTATCGCAACCACCTCCGATCTTCAGCTACCTTTAGCGACTATTCGACCCTCTTCGCGACGTTCTATCGTTGCAATCCGTTCTTACCCGTCCCTACAGTTTCGCCTCGTTATCACGCAACTCCCTCACAATCCCTAAGTCTTCCCTAAACATCCCTATTCCACACCCGTCGT
>Ga0307515_10023367_pt1 | contig 10836 bp, 8 predicted proteins | sample 17_EM_MG_FD_194513 | JGI IMG/M metagenome (GOLD analysis project Ga0307515, IMG submission 194513) | Populus trichocarpa ectomycorrhiza microbial communities from riparian zone in the Pacific Northwest, United States - 17_EM | ecosystem: Host-associated > Plants > Roots > Unclassified | place...
GACATGGTCGTAACCGCGCGGCTCGAAGAAGAAGTGCCCGGCCTGACGTGACGTCATCGAGACCAGCCAGCCGACCAGCGCCGATACGACAGGATCGATGAACAGCATCACATAGGCGAACAGGAAACTCGCCGCGCTGACGAAGTGCAGCGACTGGTTGATGCGGCTGTGATGATAGTAGCGATGGTCGTCCCAGCGCTGGGTTCGCAGTTCCTGCATGAAGTTCTTGATCATGATCTCCCCCAAAAGGTCTTCGGGTTAAGGATTAAAGGGATTCGATGTCCGGCGTATGACATCATCGAAACGTCATACGAAGCTTTGCAGCGGTGCGATGACGCAGCGACTTTTGTTTTGAGCGTCACGCCGCCTTGGCGATGTCGATTTTCCGGAAACGCACGAGCGAGAAGTGACCGAGCGGCGGCACGAGGCGGCGCTCCGCCAACTCCATGCCGCGTGCACCCGCCAGCCATTGCGCATAGCGCGACCAGGCGAACTCGGCGGTACGGAAACCGAGCGGGCGGACCACCGGCTGCAGGCGCTGCTCGATGAAGCGGCGCACGCCGGCGTCGGCGCTGACGCGGGTCAGGATGATGAGTTCGCCGCCCGGCCGCAGCACGCGGGCGAATTCGTCCAGCGCGGCTTCCGGGTTCGGTACCGCCGTGACGACATATTGCGCCATTACGACGTCGAAGGAATTGTCGGGGAATTCGAGTTTCTCGGCGTCCATCACCGCAAGGCCCTCGACGTTGCCAAGCTTGAGCTCGTCGACGCGCTTCTTGGCCTTCTGCAGCATCGCTTCCGAAATGTCGGTACCGAAGATACGCAAATGCGATGCGTATTGCGGCAGCGAAATGCCGGTGCCGACGCCGACCTCAAGCACGCGGCCGCCGATCTTGTTGGTGGCCGCAATAGCCGCCTTGCGGCCCTTGCTGAACACGCCGCCAAACACGAGATCGTACACCGGCGCCCAGCGGTCGTAGGCCTGCTCGACCGTCTCGCGGTCGAAGTCCAACGCCCTGGTGCGGTCAAGCTTGATGATATTTGCCATGGTTTGCCTTCTGGTCTCTCTTCATGAATTGGAAGGGCTCAGCCCTGCACGGCGCTGGTGCCGGGGATGCGGCGTGCCGGGAGCTTGGCGCGGCTGGGCTGCAGCGCGGCCAGATTGCCGATGAACTGCCGGGCGCTGTTCTCCCACGAACGCCCCAGCGCAAAATTCCGGCACGCCTCGCGCGACATGGTCAGCGCGCGCAGGCAGGCGCTGCGCAGGTCCCAGTCCAGCGCGCCGATCGGATGATCGGCGATGACGTCGACCGGCCCGGTGACCGGAAACGCCGCGACCGGCGTGCCGCAAGCCAAGGCTTCCAATTGCACCACGCCGAACGTGTCGGTGAGGCTTGGGAACACAAAGACATCGGCCGCGGCCAGATGCGCCCGCAAATCCTCGCCCTTCTTCTCGCCGAGGAAGACCGCATCCGGATATTTTTGCGCGAGCTGCGCCCGCTGCGGCCCGTCGCCGACGACGACTTTCGTTCCCGGCAGATCGAGCGAGAGAAACGCTTCGAGATTCTTTTCGACCGCAACCCGGCCCATGGTCATGAAGATCGGGCGCGGCAGATCGATCGTGGCCGGACGCTCGGGCGCGAACAGCTCCGTATCGACGCCGCGAGTCCAGAAGCCGAGCTTGCGAAACCCGCGCTCGCTCAGCTCCTGCCGCAGCGAGGCGGTCGCCACCATGGTGGTCGACGCCGCCGCATGGAAGTGCCGCAACAGCGCGTAACCGACGCTGGCCGGGATCATGGTGCGGACCGCGACATATTCCGGGAAGCGTGTGGTGTAGGACGTGGTGAACGCGAGCTTGTGGCGACGGCAATAGCCGCGCACCGCCCAGCCGATCGGGCCTTCGGTCGCGATATGAATGGCCTCCGGCGCCGCCGCCTCGATCCGGCGCGCGATCTCGCGGCGGTTCGGCAGTGCGATGCGCAGGCCCGGATAGGTGGGGACTCCGACCGAGGGAAAGCCGTCGGGGGTCAAAAAGCTGATCTCGGCGTCGAGGTTGGATGCGCTGCGCGCCAGCGAAGTGAGCGTCCGGACGACGCCGTTCACCTGCGGATGCCAGGCGTCCGTTGCTATCAATACCCGCATGTCGGGCTCCCCGGATTATCCATGATTCTCATCTTCCGACGTTCGTTCATGGATATTTCAGGCGTATGACGTCATCGATGTGTTAGGTGTTTTTCCAGCCCCTCCCGGGCCTTTTTCGTGTAACGTGACAGAACGATGTCAAACCCGAGCGACAATTCCGCCCCACCCCGCCCACGACGGAAGCGAAAGAACTATTCGCTGCTGGTCCTCGCTGTCGGAATTTTCATGTTCGGCGCCGCCGCCGGCGCGCTCTATTATCTGCTGCAGCCGATCACCTTGCGGATCGCGGTCGGCCCGCCGGGAAGCGACGACCAAAAACTAATCCAGCTGATGGCGCAGACCTTCGCGCGCGACAAGAGCGGAGTCCGCCTGTCGCTGATCACGACCTCGGGCGCCACCGAGAGCCTCGCCTCGTTCACATCAGGCAAGACCGACCTTGCGGTGGCGCGCGGCGATCTGAACCTGCCGGCCAATGCCGAGTCCGTGGCGATCCTGCGCAAGAACGTCGTGGTGCTGTGGGCGCCCTCCGGCATTGCGCCTAAGGGCTCCAAGAAAACGCCGACGCCCAAGATCAAGAGCCTCGACGAACTCGCCGGCCACAAAGTCGGCATCGTCGGACGATCGGAGGCCAACGTCAAACTGCTGCGCACGATCCTGACCGAGTCCGGCATCAATGCCGACAAGGTGACGGTCAGCCAGTTCGACGTCAACCAGCTTGCCGAGATGGCGCGGGACCAGACTGTCGAGGCGTACATGACGGTCGGCCCGCTCAACAGCAAGATCACCGTCGACGCCATCAACGCCACCGCGGCCGCGAGGGGCGAACCGAAGTTTCTCCCGATCGACGTGTCGGAGACGATTGCGAAGAAGCATCCGATTTATGAATCCGAGGAAATTCCCGGCAGCATCTTCGCGGCATCGCCGGCGCGTCCCGAAGACAAGATCGAGACCGTCAGCGTCAACCATCTGATCATCGCGCCGAAGTCGCTGCCGGACACTTCGGTCGGCGCCTTCGCGCGGCAACTCTTTACGGTGCGCCAACAGCTCGCGCGGGAATTGCCGACCGCCTCCCAAATCGAGAAGCCGGACACCGACAAGGACGCCGCGCTGCCGGCCCATCAGGGTGCGGCGGCCTATATTGACGGCAATGAGCGGACGTTCCTCGAAAGAAATACCGACTACCTCTGGTTCGCGATCATGGTGTTCTCGGGCATCGGTTCGGCATGGGCGTGGTTGCAGCATTACTGGAAACGGGAAGAGCGCGAGCAATACGCCGATCACCGCGACAATCTCCTCGACCTGATTTCCAAGGTGCGCACGGCGGAAACGCCGGAAGAGCTGGTGGAGATGCAGGGGACCGCGGATGAGTTGCTGCGCGAAGCGCTCGACTGTTACGAGGACGGCGCGATCGAGGACGGCGACCTCTCCGTGATCGGGCTGGCGCTCGAGCAATTCCACCATGCGGTGACCGATCGCCGCGCCATGTTGGACGCCATAGCGCCCGACACGCAGCGGCTGCGGGCGCTGCAGAGCTAAAAAGCGTTTTCGAGCGAAGTGGATACCGGTTCGCGTGAAGAAAACGCGTCAAAACAAGAGTCTAAAGCTTCGGTTCAGAACCGAAGCTTTAGTGGAAAGCACGGCTTTTTCCGAATTTCTTTAACGCTTTCCGCAACGACAGCGCCGCGCTGCAGCCCGCCCCCGGATCAGGCGACGAAGCCGTCCTGAAACAATTCCCTAACGCGATGAAACCATTTTGGCGAAATCGTGCAAATGTCCTGAAACGGTTGATCTGTAGAGGTTTGTCCAACGACGCGCTGGAACTGGCGCGACAGGGCGCAAACTTAGGGGACGACCGATGTTCAATTCTTTCAAGCTGAATACCCGTCTGGCCGCCGCCGCTTTCGGCGCGCTGGCCATCGGCGCAACCGCATTTTCCGCACCCGCCGCTGCGGCCCCGCTGCCGCTGTTTCCGTTCTTCATGGCGCCTCAGGTCGAAGCGGCCCCGCCGCCGGTGCAGGCTGCGCCCTCGGATGAAGGCAACGTGGTCGAGATGCCCGCGCGCCTGCGCCGCCAGGTCGTCAACTACAACACCCGCGAAGCCCCCGGCACCATCATCATCGACACCCCCAACACCTATCTCTATCTGGTGATGGGCAACGGCCAGGCGATGCGCTACGGCATCGGCGTCGGCCGCGATGGTTTCACCTGGTCCGGCGTGCAGACGATCACCAGGAAGGCGGAATGGCCGGCCTGGACCCCGCCCCCGGAAATGATCGCCCGCCAGCCCTATCTGCCGCGCCACATGGCCGGTGGCCCCGGTAACCCGCTCGGCGCCCGCGCCATGTATCTCGGCGGCACCATCTATCGCATTCACGGCACCAACGCGCCGGAAACCATCGGCACCCATGTGTCGTCCGGCTGCCTGCGCCTCACCAATGAAGACGTCTCCGACCTCTATTCGCGGGTCAGCGTCGGCACCAAGGTGATTGTGCTGCCGATGACGGATCGCCGCGCCGACCTCGGTCGCACCATCCGCTAAGGCCTCTGATCTTCGACATCTGAAACGGCTCCGGCGTTCGCCGGGGCCGTTTTCGCGTGTCAGGGCCGGCCGAGGCGATAGATCCAGAAATTCTCGTCGGTCTCGGCCCCGTAGAAGGCTTGCAGCAGTTCGGGCGGGCGCGTCGCCATATCCGCCGGTAATTCGTCCGGCGCCAGCGGACGGTTGCGAATGAGGATCGCGCTCCGGCCCGCGGCCAATTCGAGCGCGCGCGACAGCCGGGTGCGGAATTGCTCGGCCGAGAGCGGCGATTGCCGTGCACCGTTCCATATGATGAACGTGCCGTTACACTGGCACTCCAGATAGTAGACGGGTCGCCCGAGATAGCCGGCTACGCTCGATACCTGCGCATCGCGCGATCCGATCAGGAAAGCGTCGCTTAGTTTATTCTCGACCAGCCACCGGCTGGCATTGCGGCTTTGCGAGAACGGCCGGGTCTCTGACGCGAGCGACTGCATGCCGCCGATGGCGCCAACGATCAGGACCAGGCGAAGCGCCCACGCCGACCAGCGGTCGCTGCCATCACGAGCCCGCGCTGCCCAGGCGGTGGCGATCAGCGCCAGGAACAGGATGCCGTGGTGATGCGCCGTTCCCGGAAAATACCACAGGGTCGCGAACGCCACGATGCCGGCATAGGCGAGCACGAATTCCATGAGCCGCAGCGGACGGCGCACGATCAGCCAGCACAGCAGCACCGGGGCTGCGAAGACCAGCGCCAGCCGCAGCGGATGGTCGAGGTTTGCCTGCGCAACGCTGACGACCCAGATGACCGCGGTCGGATTCCAGAACTTTGGAGCGGCGTCGACCACCCCGGCCAGATATAGCAGGGGATCTACCAGCCGGCTCGGATCGACCGGCACCAGCGCGCCGACCGGATTCCCGACGGCATCATAAAGCCGCTGCCAGCTGAAATGGATGTCGCCGCCCCATGGCGCGTAATCCGCCGCCGGGATCATGGTCCAGATCCCGAACGCCAGGCAGACAAGATAGACCGCGCCGCCGGCATAGTACGCCGTATCGCGCCGGCGCTGCTCCAGCGCGAACACGATGGCCAAAGCGATCGACCAGATCGTGGCATGCATCACGAGGTTGGCGAGCAGGCCCAGCAACAGCCACGCCACGATGCTGCGCTCCGGCGCATGCTGGCGGATCGCGACGAAGCCGAAGCCCAGCAACGCCGCCAGCGTGTAACTGCGGCTCATCACGAAATATTCGAAGAACAGGAAATAGCCCACCAGCAGCAGGAATTTCTCCACGCGTGTAAAAGGCGACCAGCGGTAGATGACGAGCCAGACCCCGGCGGCGAGAATGGCCTGCATCACCTGCATCGAGGCAGGATCGGCGCTGGCGCGCGTCACCAGCCAGACCATCACATCCCAGAGGCTGCCATGCGCCTCATAGCGCAAATGATGAAACAGATCGGTCAGCGATGCGCTGGCACGGCCCAACTGGAATATCTGCAGTTCGTCGCGCCACATCGCATGACGCAGCGTGCGCACCACGTTTGACGCGAGCAGGATCAGGAACACGCCGTGGCAGATGATATCCGACACCGATGCTGACCGGCGCGCGCCGATGTAAGCCGCTTCGGTCATTTTCGACCAGATCCCTCAAACCCAAACTCAAGATGAGGCTATCCGGCGGCCTGTCAATGCGGAATCGGGCGGGCCATCGCCAGAACGAAATAGCCCGCCGGCATGGATGGCCGGCGGGCTCGGTCGTAACAATCACTTCGTCATGAAATCAGCACTTCCGGGCGCCGCTCTTGCAGTCAGCCTTGAAGCGGTCGCCGTGCGGATCGGCGGAGGCCGGGGCCATCGCGGCGAGCGCGCCGGCGATAAAGGTGAACAGAACGGTGAGAATGACGAAGCGCTTCATGTGGCGATCCCCTGAGGAGGCAATTGACAGCCACCCATTTGCCGGTGGCTGGTGACACGAATTGTCATACGGACAATGAGGCCGGACGACCGGGGTCGCATCATCCAAATAGATGAAGACAGCTCAAATAGACCGACAGCACGAGCGTCAGTCCTTCGCCTGATTCCGATCCAGCGTGATATTGGCCAGCAGCGACACGACTTCGGCCTGCCGGGAGCATCCGGTCTTTTCCAGCACCTGACGCAGTTGCGAGCGAACGGTTGACATGGCCACACCGCCATTCGCGGCGATCTCTTCCAGAGTCTCGCCGGCGGCAAGGCCGCGCGCCACCCGTGCTTCCGACGGGGTCAGGTCGAACAACGATCGCATCAGCTCGATCGGCGGCGCGCTCGGGGCCGCCACCGGTGTCAGTATCAGCAGCACGTAGCTGCCTGCGAATACATCGTGGGCGGAGCGGCGGATCGGAATGAGATGCACCACCATCGCCGCCTTGCCGTCGCCGTCACGCAGCGGAAACGATTGCACGGTGAATTCGGGATTGGTGTCGAGTGCCGCAAGCGCCGCCGACAACAAATCGTTGGCGCGGCCGTCGGTCAGCGCGACGCGGCTTTGGGCGCGCCATTGCACATGGTCACCGAGGTTCTCGATCAGGGAATTGGCTTCGATCACCGTGCCGTCCTGGCCGAGCAGCAGCGCGGGCAAGCCCATCGACGTCAACGCATCCTTGGCGCCCTTGGCACGTTGCAGTCCGAGCCGGGCCGCAACGAACGCGCTGCGCGCCAGATGCGAGCGAAGCTCGTTCAGCGCCTCCACCCGTTCCTTTTCGATCGGCCCGCGGCTGTGCTCGCGCTCGATGCTGAAGACGATATGGTCGCCGGTCGGCATCTGCAGCCCGGTGCCGGCCGACCAGCCGAGCCCGCGCGGGCGAAAGAAGTCGCGATAGATCGGGTTGCTGTCGAGCTGGTCCGACGTCCAGAAATCCTGCTCGACGAAAAACCCTGGCAGCGACCGGCCGAACAGGCAAACCCGCCGGGGACACTTCGTAAACCAGCCGTCCTGGACATAGGCGCGAAAGATATCGTTCAAATTCTCCGACGCGGTCCATTTCAGGACGCGGTCGCGGGCCGAGAACAGCAGGCCGCCGCGCGAGTCGCTCAACGCGGCCAGTTCATCCAGCACCTCAGGCCATAGTTCGGGCACAACGGCGCATTCGTAGATGCGGTCAATCAATTCGGTCTTCACGGAAATCCAATCAAGAAATTTGCGATTAATGCCCCCGTCGTCGGGCCGGCTCCGTCGAAGCCTCGTCAAAGCGGAAGCGCCAGCGAGCCGAAGCCCAATCCAGCCTCACGGACAGGATCAACCTCAGCAGTGCTGAGGCCTTCGTCAACTACGGTTCGCTGACTTCGAGTGAATCTACACACCCGTCGCCACCAGCGCAAATCCTCGTGCCAGGTCCGGCCTGTCCAATGTGAATTATGCATTGGACCGGTCAGATCGCGCCAACTAGCATCCCGCCGGACATCACGATCAATTCCCAAGACTTGGCGGCAACGACGATGACGCTCCTCGCCGCGCTGTTCTAGGACGCCGTCCGCCTGCGGAGATTGCCAATGAAATGCACGCCTGCCCTGCTTGCCGCCGTGTGCGCCGGATTCATCGCGAACGCCGGCGCAGCCGTCGCACAGACTGCCGATCTCGCCATCCGGGGTGGCACCATCTACACCGGTGGCGACGAAGCTCCGCTTGTCGGCGACATCGCGGTCACCGCGGACAAGATCGTCTATGTCGGCCCTTCCGCCGGCGCACCTGCCGCAACAGCGAACATCGCCGGGCAGGGCATGATCGTGGCACCCGGATTCATTGACGTTCATACCCACCCGGAGAGCTTCATCCGCTCGCCCGATGCGGTCAAGCGCCTGAACGCGCCGTGGCAGATGCAGGGTGTCTCGACCATCTTCATCGGCGTCGACGGCAGGGGCGATCCGGCGGTGGCCGCCGATCACGCCCGGCTGGAAGCGGAGAAGATCGGCACCAACATCGCCAGCTATGTCGGGTTCGGCGCGGTGCGCGAGGCGGTGCTCGGCCATAATGCCCGCGCGCCCACCCCACCGGAACTGGAGCGCATGAAGGAACTCGTCGCCAAGGGCATGTGCGAGGGGGCGATCGGCCTTTCCGCCGGGCTGTTCTACGCCCCGCAGAGTTTCGCCAAGACTGACGAGGTGGTGGCCCTGGCCAGGGAGGCCGCCCGGCGCGGCGGCATCTATGACACCCATCAGCGCGACGAGAGCTCCTACTCCATCGGCCTGATGAACTCGGCCAGGGAGGTTTTGCAGATCGGCCGCGAAGCCGAGATCCCAGTCCATTTCGCGCATCTGAAAGCGCTCGGGGTCGATCTGCAGGGACAGGTGCCGGATGTGATCCGGTTGATCGAGGCGGCGAGAGCGACCGGCCAGCGGGTGACGGCCGACCAGTATCCATGGCTGGCGTCGAGCACCAGCCTCGACGCTGCGCTCGTGCCGCGCTGGGCGGTCGACGGTGGCTATCCGGCCATGATCCAGCGCTTCGATGATCCGGCGGCGATGGTCAGGATACGCGTTGAGATGATCGAGAACCTGCGACGCCGCGGCGGCGCCGAATCGATCCTGCTGACCAGCGTCGAGCGGCCATGGACCGGCAAGCGGCTTTCGGAGATGGCGGAAACATGGAAGGTCGAACCGGTCGACGCCGCGGTGCGGATTCTCCGCGCCAATGTCAGGGACTCGATCGCCTCGTTCAACATGATCGACAGCGACGTCGACCTCGTCATGAAGCAGCCGTGGGTGGTCACCGGTTCTGACGGTACCGATGGCCATCCCCGCCAATATGCGACCTTTCCGCAAAAATATGCGGTCTATGTCCAGGAGAGGCACGTCATCGACCTGAAGACGTTCATCCGCCAGTCCACCGGCCTGTCGGCCGACATTTTCAAGCTCGACCGGCGCGGTTATTTGCGGCCCGGCTATTTTGCCGACGTCGTGGTGTTCGACCCTGCCCGCTACGCCCCTAGGGCGGACTATGTGCGCCCTCGCGAACTAAGCGTCGGCGTGCAGACACTATTGGTCAATGGGGCGGCCTCCGTTCTGGACGGCAAACTGACCGCCGTAGCTGCCGGCCGCGCGCTCAAGCACACGCCGCCAGCTGGAGCCTGCCCTTGAGAACCGACGGTGCCGCGGGCTGGCCGAACAGCAACGGGCTCGCCAGGCACCGGCGTTAACGCATCCGACGACCGGCCTGATCCCGCTCTGGCGCCGCCCGCCCCGTCCCTGTAAAACTCCCGCCGGAGCCGGTCGGGCTCCAGCCTTGTTTTTGACGCGTTTTCTTCGCGCGAAGCGGTCCGAAAATGCCAGGGCTCAATCGGTCCGGGGGGACGATGCGTCTGCCGATGCGTTCCAAGACGATTCTGATCGGGGCTGCGGTGATCGCGGTCTCGTTTCTGATCAGCCTGAAGGCCATGGATTGGCTGGCGCCGAGCGGCACGGTCAAGCCGCCGGTGCTTGTCGAATTGCCACCGCTGGCCCCGGCTCCGCGCAGCTCCACCGTGATGGCGCCGATCGCGGTCGCATTGTCGGCGATCCGCGACGCCGCTGACCGCAGTTCACCGCGCAGCTTCAACGGCAAGGCCGAGAATCCGATCTCGCAGATCCTGCAAAATGCAGACATCGGCTGGACCGCCTCGCGCGGACCGATCGCCGCCACCGGCGCGCAGGATGCGTTGTCGCTGACGACGCCGCTGACGGGAACGCTCAATGTCACGGGCTCGCTGTCGGCAAAGGCGACCGGTGCAGTCGGCGACGCGCTCGGCGGCCTGCTCGGCGGCAATGTCGCCAAACAGATCGGCAGCGTGAACATCAAGAACCTCAACGCCAGCGCCGAGATCAAGGGCAATGTCGTGATCACGGCGCGGCCGAAGATCGCCACGGCCTGGCGCATCGAGCCCAATCTCGCCGCACAGGTCAATCTGGGCGACACCAGCCTGACGATGGCCGGTGCCCGCATCAACGTGCCGGCCCAGGTGAAGCCACTGATCGACAAGACGGTCGCCGATCAGATCAATCTGGTCCAGGCGCGGATGCGCAACGATCCCACCTTTGAAAACAATGCGAAGCTGCAATGGGCCAAGGCCTGCCGCTCGATCCCGCTTCAGGGCACCGGCGCCAGCGCGTCGCTGCCGGCGCTGTGGCTGGAACTGCGCCCCACCCGGGCGATCGCCGCCCAAC
>Ga0307515_10023368_pt1 | contig 10836 bp, 2 predicted proteins | sample 17_EM_MG_FD_194513 | JGI IMG/M metagenome (GOLD analysis project Ga0307515, IMG submission 194513) | Populus trichocarpa ectomycorrhiza microbial communities from riparian zone in the Pacific Northwest, United States - 17_EM | ecosystem: Host-associated > Plants > Roots > Unclassified | place...
AGCTTTACTATATAGGGCAGAAGAAGACATATAGTACGCTTGCGGCTAATTAATACGGTATACGGCTAGTAGAAGTTATTTGGCTTCTAGAACACTGCCGGGTATATATTAAGTAAGTTTAACTTTTTATAAAATCGTCAGTTGTACGTAACACTAATATTTTCGCAGGGGCGCTCCTAACGCTATACGGCTACTACTTAATGTAATTATCTCTAGGGCTCCTTTTGATCGTATCTAGGGCGATCTTATTAATATACGCAATAAGGCCGACGGTGAATATAAATGGATCCTACAGATACGCAATTACTTTAGTAAATACTGCGCCCTCTACCCCCTTAAGCAGAAGACCGCTAAGTAAGTTACTGCAGCTGTACTCTAATGGATATATTATTATATTCACCCACGTATTTAGCAGAGCGATAACAGCTTAGAATTTAAAGGCGCCCTTTTTATACTGCTTTAGCGTTATAAAATTAAGGTAATTAACAGCTAGCCATAATACCTCTAGTCGCAAGGCCTTATAGAGCAAGCCAACGGTTATATAAAGAAGAAGCTTTATATAGCAAAGCGACTCTTAGGAACTTCGCAATAGGCGGCGGCTTACCTAATTATCGCAGCCTTAATTAATCGCACCTACTATAAATTAATTAGCTATACACCTTTCTACTGCCTCTATAGGAGGGATCCTTGGCTATCTACTTTAGTGGCGCCTGGCCACCGGGCTATTGCAGAGCCTCCGCTAGAAGTTACTGACACCTCTAAAGCTGAGGAGGAAGAGGATCTTAATGGCAATAAGAAAGTTCTCGGCCCTCCACTAGATGAGAACGGTGATGGGCGATAGGTAGCTGAGCAAGAGCGCAAGGACGATGAATATTCTAATGAGGAACCAAACGGCAGCTAGAGCTCGGTCGCGGCCGAATATAAAGATGAGGAGAATGAGGATTAATTAGAAGACGAGGAGAATGATAGTTAATTAGAAGATGAGGAGAATGAGGGTTAATTAGAAGATAATATGCAGAGGCCAAGGACTCCTTTAAACCCTACTTTATCTGACGACGATTAGACCTTTGAAGGCTGCTCACCAATCTTAAGTTGATATCGCGAGATTATAAAGGCTATACAGTCGTCAGGATTAAGTGGATTTAGGCAGCCTCCGCCTCTACCGGAAGGCTTTCCTACACCAAGCTAAGACGTCTAGATGCAATTAATAAGAGAAGAGTTTACTGAATTAAATAGATAGATTATAGCCAACGCCGCTACTAGAGCTCTACAGTAAGCTAAGTTCAATCTTAATATTAAAAGAAGGCAGCGATCTATCTATTAGCAGGAGGAGTTATATCTAGACGACTGGATTAAAGATCCGGAAGATACTTTTTATATACTAGGAGGCTCCTTTATAGATGATCTTGCTATAAGGGTTGAAGATTTACGCGTATAGCTCTACCGCGTAGCTAGTAGAGTAGGCCTACTACCTATAGATTTTAATAAATACCATAACGTCGCCACGCCTTCTTACCGGCGTGAGTTAATTCTAGCGTTAAAGGACTCTAACTACCCTATTTACTCTATACCACTATGGCAAGAGCTTATACGGCAGGTGCGTAAGAGACTTAAGGAACGTTAGAAGGAACTACAATCGCAATAGCTACAGATTCCCTTATAACGTTTAGATTCCTCTGCTTATAATTTATTAGATTTATATAAGAGAGTTTAATAACAAGCTGCTCACTCCCGTAAACAAATGAAGAAGAAGTATAGTAGGCAACACCACGTTACCAAATTTAATATAGGTAATGTCGTCCTTTTTGGAATTCCTAAAAAGCTTTAACGTAGTACTAAAGTCTCCTATATACCCGGCCGCATATATAAGATTCGAAATCACGGCTACTTTAAGGTTTGTACTTAGTACGGAATTATTAAGGAGCTCTTCCTAGGTAACGAGCTTGTTAAGCCGCTGGAGACCTATGATGCTCGCCTTAATATAAGTGTTAGTACGATCCTGCCGCTCTCTATAGTAGTTAAAGCCCATTTAACAACTGCGCGGCCTACCTACTATGGGTGTAGGCGAGGATATAGCAATTAACGGTATAGCTGTTAAAAAGGAAATATAGAATGTTCTTCCTACTGCTATAGAGGGGGGCCTTATACAAATTAACCGACGGAGGACTCCCTAGGCGAGCCTCTAGCAAGAGCTTATAGAAGGCTTACTAGTACTTAGATTAACTCTTAAACAAAGCAAGCCTAACGGGGGACTCTGCTACAAAGTTTAATATAGCCTTAATTAACAACAGTAGATAAGGAAGGTAATTAATTAAGCTAGGAGAACGGGGGCAGTAAGGTTGGCGTAGCTAGGAGAGGTCTACGTCGCGGACGCGCCAAACCTAATTAGGTAATTAGACTACGACCAGTAGAACCTTAAAGAGCCCGGTTTTTAATAGATCTTAGTAAGATTAAAGCTTTACGTGATTTGCAAATTTTGGTATTAAGAAACGCGATTAACTACCCCCTGCCTGATTGGCTTCTACCACTTATGGCCTATATCTATAATGCGGAAATGCCTTTAAATATACTTGTTAAGCGCAGCGTAACCTACTTTAGATAGAATCTAATAGTGTTGTAGTGGTTAAGGGGGGGTGGTAAAATTTAATCTCTAGAGCAATAGAAAATCTTATTAGAAAATCAAAATTATATATTTTTATACTAGATATCGCGACTACGCTCTACTAAATCTATATATTTATCGAGAAGTTAAAAAAGCTCTATTAAATCTTAATATAGCTTTAAATCTTTTCCGGAATAAGACAAGTAGTCTAGAATGAGGTCGATTAAAGCGATATATAACTCATTCTGGAACAAGGACGACTTATTCTAGAATGAGGCAGAAATGTTCTAGAATATTGTATGTACCGGTATCAGTCGGAACAATTACTCCTAAATAAAATTAGTATATTTTTAGAGCCACTAAGAAAAAAATATACCTTTAAGGGCTTTCCTAATAACTATCTTTTCTTATATACTGCCTTATTAGTAGTAGTAATTATAGTAATATTAGCAGATCTAATACCTAAAATTTAAAAAAATTCTTAGAAAAAATAAGAAAAATTAAAAAGAAAAAATATTAGTAAATAAAGTGTTAGTTATATAGGGTGACTCACTAATAATAACTACTTAAGTAGGTTATAGTGATATTGGTTAATAAAGCTTATTAATTAAAATAAGGAAGGGCGAGGAACTTAAGGCTCCTCGCCACGCTAGTGCCGCGGCGACACGTAATGGTAACTTGCCGTATATGACGGCAACTTGCCTTATTGCCGACACTAGCAACTCTTTTTTTATAGTTACTATCTAGATATAAATACTGCTTAACTAATATAATAAATATAAATCCTCCTTACTTACTATTGCTATTATAATATAAGTCTCGCTATCCTAAAATTTGCCTTTTAGTACATGGTGCTCTCTTACTAAGGGGTTATAGGTAGACATTATATTAGTGCCGCTAAGGCGCTAGTTATAAGCGAGCTAATAGCAATTTTCTATTCTGGGGATAGAAAATCCTAATTAGCTGGTTAGATTTAGGGTCTATAGACTATTATACTCCTACTCCCTTTTAACCTAACCTTTAACTTATATATATAGAGTATTTGTATTAATAAACGTTTCTAGAGCCTTATTTAGGTTTGCCTTTATTATTATATCTACTAGGTTATTTTAACCGTTAACCTATTAAATCTTAAAGAGTTCTCGCCGTTTATAGGATTAATAAAGTGCTATAATATCGATTATAAGGCGCTTCTCCTTTATAGTACTAAGCTTAACTATATACTTATAAAGGGAATATAAGTCGGTATATACGATTATAGGGATAATAGGAATTTCGAGTTAATCTATAATTATCTTTAGAGTAGTTCCAATTGCAATTGCTATGTTAACTCCGCTAACTATTTTATATATCTCTAACGCTAGAACGCTTTAAGTAACGCGCTTATACTTAGTTAAGCTCTAATAGATAAGATTGCTATAGATTATAAAGTTATTCTCTTTAGTAGATTTATTTGCAATAATAATCTTATATCCTAGCTAGGAGCTAAAATCTTTATTATTTATAAACGATTTATTAATAAATATAAAGAGCTTAGCAGTGGGAAGATTAATAGGTATATAGAGTAGTCCCTAATTAAAATAGTTTATTTACTAAAAAAGACGCTTATTTAGGGTAAGAATATTATCCTTAGTTAGTTCCTAGTGTTAAGCGGTAATAAAGAGATTAAATAAAGCCTTAGGTTAATAGATAGAAGTAATATAAGCTTTATAAGCGCGTTACTCTATATATCCTTACTTTAGGGAATTAATATTAATAACGTCAATCTTCTTGCCTTAACCCTTCTAGCGTAAAGTAATAGAATCCTTATTTAGGGAGAGGATACATCTATTAAAAAGTAATAGTATTATTAAATTAAGCTTTTTCTTTGGCTTTGCTATAAGATTTACCTTTACTAGCTTATTCTCTTTAAGAGCTAAGAATTAGTTATCTCCTAAGATAAATATGTTATTAGTTTATATACTAACGATTCTAAATAGGGTTCCTGTAGTTATAATAAGGAAGTAAAGATTAAATATAGAGGTAGTTATTAAAAGCTTCTCTTTATAGTACTTGCTATAGATAGCCTACTAGTAAGTTCCTGTCTCTATAATTCTATACAATAGCTTAAGTATAACTATAATCGTATCTTTAGGATACTGGTAGCGAATTTACTTTAGAAGGTATGCTAATATTAAGCGCTAAAGGTGCGTCTCTAATTAGGTATAGGCTTAAGTAATATCTTATAAATAAACCGCTATTTTATTCTTTATTAAGGAGGGAGCTAATACAATAATAACTTGCTAACTAGCTTATTAAATTATAGGAGATTATATAAGAATTATCTCTTTACTATTATCGTTGTAACCTTAAATAATAAGCCTTAATTTCTTAAATAGGGCGTTAGTAGCTTTGCCCTTAATCTTATTAACTATTCTTAACTTAAAGATGCGGACTTTATTAAACTTAATAAGGTTATACTTCTTAAATTTAAAAACTCCTCTTATAATAAGGCCGTCAATCTCCTACTTATTAGATACTTAAAAAGGAGCTCCTAAGGTTATAATACGATCTTCCTTTTAAAGCTGTTTTGCGAGCTTAAAGTTAGCCTTCTCTTTAGCTGTTATAAAGGCCATTAATAACTTAACTTTATTCTTAATAGCGGCAATAAATTGTTCTTTAAAATTAATAAGATATTAGCAATTTTATAATCCCTTTAGGCGACCTCTACCGCGTTATAGTTGTAGTATATCTACTATAATTATATTAGGATTATAGTCGCCTTCTAAAGCACGTTAATTATAGTTCTTCTCTAGAGTATTTTCTAGGGCATTCTATAAAGGCTTAGAATTATTATCTTTATAATAAGGCTTAATAACAGTTAAACGGAATTAAGTGGGTCTATAAGGCATCTAAATAGTATAAGTTTAGCTATTAATTATAATAAGTTAGTATAGGCCTAACTATTCTCCCTTTTTATACTATACGCGTACTTTAGACTAAAGTGGTAGATTAAGCGCAGTTAAGGTGTTTAGGCTATTTCTTATTCCTAGTACATTATTAACCTAGTATATAGCGTAGAGACGTCGCACCTCCTTTATTGCCTTGTGAATAGCCTTAGCTTATTATAAAATGGAGGGAGATAATAGAGAATTATTAGTTATTTAAGGGTAGGCGCTAAAGACTAGTAATATAGGTACGAGTTTATCTAGGCTAGCGGAATTATTAATAGCTTTAACAGCTATTTATAAGATAAGTTCTTTACTAGCATCCTTTAGTTCTAAAGAGATAATCTTATATAATAATAATTCATTGCTTAACGTCCGATTCAGATCCCTATTAGGCCCACGCGGACTACTCCTTATATACATATAGGGAGAAAACTCTATTTGAGAAAACCCCGTAATCCATCTCCCCGCCTTTTAGGACTCGCCTATAAGGCGCCTATAAGGCGCCTACGAGTTACCTATAGTGCTCCTACTACCTTACTTTTTAACCTCCTTAAGAACCACTACTGCCGTAATAAGCCTATAGACGCGCTAGTATCGCAAACTTTACTTTACTACTGTAGAGTTATTAGGGGGCGCCCGTTGCTTACCCTCCTACCCTCTATTACTATTTCCCTTATAACTTAGAACTAGTTTAGTATATTTTAGCTAATAAGCTACTAGGTAACCGCCTTAAGGCCTTTTTATATTAAGAGTAGTGTATTATAGTTCTCTATACTAGCTACTAAAAGCATTACTTCTTAGTTAGTGCGTAAGGGGTATAACAGTATTATATATTTTGGTGTCTGTCTTAGCCAGCTATATTTATATCTTAGGCTACCTACTAAAACGCCCACCTAGTAGAGCCAGTCTTTTAGTCCTATTATTCCTATTCTTAAGAGTGTCGCTATTATATTTTCTACCTTTATTAGACCTTCTCGAAGCCCTAGAGTGTTTACCCCCTATAACGTTAACTATACTACAGCTTAGGTTCCTCTTATCTTAGTTAGCCTCTATACCTTTAACTCCTATACACCTCTCTAGCGTTAGTCTAACTAGTATTGCATTACGGTAGATAGCTTCCTAGCGTTCTTTTATACTCTACACTGGCTCCTTTCTCTCTCTTACTATTATCTTTACTGGCCTCTTACGCGTCTCCCTTTCTCCTCTATATAGGCCTAGGCCCTAAAGCAGTACTATTTTTCTTCTACTTTCTTTACCTATTTCTCTAATATATCTTCCCTACTTTAGGGTTATTAGTTTATTCTCCTATAGGGCGCCCTAGGGTCCCTCTATAGTTTATTTAGGCGCGTCTTAATATACTTTATAACATTAGAGTTGCGTTTATTTTAGGCCCTTTATATTACAGCGGCTTTAATATATAGTTATAGGGGGGTAATATTGGCTTCCTTCTTAAGCAGCGCTGTGGCCGTTCGCTTATATCCGCCTATTATACTCTAGAGGTAGGCTGTTTAGACCTTTTAGAGTAGTTTAAGGAGTAACTTAGGGGGGCCTTTCTTAGATTCTCTAATGGCCTAAATACTAGACCTATGCGTTATGGTTAGCTGGATAACTACTATATATAGTAGGCGTAACCTCTAGAAGCATAGGCCCTATATAGAATTAACGATCCTAGATAATATAATATACTATACTTAGCCCTTATAGGCTGCTTATACTATATATACGCTTTACCGGAGCTTACTATCTACCTATACTCCTAATACCCTTAGGCCCTAAACTGGTTAACCCCTAAAGCCTTAGATGCGGATTATATGCTAGAGATTTATAAATTAGTTACACTTTCTTATAAAATGGATTAGCCGGTATTTCTCTGGTAAGAATTGGACTCTATATCGTCTTGCCTATTCTATATAGGTATTATAAGCTTTCTCTAACATTCTACAGTTCTTTGCGGCTAATGGCCCGTATATAATTAGGTTTATATTATTAATAAAGCCTATCCCCTAGGTCGCCCTTTCCTTAAAGAAGTTAAGTAGGTTGCTTATAAAGAAAAGGAAGAGTATAGGCAAGAGGGGTGATCTTTATGGTATTCCTATTATAACTACAATAGGGGGGCTCTAGTATCCGCTAAAAACTAGTAATATTTCTTTCTAATCTATAAATCCTTAGATAAATTATATAATCTATTCTAGGAAGCCTTTTGCCCTAAGGATGTATAGGAGACGCTTATAGGGTACGTTATTATAGGCGCCACTAATGTCTAGGCTAAGCATTAATACTATAAAGTCCCTTCGCATCGCCTATATAGATTTAATAGTGGTAGTAAGTAGCGTAAGTACTAATAGTGTTAAGTGATTCTTTCTTGCCCCTATTTAGCTTTATAGTAGTAAGGCGTATTCCTTAGCCGTGTCTGCTATACGGTCCGCTATTACCTTTTCTAAGATTTTGCTAAGGGTGTTTTCTAAGGCAATAGGGCGGTAGCTTCCTAGGATTAAGTAATCTACTTTACCTTCTTTTTATAGAATAACCGTCGTTATAGATCTTCCGAGTTATAGGTAGTAGCCTATAGTAAAGCATGCTCTAGCTATATCTATAAGCTAGGGTGCTATAAGTAGTCTATAGGTCTTTAAGGCCTTATTTAGAATCCTATCTAGGCCTAGTGCTATATTATTTAAAAGGCGGCTAATAGTTCTGGCCATTTCCTCTATTATTATATCGCTGTCGACCCACAGACGGGTTACTAGTGCTTTACTTATAATATTACTAAGGTCTGCTAAAGCCGGTTAGGGGAAGAACCTTTTTATAAGGATCTTTGCCTTCTTATTGTTATTATTAGCGGCCTGTAATTCCCCTGCTCTTTATAGGGGTAGTAGGTGTAAGTCTTCTGCTAGTCGCCCTACCTTTTTCTTTACCTATTTCGCTATAGCCCACAGGCCCTTATTATAGGGGAGGCTTGGGTTAAAAGTGTGCTTATTTATAAATTATCTCTAGTTATTTCTTACTTCTTTTTTTAGGGTATTTTTTAACTGGTTTCTTATATCTTTATATCGTCTCTTATCTTTAGGGTTATAGCTACTTAAGTATTTCCTTCTTACTTATTATTGGCTAGCTATAAGAACCGCGCATTATACGGACCATACATATCGCGTGTAGGGGCCTGGTCTTAAGACCGGGCAGTGCTCTTTTAGCCTATTTTTAATTACTACCTAGATCCTTTCTAGTCTTCGGTTAATTTCCTTAGGGGTAGCTAATAAGCCTTACTTATTTAGTATTAGGTGGATTTCTTCTAAGTCTTAAAGTTATTGTTTAACTATATTAAGGAAACTATTTGCCTTAAGCATCCTTATTACATATCTTTTGCTATTTAGTTGCGCCTTAATATCTAAATCTAGCTATATTTAGATAGGGATATAGTCTAAGGTAAGTGCCTATTCTTCTTTAGGGTTATACCTTTTAAGTCTTTAGTATAGGCCTTCGTCTATAAATATAAGGTTAATTATACTTCTGGCGGATCCTCGTTACTATATAATTGCTCTAGGGGGGGTAGCCAGCTTAAGCCCCTAGGTGTCTATAGCTTTTAGTAGGCACTCTACCTATCGTTTAGCAGTAATATAAATACCCCCCTACCACAGGTGGTAGAGGTTTATGTCTCCTAATAGGATAGACTCTATACCTTTGGTTTTAAGTAAGCTTATTACTAATATAATGTTCTCTATTTATAGGACCCCTTCGACCCTAGGGTTATATATATTAATAATTTGTACCAGTCCTCTATATATCTAGATTATTATAACTATAATATCTAGATTAACTGCCTGCTATAACTATAAGGATAGGCTAATAGTCTTGCTAATTATAAAGCATATATATATGGCTGCTTTTAGTTTATATAGGAGCTAGAATTTTTAGGGGCAGTATATCGATTATATATAGGTATTATAGTACGGCTCTTATATAGCAAGGATATAGTATTTCTCTAGGTCTAGACTGTCTAGTAAGGGCCTTATAAGACGGTGGTTTGTATTACTATAGTTATACTATATAATGGATAGGTGGCGGACCCTTAGTAAGGGTCCTTTGCCTCTCTATTATTCCTTACTTCTTTTATTTCCACTTTCTTTAGGATATTTAAAACTTCTGTCTCTTATATCTATACCCTAGTTACTACTTATTTTATATAGAGCTTTCTATTCCCATATCTTATATTCCTACTAGCGCTTCTATATCTAAATCTGTTATTATCTCTAATTCTTCCCCTATTCTTACTGGTTAGCTATATACCCTTTAAGAGTCGGCTATAAATATTATATTTGCCGCGTTAAGTCTAATTCTTAATTGTCCCGGTTTTAAGCTTGCTATAGCTATCTATAAGGGTCTTCCTACAGGGCGTCCTCTCCTTTATATCCCCTATAACCCTTATATCCCTATACAGTCTAGTAATATCGCGTAGCGTCGCTTCTGGCCCGTTAAGGCTTAGGATAGCTAGCCTAGCCCCCTAGTATTAAAGGTAAGAAACGCTAGAAAGGCACCTACGCCCCCCTAGCTTATCGCCTGTTATTTTTATTTATATAACCTAGTATGCAGTTATTCCCGCAGCTATTAAGCCCTTACCTTCCGTCTCCTATATTTAATACAGTCTTCTCTCTCTTACGCCTTATATATGCTTTAGTAGCAGTTTACGCATTTTATTTAGTCTTAATTTAAGTAGTGTCTTATATTATAGGGGCCTATACAGTGGCCATAGCATACCTATACTACGCATATGGATTAGGTATACCCCTATTATACACAGCAATAGTATTATTTTAGGCGGAGTCTATAGTTATAGAGCCTTGCGTTATATATAAGGCTATTTATAATAATACCTTTTTAAATAAGGAGTTTTTATATTCCTGGTATATATATACTGACAATAAGGGAGCTATACGTTTAACTAGCGTTTCCCTAGCAAGTCTCTAGCAACCCTTATATTCTTTTATTATTTCTATTATATACTTAGCTTACATTTTCCTATTAAAGCCATTAAATTTAGGTAATCTTAAGTCCTAGTATAAGGCGTTCTGTTTGTTTTACTATCTTATATATAATTGCTGTATTATCCGCCTAGCGTCCCTTTTCTACCCTAAGGCTTAGGGGAACCACTAGGACTTTAACTGGGTAATCTTTACGGAGCACTTTTATGCTAATATATTCTCCTAGCCTATTCTCTACCCTAACGGCTTATTCCTTTACCTATTAGTCCCTTAAGGTAACTTTAATATCTCCGCTCCTAAGGTATTAGACTATAATAGCATTATAGACCTA
>Ga0307515_10023369_pt1 | contig 10836 bp, 1 predicted proteins | sample 17_EM_MG_FD_194513 | JGI IMG/M metagenome (GOLD analysis project Ga0307515, IMG submission 194513) | Populus trichocarpa ectomycorrhiza microbial communities from riparian zone in the Pacific Northwest, United States - 17_EM | ecosystem: Host-associated > Plants > Roots > Unclassified | place...
GCTACTTATACTAATAGATTCGGGGCTCCTAATTATATAGCTTCCTATTAGGCTTACGTTAACTCTTATTAGCATCTACCCAACTACTTCTACAATTAGAAACTAGAGGAAGGTCGCGAAATTGCTAATAATATTAATAAGTTTAAGGGCGATTTCGCAGACGACTTAGAGCTATACTAGTCCTTTAAGGCCCTGCATACCCGCATTCAAAATACCAACAGAGTTAAAATTAAGAATCCTAACAGGCTTAGTAATAGGGAGCTTAATCGTAACTACGACTAAAGTATATATTAGGGTACGTACCCGCAGCTTAATAAGAGGACTTATTAGCAGAAAGCATGGCTACAGCCTCTACCATAGAGCCACCTATCCCAAACAGCAACTCCGTCCTCCTTACAACCAGGTCAGCGTTATATCTATAATATCATAGTTAATTACTACAGGCAGATCCAATTAGGCCTTAGCCCCCCCCTACTATAAATTAACATTAATAGAGAGGCGGGAACCGGCAAGTTATATCTTATTACTGTTCTGTCTACTACGCTTTATAATATAGCCATATCTAATAGTAAGCCATCGCCATTAGTTCGAGCCGCCCCTAGTAGAATAGCTGCCTTTAATATTAACGGTAGAACTACGTATAAACTATTAAGGTTACCAGTAAATCGCCCCTTTAAGGAATTACCTGCTGCCAGTCTTACGCCTTTATAATAAGCTTTTAAGGATATTTACTATCTTATCCTTAACGAAAAATCTATAATCGGGCAAGTACATCTAGCCTAGATTAATCGCCGCCTCCGTTAGATCTACCCTACGCGTAATAACAACTACTTTAGAGGCTTAAACATCTTACTAGTAGGCGATTTCTATCAGCTTCCCCTTATAGGTTAGGCGGCCTTATATAGCAATCTACCCGCTAGGCCGTTAGAGCTCGCCAGCTATAGAAAGGGAGCCTATAAGGCGATTAACCGAACAGCCGTCCTAGATTAAGTTATACGGCAGGGCGGTAATAATGCTAAAAGCTCCGCATTTAGGACCGCCCTTACAGAGCTACGTAGTAATTCTATAAGTAAATTAACCTAGAAGCTTCTTTTAACTAGGTGTAAGCAGGGCCTATCCACTAATAAGGTTATAGGCTTTAATAATACAATTCGGCTATATAGCACACGCGCTACTATAGGCAAGTATAACACTACTCGGCTTCGCAACCTTTTACAGCCAGTAGTAGCTATTAAGTCAGTTAACACTAGTGTAGGTGCGCGGAAAGTCACTCCTAATTAGTGCAATACTATAGAGAATCTAGCCCTATATATTGGCGCGAAAGTAATACTAATATATAATATCTGGATTGAACTAGGCTTAGTAAACGGTACTACTAATATAGTTAAAGATGTTATATAGAAGGAACACGCGGATATTAAAAAGGATCAGCCTCAGTCACTACTAATTGCAGTAGATAGGTATAACGGACCTGCCCTATTCACTTAGCAGGATAGTAAGAAAGTCGTCCCTATATTTTCCGTGCTTCGTAAATAGGAGGGTATAAGAGGCTCTTACTCACGGCGTCAATTTCCAATTACTCTAGCTTTTACTCTTACCGTACATAAAAGCCAGGGCCTAATACTTAACTAGGTGGTTCTAGATATTAAGGAAAAGGATAAAACAGCTAGGCTAACCTATATAGCAATCTCACGAGTTAAGAAGCTTTTAGGGCTTATATTTAAACATAGGTTCAATATAGAACGATAAGTAAGACTAAAGAGGTATAACAAAAAGATTTTGTACGGAGGCAGCAGCAACTACTTATAAACAACTTTTCCTAATTAGGAAATTATATACTGGCTTAGAGGTAAGCAGAGAATACGGCATTCGCCTTAGTTTCCTAACTTTTAAACAGCTTAACCGCAAAATCCAATTTTCTAAATTTTAACCCCCCTATCCGTCCTACCTTCTTACCGCTTCTGGAGCTGTTAGATATACATACAATAGTATATAGGGAGAATTGGCAGTACTACCGGATCAATATTGCTGCTGTCTATAGCGTTAATCGATTTTTAGAAAATTTCAAATTTTTTTTTAAAGGGCGGAAATGTCGCTTATATAAGAAGTCACGTAACCTCCAAGAATACTTGGGACCCTATATATTAGCAGCCACGACTTCTCTACACTATAGTTAAAATTTTATATATATCGCACCTGGAGCTGCTTATAATAACTATTACCTATAGATCTGCCAATTTACAAATCAAAAATTAGACGTGGTTAGAGCTATTAGTAGGGGTTATTAATCGTGCTCCCCGTGACAAAATTTTAGATTTTGGTAATCCAAACTAACGAATTAAATCAAAAGTTCGGAACGTCCAAATAAGGTTCTGCTAAGACGCTAGCTAGACCCTAACCTAGACCCTTCCTAACCTGTTAAATTCTAAAAATAACGACCTCTACTAAATTAAAAATTAACCTTATCCTTAACAAGCCATCTGATTGGATTTAATAGTTCTTTATTATCCAAGACATAGCTAAAACTAACGAGGTATAGCAGTATATCGACCCATCTAAGAAGAAAAACAATCTTCTAAAGCTAGAACTACTAAGTCGGCCTACACTAAGGGATATACTACCCACGGCTATATTAATAGCAAAGCTAGACCCAAACCAGCTCACTGCCTATAACTAGCTCTACGCCAAATATAAGGACAATTTACGTGTACACTAGAAGCAAAAACAGGCTATAAATAATATCAACAACTACATCATTCGCACTACATCGGTAGCCTACCTTTCACTCATTAACAGCCTCAGTAGTCGGTTACATTAAATATTTAAGGCGTCTCTACCACTGTAGTAGCCACTACAGTAACAGAGACACCCCATATTTTAGTAAGCGGTCAAGCCCATCTTATACAAGAATCTCGTGCTATTAGTACTTACTAAATCATATACTCGCAGGGCCTCCTCCCGTCTATAAATACTCCCTCCTTTACACCTTCCTCTCTTCTTCTTTCTTCTTCCTTATAAGAGCTAGAGGTGCTCTAATACCCCTCCCCAGTCCCTACTAAGGGATCTATTAGTTAACATAGCGATATAGACAGCATCTAATAAGGAGACGGGTAAGAAAGGAGACAGGAAGGACAGAGGGGCGTCTAGTAGGTATTAGTTAAGCAACGTTAATGTCTATATTATAGCTGCCTAATCTCCTATACTTATAGGCCTCCTCCTATTTATAAATACTCCCTCCTCTACACCTTCCTCTCTTCTTTTCTTCTTCCTCATAAGAGCTAGAGGTGCTCTAATACCCCTCCCTAGTCCCCACTAAGGGATCTATTAGTTAACGTGGCAATATAGACAGCATCTAATAAGGAGATAGGTAAGAGAGGATACAGGAAGGACGGAGGGGCGTCTAGTAGGTGTTAGTTAAGCAACGTTAATGTCTATATTATAGCTGCCTAATCTCCTGTTCGCAGGCCTCCTCCCGTTTATAAATACTCCCTCCTTTATACCTTTCTCTCTTCTTCTTTCTTCTTCCTTATAAGAGCTAGAGGCGCTCTAATACCCCTCCCTAGTCTCTACTAAGGGATCTATTGGTCGACATAGCGATATAAACAGTATCTAATAAGGAGATAGGTAAGAGAGGAGATAGGAAGGACGGAGGAACCTCCGGTAGGTGTCAGTCGAGCAACATTAACGGCAGTTTTCGTCACCCAAAAATTGCGTCACGTGACGACATTTGGGAACGCAAATATGTACCCCCGTCCCATACTCACACCACTACTAAATATTCTAGATTTCGCACTTAGAGCTACTTATAATAGGCATTCCTAGGAGATCTACTAGTTTAAAGCTCTATAATTAAACGTTGTTAACGTTTTATATAGGGGTCGTTAATTAAGCTCCCGGGATACGATTTTTAAAGTTCAACACTACACCAATATTACAACCTTCTTGCAGTGGCCAAGCCACCCCTAATCTCCTCCCCCTCCTCCCCCCTCCCATTACTCGGCGCCGAGCTATTACGTTATCGCCAAGCTATTACATCGTCGTACGTCCAAACTAGGTAGGTAATAACGTAGTTACTTAATTATGTTAGACGTCTTTATATATAGTTATGTCTCTTCCTACACACGTATTTAATCGAGTTGGGGTAATAGACTTTAATTCCAGCTATACGGCGATTTAGTTATTAGGCATTAAAAATATTTAGTATATAAAGCTTTAAATTGGAATTATAATCTACTATATCAGATCCTACGTAAAGGGCTCTATATTAAAGCTCTGCAGTCTAAATATATACTAGATTCGTAACTAATATAATCTTTAAGCCTAGCTTAAGTAGGGCGGTTACTGCAGTAAATCCTTACCTAGTAGTGACTAAGGCGCCTTAATCTTACTACTACTTTTAAATTAAGTAAAGGCTCTATATAGGGGGGTCCTAGGGGGTCTCTCCCTAGAAAACCTTATCTCTATATATATTAATTAAAGTCTATATAATAAAGCTCTAAAATTAATTGGCTTATTACTTATAAACTTAGGTTAAAATTTTCATTGGGGGGTACTAACGATCCGTATATTTGACCCGGTCTATATTTTCAGGTCCTAAAATTTAAACCCTGCCAATCTGGCTTCTAATTGGTCAAAAAAAAGTGCGCGCGGTAAGTTGTAGCAGAATCCACATATTGCGCCTTCCTTTTTATTAATACCTCTATTAATACCCTATATATATTATAAATATAGCAAACCCTACTATAATTAAGTGCAGTAAGTGCTATATCTATAAGCCCCGCCTTAACTTTATTAAAGACGGCCCTTTAAAGAAGATTTTAAAGCTGTGCCAGTTATGTCGGTTAAAGTCGCGTCTTCCCTATATATTACTTCTACTTCTACCTACTTTTTTTAGGCCTCTAAATATAAGCGGAGAGCTCTTATAGAGTTAAATTTTACCACTAAAAATCGGCCTATAAGGCGCTAGCAAACTACTCTACCTAAAAATAATACTGAGAACGCTTTCCTGCCTCGCGGCTAGAATAGTTAAGATACCCCTAAAATAGCTTAACAGTGAAAGGTAATTAGGGTAATATAACGGGAGTACCGCATTTTCAATTAGAGGGGTAAAGCTTACTTGCCTACTCCTCCGCTATATACTATAAATAAAGCTCCGTTTAGTAGAAGAGGCACTCTAAATAGCCTAAATGCATTATTGCTGGAACTAGCTCCTATACCTACTCCGATTACGGCCACACTACTACCTATTTTAGTTGTCGATTAGGAGCGAATTAAGAAGTTTAGGAGTATGCTATAGGCTAAATATATAGATATATATAGTTATTATAAGGGGCGGTGGTTCCAAATAGGCCTAGCTACAGAGGGTGATAATATAGGTATATATAAAGCCTATATTAAAGACGCCGATAGCCTTAAGAATCTAACCCTTTCTCCCTTATTTAGTAAAAAAAATAGGCTTATTCTAGGGCCTGTTCCTAGCTTCCTATCTATACTTACTACGGTAGAGGAGCTTCTAATTACGCGCGTATACGTTTATCTATAAGTTATACGTGTACATAGTTAGTAATATCGCTATACTAGCTACATTTACTGCTTTAGCTAGAACATACTAAAGACTTAAAAGTAGCTACTACGGCTACCTTCTAAACTTAATATACTGGTCGTAAGGCCTATAGCAGTAAAGGGTGCATCAGCAAAATATAGTACCCTTCCAATAGCCTCAATGGTTGGTGGTTAACGCAATTGGCGCGCAGTTGAGGGCATTTAGCAACCCGACCGACTAGCCTATGTCGTATTTTTTTTAACACGTAGCCTGCGCGCAGCCTACGCGCAACCTACAACTACAATTATATTTAGAGCCATCTACCTCTTTTATACCAATAGTATATTTTAGATAATAAATAAAGGCTATTTTAAAGCTATTTATAAGGCTAGCAAGTCAAATTATATACACTTCCTTATATAATCCAATATATTATTTTAGACTATTTAATATAATATTCCAACTATTTTATAATATATTTTAAAAGCATAAAACCTTTCCTGCTCTCCCTATGACAATAATATAATATAAGTATTTAGCTTTACTAGCATAGCATATATATATAGCCAAAAAGTAGCTACTAAAAGTAGCAGATATAGGCTGAAAGAAAAGTAGATTAAGAGCTAGTATATATAATAAAGAAGCCGCAGTTATCCTATAGGAGAGTATAAAAAGTCCTACACCTAATCTCCTACTAAAAACTCTACCAGCTTCTTTATACTAGAGTCCAGAGTATATATTATAAACTTTATATACTACTCCTTATTCTTAATTAAATTTAATATTACTTTTCCGTTATTATACTAGCTATAGCTATCCTCTACAAGGCTATAGTACTGCTTAAATTATATAAATAACTTATTAGATTTAAACCTTTCCGGCCTAAACTCGCCGGTTCCTATATTTAGGATAAAGTGATATACTAGAGCAGAGGATGTATATTCTGCTAAATTTAATAAACTTAGCTAGTTCTAAAAGTTAAATTAGTAAATATTATAGTAGTAGTAGGGCCCTAGATTTTCTAGCTTACTCTAAAGCTTTCCCTTTAAAACGGACTTAGTGGACTAGTCTAGCCTACTCTAGAGCTCTTTATTTAGGATAGATTTAGTAAACTAGTCTAGCCTACTTTAGAGCTCTCCCTTTAAGATAGACTTAGTAGATTAGATAGTATAGCCTAGCTTACCAATAAATAGCCTAAGTTAATAATCGCGTTAGTTTTGTTATTACTAAGGCTTATAAGGAACCTCTCTCTTACGTTATTACTTAGATCCGCTATAAAGTTGTTAAGGTCATCTTTATATAGGTCCTTAATAATTTCTATAGTTAATTAATCTGGCATTAGGCCTATAGTATGTTTAATAACTATAGGCTAAAGCCGTAGCTAGATTCTAAATTGCCGTTTTCTAAACATCTAGTTTTAGCCGCCTAAGAGGTTAGCGTAGGCTTCTATAATGGGTTAAAGAATAATAATAGGTGGTGGAACACCGGATATGCACTAACTACTAATAATAGTGCCATAAAAGTTGTTCGTTTCCTTAAACCTAGTTCTATACTCCCTAATTATATAATATATTACTATTAAAATAAAAGTAATAGTGTTGCCGGTAAGCTTTTTAAATATATTATAAGAGTAGGGTAATTAGGCAAGGCCGTTCCTTTCTTTACTATAAAATATACTAGCTATACTAGCAACTATCGCGTTAGAACGGAAGCGGTTATTACTTAGCTATTAACTCTTATTAGTATTTTACTAAATAGCACGGGCAAAATACCTTTATATAATCCACCGTAATAAAATTATAATTAGTTAGTAGTTCTACAATTAGTTCGGGCGTATTGTTAAACCCTAGCCTATATACCTCCCTTATAACTATATAAGCCTTTATAATTACGTAGTTTCTAAAGTTCCCTATTACATTAAATAGCTATATATAATATTAAAATTGCTAGTAGATAATTTAATATAATATTTTTAGTATATAAATACCTTATAAGCGGACACCGAGTTAGGAATACAATTAGCTTTTTTTTATACTACTTTTAGCTGCTTTAAAATAGCTTCTAATTATACCTTTTTTATTATATCCTTAATAAGGCCTAGAAAGCGGTCGAACCACAGGTTAATAAGATACCCGTTATAAGTCCTAAAGTTAGTTACTAGCCTTACTAGTAAAATAGACCTATAAAGCGCAAATATGGGCTTATATCTCTTAGGTGAGTTTTCTTTTATATATCGCCATTATAATATCTAGAGGTACTCTTCTCTTGCCTATAGCGCGGCAGTTAGGTTAAAATCGTCTTTATAATCTAACTCGTCCTTACTTTCCCTAGTGCTATTTAGGTCCCCTTTAAATCAAATACTAAGTTAGTATACTCTGTATTAAAGGGAGGTTACTTATTTTATAGATAAAGCTATATTAGGGTTTAGGCGGATATAGCTTACTAGGGAGAATATAAAGCCAAATATTAGTTATTTACGCAATAAGGTACAAATTGGGCGCGTAAAAAAGTATTTTAAACTAACACGCAATTGTTTACGTAGTAAGGTATAGATTAAACGCGTAGGAGAGTATTTTAAACCAATACGCAATCGTTAAGAGCCGGAGGTATATTATAAATATACTGCTTTTTTATAGCGGTTGGCGGTTAGATAGTAAAGAGAGTGTTCTATTTACTAGGGCCTACTAAATGCTAAATAGTAGAGGAGACTATTAAGTATTATAGTTAGACTCCGGTTATATATAAAGGTATAACCTACCTTAACCAAAAGATTGGGACTTCGCGTCTTTAACTAAGCTGGTTTTGCTACTAGATTATTAACAGATTTAGTAGATTTATTAATATTTAGTTGCTGCCATTTCGTAAAAAAAGTAGGTATAGACTTGCAGTCACTATCCTTATTATTAGAAATTACCCTTTTTGGCCGGAGGCGGCTATATATATTCTATATATTATTAGCTAGCTTAATATATTATATACGACGTTAATAGGGTCTATTACATACCTACTCCTCTTTATATCTAAACATAACTAGACTAGAGTCGCTATTCTCATCATTAGATATTAACCTTAATATATTATATATAATATTAATAGAGTCTTGTTAGATAATCTGTATTCTCTATGGCGTAGGACGTGCATAAGTCACGTGCACGGGTCACGTGCATTGTAAATATCTTCGTCTAAGCCCAGGGGCCCTAAGTCAAGACACGATTAAGATCATCAATTAATCAACCTATTTCATTAATGAATAGCTCTATATAAATTATCTGACAGTTATAAGCCCGGTCCGCCGACACAAGAAGCTATTCAGCTATTACTCAATTATTTGAAGAAATTTTACCTCATAGTTAGACTCTAACACCTTATCGTCACAAGACGACCCTAATCGAAATCCTACCTCAATTGTCACAGGATAAGATTCCATGAGATTCCACGAGATTCCACGAGATTCCACCTTAATCGTCAAAGGACGATCCTGACGATAAGGACTATCCTAATAATAAGGACGATCCTAATAATAAGGACGATCCTAATAATAAGGACGAGCCTAATAACAAGGACGATCCTAATAATAAAATACCATCTTAATTCCTCCTTTGCCTATCAGTTAAATAACTCCACCGACTATCTCATTAAATACGATTATCCTTAATAAGCCAGAAGACTGGGAATAATGGCTATAGCAACTCCGAGCCCTTATGGATTAGTAAATTTAGGCCTATGTTAACCTAGCTATAAAAGCACCTTAAGAAGGTTTATTTAAAAAACCACCTTATCTAAAGGTTATAGATTTTAATAAGAATATAACCTTATATATATAGCTCTTGTCAAATTAATAGAAAGCGTATAAGAATAGTAGACGATACTATAACTAGGATATAAAGTACTTCCTAAAATAGGAAGAGCATCTGTAATAGATACGCACCTAGATTATAACTACAGTATTAATTTAAAAGAAGCTACTACTTAACCCTTCCTTAATAGTTAAAGAATGGCTATCCTAATTAAAGGAAAACACAGAACCTACCTTATTATTTATTAGGAAGAAGGTATAACACTAATATATAGAAGCCCTTAAGGGGTTTAAATACTTATTAAAATTAAATTAGTGGTTAGATTAATGGGAATATATAATAGTACTAGGAGAGAAGTATAAGATCCCTTAAATGTCCGATAAAATCTGGCTATAAGAATTGGTAGAAGTTATTTAACCTTTTAGCAACGCCTACTATATAAAGTATACTACCGAGTTAAATAACCCGTAGAAGTTAAGATCTTCTAAATACCGCAGAGTAGTAAAGGAGCTATAAAAAGGACTTAGAACACCCTTAAAGAAAGCCAATACTACTATAAAAGGGAGTACCTTTAATGTAGACTTTGTAGAGTAAGCTATTAAGGATTACTCTAATACTACTAAAGGTTTACAAAGAGGAAGAGCCTTAGTATATAATAGACGCTTAAAGAGAGCTAGGATACTAGTAAATAAGGAGACGTCCTATAAGAAGCTAATGCCTAAGTGCTTAGCGTGCGGAATATAAGGACACTCCCTACGGGACTATTAGTGTTTATTTAAAGATAAGAAACCTATAGGAGTTATAATAGGAAATGCGCGCATTAATAGGGCACTAAAGAAGGTAGAAAAGAATAAGAATTTTACTAACTAAGTTGCGAAGATTAGACTTAAAGAATAGGAAGATAAGGCTTAATAACGATAGGACGAGAAGTTAAAGCTTAAAGGATTCCTTATATAAATATATTTTAAGGTTATATAGGAGGAAGCAAAGCTAGTAATACTAGTAAACCAAGTTACTTACGAAGGATTGTTCCTAATAGGGAGAGCACTTAAGTAGTTTAAGCCTTACTTAATAGAGATATAGGAATATGGTATAGCAACTACTAATTAAGAGGTATAATATTTGTTTGCTAGTTAGAGCGGGTTTGCGGAATATATAATATAAATATTTAGAGACCTAGAGGCAACTACTATAGTAAAAAGAAAGCTTTAAAACCTAGTATAATAAACCTTAGTAATTAAGTATATAATATAGTTTTTTTTTTTAAAATATCCGATTGTATTATACTATATATAATACTACGCATGCAGCCTCTAGGCTATAGCGCTATAGTTCTATATACATAAATCCTTTCTAGGCAGCTTAATATATACTAATAGCTATGTCCTAGTAGTTTATAGTTCCTTAGTAAACCCTAAGTTCCTGCAACTACTAGGGAATAAGAAAACAGTAGGAAAAACTATAAGAAATCCTAACACCTGTCCCTATCCTTTTGCA
>Ga0307515_10023372_pt1 | contig 10835 bp, 6 predicted proteins | sample 17_EM_MG_FD_194513 | JGI IMG/M metagenome (GOLD analysis project Ga0307515, IMG submission 194513) | Populus trichocarpa ectomycorrhiza microbial communities from riparian zone in the Pacific Northwest, United States - 17_EM | ecosystem: Host-associated > Plants > Roots > Unclassified | place...
GCAGGAGGTTTATTTATCTATCATTTTATGTTCGTAACTGTGGTATCTCGTGAAAACATGTGATTAGCTGAAAAGCTATATTTATACCATCCATGAGACTGGAATAGCCATTTTAAGAATTGTAATATTATTTTTTTTCTTGTTTGGAAAAACATTAAAAAAATATTTCTTGTAAAATTTAAAAAAGCATTAAAATAATAGAGACCTGACTCTAGCTCAGGTCAGCTTCCAATCCAAAAAAGAAATCTCGAAATGTTTTATATTAATCTATCCAACTCGTAGAGTACTTGCTGAAAATAAGTGAGGCTTGTATATATAATTCTTTTCCTATGAATGAGGCTTATACGTGAAAAAAATCGATCACTATGAAATGAAAAAAAGAAGAAGAAATACAACTCTGAGGAAAACATGGATGAAATGGTTCCTAACACAATGAATTTGCTTCCTTTCCTTGCCAATCTAATTACCTATTCAAAGAAGTTCAGAGGATATGCAAACACAGATTGTAGATATTGGAGGGTTTAATCTAAGTCACAGTAAAACTCTGGATCTTCTCACTGTAAAACTCATGTCTTCTCCATTTACAGAAGAAAACACATTTCCATTAAATATGTACAGTCACCTACCATACATAATTTTCAACTGTATAATCACAGACGACCCTTTCAATTCACCATGGACCTGTCTGAGTTCGTCTCAAGCACCGCCTCTTACCCCCCTGCTGCAAAGTCATCATCTCCATAACCTATGATACCACCAAACGGAGAAAAAATACCACAAAATAAGTAAAGATGCTGTCCATGATTTGAAGGCACTATGTTTGTAATGCCTTCAAGCAAACCATTAAAAAAGCAATATATAGAGTTATGCATGCATAGACGCACGCATAATCTAATTCCTTCTAGTGACTTTAGGCTTGGACATCCATGATAGAGAAAACAGTGGAAAATACATGCAGACTATTCAAATCACCAAGCGGATAAGAAAACGATATAGATAGCAGCATTGACTGGCCATTAGACAGGTTATGAGCAAATAGGCATGATTATTCGTTATGTTTTGATGTTTTTCCTTTTAGTAACCTTGGCTTGGACATCCGTAATAAAGAACAAATTGGGAAAATTCATGCAGACTATTCAAATCACCAAGCGGATAAGAAAATGATATAGCTAGCAGCATTGACTGGCCATTAGACATGTTATGAGCAAATAGGTAAGATTATTCGTTCTATTTTGAGTAGTAGATAGATTTGGCACCTGATTTTTCTGCATTTCCATCATTTCAGCCTGCAGCAACCAAACCACAATCAATGAGAGCTAAACACGGATTTTGAATTTGTAGTAGATACTGATACCACGAGTGTGTGGGTGTGATATGGCAGGCACACATAATTGTGAGTGCAATAAAAGCTAAAATACCTGTTTCTTCTGCAATTCTTCGTTTTCCGCTTTTAACTTTGCCACTTCTGCTTCCAATTCCATCGTATAAGCCTGGTAAAAATAGAAATGAGAAAAAACAGTATATACTGAGAACATGCTTAAAAGTAAGAATGAAACACACTCTATTTTCTAAATATCTACTTATACTCCCATATAATGTTTTGATTCGAAATAAAGCAAAGGGGTTGAACTTCTAATAAACGTTTGTTGAGTTTGGCCCAATACAAGTTCAATTTCATGTTGCGATCCTTAAACCATTTATACCTTGTAACAAACGGGATCCTTATAACTTCTCATGACCTTGACTTCTCAAAAACTCTCATCTTGTCATTTCAGATCGCTATCACATTACTATTCTGCCCCATAATCTTTCATGATGTTTTGGTATGCAGCGTGGCCATAGATGATAAAAGTAGAAGGTTAATGGCTAGCAAAATTCATGAACCACAAGAAGATGAAACTTGTGATGTTTTTTCTTTCTTAACTTTTGGTGACATAAAACATGTGACAATAGGGAATATTTCAAAACAACTTATTTGTGTAAAAAACTAAATACAAAGGTTCATTCTTCTTTCTTCTCATTTGCACAGCAAGTTTGTTTATATGGACACTTATCAAGTGTCTAGTAACTTCAGTCAGTAAAACATGGCCAATGAACTATTATTGGCTTTCCTCTACTTCGGTGCAGTGTACAAGAACTCTTGTGCAGTTGTAAGAAAAAACACAGGAAATAATCATGGTATTGGATACATCGAAAACACAGAAGATTCGTACTTTTCTCACATTCTTTTATCTTAAGATATTTAAATTGCTTCTAGATTAGGGAAGAGTTTCAATTCAAGCAAGAACAGATTTCAAACTAGTATACCGAAATTGAATCTGCAGCAAACTTACAAACTAAAATCAAGACCTATTTGTATAAACCAGTAGATTATAAGTACAATATCAAACAAGATAATCACCTGCTTGCGAGCACGAGACCTTGCAGCTGACTCTCTGTTCTTAATCATTCTCCTCTGCCTCCTCTCAACCACCTTCTCAACTGCGCCACCTGCTCTCCTTCCCCTTCCACTTCCACTAAATACATAAGGCACTGGAGATACTGAAGATGTATCCCCATTACTCTTCCCAATTCCATCCGATGACAGCTGGTTCGCAGGTGACCCTGTAGCGACACCTAATCCAACCACTCCCATCCCTCCACCCTGCATCAAATTGCTATTGATCCCTTGATCTCCAATCCCCAGAATTCCACCTCTAATTCCAGGACTACTTTGTGGAGGCATCTGTGTCACATATCCCATATTAGGCTGCTTAGGAAATATTTGTTGTTGCTGCTGCTGTTGCACCTGTGCCTGATTTGATCTAAACCCGTTACCATTCAAAGGCAAATTCGAAGATTGCAACGAGATTTGATTGGTATTATTGTTATTCAATCCCACACCCCTATTCTGCTGAAACCCAATTGCTGAACTATTATTGGCTAACCGCGATAAATCACCAAAAAATCCACCATTAGTATTAGCCTTTGCAGCCACTGGAATATCCTCCCTCACCACCCCAGCTCTCACCAAGAACTCCTCCAAAGTTATCTCTCCTAAGGTAGGCTGCCTCTGGGGCACATTATTAGCAACTCCAGCACTAGTCCCATTAATAGCATATTCCTTTGACATGTCTTTCCAGACCTCATCCACCGTCTTCAGGCTCAGTGTCCGCGGCAGCGTCAGCGAGCCCTGTCGCTGGAGACCAACACCATCTTGTACCCCAGCAGAGGTTGCTGTTGCCACGGTCTGCGTCTCCTCTGCACTCCATATACTCTTTAACAGCTCATCCATGTTCATTGACCCAAAATCCTTCCCTAATGATCCTCCCATGGTGTTTTGAAGTTCTTCAAGCGTTAAAGAATAGATCGATGACTGACTAGCCAACGGAAAATTCCCCGGTGGCCGGCCACCACCGGCATCTGACGGGTCATTTGTGAAGCTCTTGAAATTGAAATTAGTCCCCATTTTCAATATATCTGGATAAAACAGGGTCAAAACAGCTAAAAAATCTGACAACTAAAGCCAAAAAAAAGTTAAAAACCCTAGCCTTATTGCATTTCCAATCCCGTGATGATACTTATCAACCAAATCCCGCATAAAAAAAGTAAAAAAGTCTTCAACTTTTTATTTTTCAAAACAAAAAAAGCACGAACCTGAGAACACATTCAATAAGAGGAGTAGCAAAGGGAAAAAAAGAAAGAGTCTAAAGCATGCAAACCATAAAGCTGGTGCATCAAGAACAAAGATCAAGAAGAAGCTTAGAGCCAGCAGAAATCAATCCAAGATGGTTAATTAAGACGATAAAGACACTACTAGAGAATATACAGAGTCGTAAGCAATGAGAGAGTAGAGAGTAAAGGAAGAACAGCTAACCATATACTTCGATTTTGTGTTTGTATTACTGGTCAAGTCTCTTTGTTTTTGCTGGCTTCGTTCTTTCTCCGTCTGCGTTTCCAAGTATGTCTTTGGTTTCCTTCTTCCCCGATTATTTAGGGCTTCTGGATGCGCCAAGTGTCGACTGTCTTTTCACCTTTTTCTATTTTTTTAGTAGATTTAAGACAGTGGAATGGAAGAGTTTAATATGTTTTCTTACAAGAAATCCCCACACTGTAATATCATGGTAGAAACTGTAGCTAGAGTGAAAAACATTATTTTTATATTTATTCTTCTTAATCATAGTTTTAAAATATAAACAAACTACTAGTATGTGTGTGTACGTAGATAGGCTAGTTCACATCTGATAAGAAATTTTGACAAGTTAAACGAGTTTTCGAGTAAAAATTAATATAATTTTCAATTTAATTATTAAATTAGATTTGAATTTTATGAATATATTCTACAAGCTCCGTTTTAAAACATGTTCAAAATATGCTGGAGGTTGATATGAGGGTTAAGTTTCAATGAGTTAAATTAGAATTTTCTTTTATAGATAATTTTAAGATTTATGAAACTTGGATTTTTTTCGCATATAATGTAAATTTTTTTAAAAAAATATATATTGAAATATTTTTTAAAAATTTATTACATCATAATTATTAAAAAAATATTAATTTAATATTTTAAAAAATAAAACTCACTCTTCAAACACTTAAAAAAACGCTTTGAAAAAATTTGAAATTTTTTTATTTTTTTATTTACTTTAAAATAATATTTTTTTATGTTTTCAGATCATTTTAATGTACTGATGTCAAAAATCATTTTAAAAATAAAAAAAATATTATTTTAATATATTTTCGAGTGAAAAGTAATTTGAAAAGCAATCGTAGCCACACTTCCAAACACGTATGTTTATGAGTGTGAAAGTAAATTTATTTACCTCTATTTTCAAACCAATTTTTCATAGTCAAAATTAATTTCTTCAATGTTTCAACTTGTGCAGATCATTTATTACAAATTTCTTATCTTTGATTTCTTCTTTAATTGAACCTGGAATCATAATGAAATTGCCTGTAAGCTTCTTACTGTTTCTATTCGAGCTGAATGTAAAAAAGAGTTAAAAAGCTGGACAGAACCAGAATTTAATATAATAATTGGGTTAGAAAAAAGAATTAACAATTGTAATGTGAAAGAGAATTCAAAAGCTGGACAAAACCAGAATTTAATATAATAATTGGGTTAGAAAAACAATTAACAATTGTTTAGTGGGGCAGCTGTCTATAGAGACGTGGATCAATCATGAATGGGTAGGCGCCTGTGATGTGACGTTCGTCCAATAGGAGAACGCAAGCTGGGTTTACGAGAGCCGTCCACGCAGAGACATAGATGCTGTTAGATGGTGCTGATAAAAGTGATTTTATAGTGCTCTTTGCCCGTGGGGTCAGAGGGGTATTTTCGTCAAGAAAGTTGATGTTTATCCCTTTCGTGCACGTGAAATCTATGTGCCGACATCAGTTACGTCCTCTGTTTTTCCGAGTTTCGCAGGGAATCACAGCCACTCCTTGTGGCGACTTTTCTTTTGTCAAAACTGCCCTTGTTCGTTTAATTTTTGTTGTGGATGGACCTTTTTTTTCCGGCTAATTATAACACATTTATTTAAGTAGAGGAAAAGGAGATAATCGGGTTGGGAATTTATTTAAAAAATTGATTTATTTTCATATTTTTAATTAAATATATTTTCATGGTTTTTATATTTTTATTATCTTTATATCTGTTTTTTTTTATCATGAAATACTTATAAATTTATTTGTCAATCCATATTTTTGTAACCATTTTGGTAACGTGATTGCTTTTTATTTTCATCCTATTCACGTCAATCATGCGTGATCAATCCTCGTAAAATCACGCATCCTCATGATCTTGTCGCGTTATAAATGGACCGAGCAAGTTTGAAAGTTTTGACTATAAATGACTTTCCGAGATCTACGGTAATTATTTTATTTAAATAATATTTTTTTATTTTTAAAAATTTATTTTTATATAAATACATCAAAAATATTCAAAAACATTAGAAAAAATTAATTTAAGAAAATCAATATTTTCGAAAATTCTTGTTGAAATGCTATTTAAAACATACACTTAACTAAGAATGACCAAGATTTTATTTGTTTGTTTGTTTTGATTAATCGGTGGGGAAATATATCTCTCATCTTGTTAATTAAAAAAACTATATTCTCTACAAGAATTTCCTAACCCTAATATATATTTTTGATCGAATTGAATTGAAAAGGTGATTGAAATCTCAACGCAACATCACCTAGTCAATAATAAAATAGTAGATAAGTTGTGTTTAATTGATTAAAAATAAGAATAAGAATATTCAATTAACCAAATTAGTAATAGAAGAGTTTTTTTTCCAAAAAAATCGATAAAAACAGAAGATATATACGAACAATTATGAGTTTAGCCAAGACAACTTCAATGAAAATGGAGAAAAAGGGAAAACAAAGAGAGGACCTAATTAAGAAGAAATGCTAGGAATTAAGTACTTTGGATCAAGAATCATGCCGGCCATTCATGGCAACCAACCATGTCAAATATTCTTCGTAAATTTCACAATAAGAAACATCAAGATTCCGAGTCACGATTTGAATGTTGAGGTGACATCATTTAATTTTTTTGTTTAACTTAATTTTTTATTTGAATATTGTAAATAAGTTTCTTTTTTTTGGAGGTTGGAGCCTCGACACACACTCACCACCTTAGGGTTTTTATATATGCCTTGAATTTAATTGTATTCTTTTTTAGTTTTCATGTGCGAAGCTGAAAGTTTGAATTTTACATATTTATACCTCCATACACTATCATAATTATTTTTAAAAAGATTTCAAACGGTAACTCTAACATAAGTACGGTTAAATAAAAGCATGATATGATATGAACATAATGTTCTTTGTCGAAAAGCATCAGTAACCCAGAAAAAAAAAAAGTTTGAAAACAATATTTATTCTTATACTCCATGCCTATTTTTCTCCAAGATATTTTGGAATTATCGTTGTTAAATAATATTAGGAACTATACCCTTTCCTCTTTAGGAAGGGGTGTTATGATTTTTTATTCGTTCATAAAAGGACAAACTTTGTCCTCTCTTGTTAACAGTGTTTTGTTTTTTTATTTCAACAATATTTTAAGTTTTTTTATAATTTTAACTGATATAAAAATAAAATTTTTAAATAAAATATAATTTAAAAAACAATTATTATCATAATTTCTAATTTCATTAAAAAAAGAGAGTAAGTAGACACTTTCCTCTCGAGGCATGGCCGTGGCTTGCCACATGCTTAGAATTTTTGGGGATGTGGCAATTGGGTTTGGAGAATTAGCTCTTTGATTAATAAATAACAGACCATTAGTCGGGGAGGGAGATGGAAGCATTTTGAAACCATGGCCGAAAAAATAAAAAAGGATAGATCTTGCGGAAGCCATCAAAACTTGGAGGATATTCGCACCTACTTCCTACCTATACGAAGAGGATAAGGATAAGGGTAGAGTGGACGGAAAGTCAAAAGGCCTTGTTTTTCTTTGCCAGTGCTGTCGTAATAGACCATTTTGTCAAGGCATGACTTTGTTGTTCTCGAGAAAAAAAAAAAAAAACAGATTTTGGTTACTTGATTATTATATAGTTTAAATATAAGTTTGATATTATAATAATTTTAACTAAAATCATCCTTAATTAACATAATTTTAACCACATTATGTTAATTAATTGGATATGAGATGATACCTTAAGAAGCTAAATTGGGGATTTATAAAAATTATTACATGAAAGACAAAAGGTTCCTGTCAATGAATTGTAATTCAAGGGATATTAGTGTTTTTATTTTCTCCAAGAGATATTGTTTTCTAAAACTCTAATTTATAAATAAAAAAATAAAATGTTCCACACTAATTTGAAACGAAACGAATTCTCTCAAGTCAAAAAGCCTCAAAGCCCATAAAATCACGTTGTTCCTCTTGAAGATCGCATCGGTTGACAAGACCATGGAGAGTACAAAGAAATTCAACTTATCCACTTCACTTGGACAAACACAAAGCCAGAGAAGAAAAGTAAAATGTCGGTGCATCTAGATAACCATTATTCAAGCTTGTGTTTTAAAAATATTTTTTTAAAAAAATTAATTTTTATATATTTTTAGATTATTTTGATATAATAATATTAAAAATAATTTTTTAAAAATAAAAAAATATTATTTTAATATATTTATAAATAAAAAATACTTTAAAAAATAAATAACAACATGCTATTAAAAAAACAATGGGTATAGTCTCATTTCATACACTAGCCCACATCAAATTCTTATTGATTTTTACTTTCATTATAGCCAGCCATTTAACAAGCTGGAAAAAGTGGATTTTCAAACTAGTACTATCATATCATTTGGTTTCTGTGTTCAGATTATGATTATTATATTTGTATAAAAAATTATAATTTTTTTGAATTGTTGTTTTAGTTTAGCACAGTCAGACTTCTTTTTGAATTTAAAACTATCCTAGTAGTTTATTTACAAGATTATTTACATAATTTATTTGGAATAAATTTTTATTTAATTATGACAGACCCATACCTAACTATTTAGTACCATTTATTTTTGTGTGAAGAATAAGTTTTTAAGATTTTAACTTAAGTTTATTTTTGAATTTATAAGCTGAGCAAATATTTATATTTTAACTCATAAAACATTTAAAAAAAATTATAAAATTATAGGTTTTTTTTGAAACGGTAAATTAATTGAGGTAAAGAATTAAAGTTTGACTATATAACATTTTATAATATCAATATTTAGTAAATATCATCCTTTTAAAACACGTTATAATCAAACTGGATTATTACATCAAATTATTAATTTGCTATTTTTTTTTAAAAAGTTACTGTACTAATTATATATAAAAAAAAATACCAGAACCAACGGTCATTTTGCAAAAGACAAGGCCCATCGTCTCCATTTTGGAGTAAAAAAAGTACGAACCATAACGAACAACGATCACAGGGAGAGAGAGGGTGGATGTGTCCAAACTGAGGAACACTTGTTTCGACAGTATTCATTACATTCGTATAAGATGGTCGGAGCACTCTGAGATTGGAAGCAAAGCAAGCCTGCCATCTGTTATCTAGCTTCGTTGTACGATCCAGCATGCACCAAAAAATAGACCTCGCAACTGCCGAATCCACACACACAATGATATTTCGGGCAAGTCACACTCGTCATCTTTAGGTTAAGTTACCTAATTACTGGCTACTTAAAATAATTAAAAAAAAAATAACCATCTAGATGGTGGTCCAGTAGTAAAAGCTTGGGATTTAGAGGTTTGCTCCCTCTGTGGTCTCAGGTTCGAGCCCCGTGGTTGCTCATATGATGACCACTGGAAGCTTACATGGTCGTTAACTTCAGGGTCCGTGGGATTAATCGAGGTGCGCGCAAGCTGCCCGGACACCCACGTTAAACTAAAAAAAAATTAAAAAATATAATATAGTTGAGTTCAGTAACGTTTTGTTAGGTTTTGTAATTTCATGATACACCCATGGTTCACGCAATTAATTTTACAATCTAATTAATTGAGCTCGATGCCTTTGAGTGTTTTCCTTTGAATCTTTAATGGTCTTCACTGAAGATGTTTTTAAAAAAATTAATCAACCAACTAAACTATAAAAAACAAAAAAAATAACTAAAAACATACTAACTAGACTAATTTAAAAACCATAAAATTCACTCGGAACCAATTCGGTTTCGGTTTCAAAAATAAAAACCTTATAAAATGACTATAAACCCGATATAAACCTACTCCAACTTTTTTTAAAAAAAGGTATCAATAGAAAACTAACCTAAGTTTCATAACCCTAAAACATTTCCTTCCTTTTCCATTGAAACAAGCATCAGTCAATACTATCTCCTCTATCATTTCTTCGTCCAATCCATCTCACTCGATTCATCCCTCTCTACTTCTCTTTCTCGTTCCTTTCTTTTATCAAAGACCTATTACAATTTTTAGAATATAATGTAATCCATCACCATTTTCTTTTATTTTCTTCTAATTTAACTGCAATGTTTTTTTTATTAATTAGTAGCTGGGGTCTTTGAGTTTTTTTTTTGGAAGTTCAATGTTTCTTTCCTCACATGATGATAATTTTTTCTTGAAAGTTTAAAGTATACTGCTGAGTACTAGGGGTGTTCAAAAAAATCAATCAACCACTTATAAACTGTAAAAACCAAAAAGAAAAAAATTGAAAACACCAAGCCGAGAGAAAACATCAACTAAACTGATTTAGAAACCATAAAACTCACTCAAGTTTGGTTTGATTTTGGTTTCATAAACTAAAATCATATAAACTAGAGCGAACCTAATGTAAACCCATTCCAACTTAAAAAACAAATAGTATAAATAGAAAACCGACCTAAGCTACCTAACCTATAAATAAATACTATACTTAATAGGACAAGTAACATGTGGAGTCATCTAGGTGTATGTCAAAAATTTTCTTTTGTGATTGACCATAAACAAAAAAAAAAGGTTTTGAACCTAAGCCTAAAATAAAAGGGGATGATAAGGGAGAGGAAAATTTAGAGAATATTAAGGTAGCGAGTTATAATTACGATGAGTGTAGGAAAGCTCTAGTGAAAATGATTATACTTGATGAGTTGCCTTTTAACTTTATTGATAATTAAGGATTTAAATCATTTTATTAGATAATACAACCTAGATTTGATGTTCTTTTTTGCTTGATGATTTGAAGAGATTGTTTGAAAATTTATATAAACGAGAAGGTATAAAGAAATCTCTTAAGGGTTAACAAGAATGTTTAACAACCAATACTTAGACATTGACTCAAAATATTAATTCCATGTGTTTGACTTCCTATTGGATTAATAATGGTTGGAACTTGAATAAACAAATTCTAAATTTTTGTCAAGTTTTTTAA
>Ga0307515_10023373_pt1 | contig 10834 bp, 4 predicted proteins | sample 17_EM_MG_FD_194513 | JGI IMG/M metagenome (GOLD analysis project Ga0307515, IMG submission 194513) | Populus trichocarpa ectomycorrhiza microbial communities from riparian zone in the Pacific Northwest, United States - 17_EM | ecosystem: Host-associated > Plants > Roots > Unclassified | place...
AAGGGTAAGGAAGGGCGAGGAGCTTAAGGCTCCTCGCTACGCTAGTGCCGCAGCAACACGTGACTATATAACCATACGTGATATTATTCCCAACAAAAATAATTTAGTTTAATAATAAGTAGTATATAATTGTTATTAACAGTTATATTTAATATTAAATTTAATATTTAATAAACTTAGTTTTTAATATGCATATATTACAATTTTATAATTTTTATTTCATAAAATAATATATTTACTATTTAATAAATTATATTTAAAATTTTACATTAATATCTTGTATAATTATTAAATTATAAGCTTTTTAAAAAGGTGTATTTTAATGTATTTTGGTGGGGTTGGACCGTGCATTTCCTGGCGGCGTGCATTTCCTGGCGGAGACTTCTAACACCTTAATAATAATGGGCTTGCTAGGTGGGACTGAGAACCCTGGTCGAGAAGCGGGGTAAAAATTCCCAGCAGCTGCACACAAAGGGGAGGCCTGTATTCCCTACAGCCCTAGTTGGCATTATTGTCCCGGCTCGACAGCGATATACGCAACTCGACTTGTATAATCACGTCTAAAGGTGGAAATGACCGAGTTCGTACTAAATTATGCCAAGCGGACGAGGATTGGCGGGCCCAAGGTTAAAACAGGCTGTATTACTTGCAAGTAAGTAAGATGTCAAATGTTCATATCCTACCGCTACTTAGAGTGTGCAGGATTCGTCGAGTGAAGTGCGATGAAGGCAAGCCCGCGTGCAACAGGTACGGACGGTTTGTGACTTCCTAACTTTCAGGATTCAATTCCTCTCCCTTCGTCGGCTCCTGTCGGCTTACAGTAACTGCACAGATGCATAAACACGGGGAGAAATTGTGATGGATATGCGAGCCAGCCGAGGAAGCAGGAAAAGGCTTCTCCTATACACCCGGACCGGCAGCTCGCCATTCTCCCTGGTTCGGCGAAAGAGCGTCATTCCATTGACTTCTTCTTCCACCATACCGCAAAGAATATCTCAGGATATTTTGATCCTTCCTTCTGGAATCACCATATCATGCGGCTCAGCCACTCTGAGCCAGCCATCCGACATGCTGTAGTAGCTATCAGCACCATCCATGAGCGGGCTGCAGGAAAATGCCAAGCGACCGTGACAGACATGAACGATTGTTTCGCAATTCAGTCCTACAACAAGGCAATTACCTGTTTAACGAGTCAGCGCTCGGTCGAGTCTTCATTGCACATACCACTCACAGCTTGTGTGCTCTTCGTTTGCCTGGAGTTTTTCCGTGGCGATGTGTTTGCTGCTCTTCGTCATATTCAAGGTGGCCTTAGTATCCTGAATTCATATCAGGACAGCAAGTCAGAGCGGCGCATTTCTGCAACGCACTCACCTACGTCTTCTTACTCGTCAAACCCGGTGGAAGGGGACATAATCCAAGCGATCAAGTCGATCTTCTCACAGCTCCATTTCGTAAACGCATTGTTTGATCCGACCTCATCTCCAACGGTCGCTCCCAGTGGAGGGTGTTTAAATCCTTTCAGCTCAACACCCTTGGTATTTACGAGCGTCGCTCAGGCAAGGCAAATGAGATATGATCTCGGCAACCGCGCAACAGCTTTGATCATGTCCGCGTCCAAGGCAAAATACAGCATGGGAATTAGCACCGAGCAGATCACCGACCGATATCTGCTTGAAGTTCAGTTTCAGCGTTGGACAAAGGCCATGGATGAATTTATGGTCCGTCAGTATCAACATATGAGCTCCCAAGAACAGAAAGCGGCGAAGGTAACCATGATGCATGCGCTCAGTTCCTGGATCAATTTACCGACGTGTTTTTCCCCTGAAGAGATGGTGTTCGACCAATACAAGGACAAATTCCAGAAGATCGTGGAGTTGGCTGACGGTATTATTCGGGACGGCTCCAGGTGTCCATCTCAGGCCCTGAACCCCTTCTCATTCGAGCTTGGGCTGATACCTCCCCTGCAATTCACCGTAATGAAGTGCCGTTCCCCATCGGTTCGCAGGAGAGCGCTAGCGATACTTGGTTCTTCCCACTGGCGCGAAGGACTCTTCGATAGCTACCGCGCATACAAAGTTTTCAGCAGAGTGATGGCGATTGAGGAGGCTGAGCTCGATGACTCTCAAGCCTCTCCGGATTGTCAGTCATTATTCTCGGAGGCTGGGGTGGAACGGCTGCCTTCTGAGGTTGCGCGCATCCATTATGCTCATATGACTTGCATGGAATACGGCGCATCACAGCAACCTTTGACGATCTTTACGAAGCCTAATGGCGTATACGGCGAGTGGTGTATCAAACAAGAGATAATTAAGAAGTAGGACAACACTATCGAAATCTTAATTTAATGGTGCTGAGGAGCGTACGGCATTATGTCCTAATATTCCGGTGCTCACTCTGTTTCTTTCTCTGCTCTCCTTCCCCCGTATGAATTACTTTCGTACTCCGGCTTCGACACTTCAATATTCTAGCGTCGTTGGCGTTTAATGACGTTTGATTGACGACCGGCTATTTCTATCGCAAAACTCGATGAACATTTGATGATCTCCATTCTGGCCTATTCTATTTAAATCTGAGCAATAAATTTAAATACCCATCAAACAGCATTGCGACAACATCCTCATTACAAGTCTTCAAAATCTATTATCTGTAGCGAAACTCACTGACTGGACGATCTCTAATAGTACATTTCATTCACCATTCTCTCGTTACACTAACGTCCGACCCATGAGCTCAAGCTTTACTGTCCAAAACCCCCTTCCGGATCGACCAGTTCGCTGCCTCCCATTTTCCTCCGAACGCGAAGCCTGGATGGAAGATTGACAGCAAGCCGGTCGCAAGGATGATCATGGGTCCTTCAAATACCATGAAGGCCGGCTCGTTGTTGGCGAACTCGCTCCCAAATCCGGCGTGCAGCTCAATAACACGGTAAATAGATCGAATGAAGATCAAAATCGCTGCACTCCAGAGACCTGCGCACGAGATTGTAAGCAACTCTGGTCTGACTCCGGGTCTTTGGGTATACTCACTGCAGCAGAACGCCTTGAATCGGAATGAGGAACGAGCGTCCGAAAACCTCTGCTCTATTTTATCAGCCGGGGCGGCTCGGGCGCGTAGAGCAAACTCTCCCCATAGGATTAAGAACAGGATCAGGGATGCGACTTGGAATACCAAGCCGGCAATCATGATATTCACTCCCTTATCCGCCACATCAGGGGTATCAGCCGTGGCAGCGATAGCGCCTCCAATTGCTTGGAGCAGGAGAGAAACGAAGTCGCAACCAACGAACACGAATGTATAGGTCCTAGGCTTCAGCCGTGAGATCTCGGCACTGTAGACGGTGATTATTCGTGCAAGGCAGAGGTAGATTGATGCGCTGAGGAACGCGGGAGCGATGGTAAGACATATGAGCTGCCTGGATACGAATTTTTTCATTAGCTTCGGTCGAGGTCTTAAATGCACGAGGTTCTTACAGCGTGAAAGGGTCAAACTTGAACGGATTGAAGTGCAGCTGGATCCGTGCAACGTATCCCACAATCTCGAGGGCCAACCCGCACACCATCCCGGCTAGAAATCCCCATACGCGATACTTGACACCCATGCATACTTGGGCAAGCAGGATTAGACCAAAAAATGCAATGTAGAGAGAATTCCCTGGCAGTGATGGGGTGTATTCGACCTGTGCCTGGGTCAAGGGGCACGTTTCGAGCGTGCACAGCTCCGGGGGAATTGGAAAAGCGTTTGGGTCAATCATATTGCAGGCTTGCCGTGGAAGGACGTGAGATGGTGAACGTTGAGAGCCCGATGGACGGTGGGATGAAACTCGAGGCAGAAGGCGGCTTGGAACAAGCGATTTGGTTCTTCTGATGAGAACTCGTCGATGGCGGACGATGAAGAGCGGCCATCGCAGCGGGACGGATGCTTATATACTCGTCGTTGCGCTCCAAATATCTCCTCTGTAGGCCCGAACGCTTCTCACCCATGTTGCTGTATGAAGAATATTTTAAGCAACTCAAAGACACAAAACTCGAGAATCTATTCGCTTGCTCGTATACTGAGTGTGAGTGTTCCACCGGAATCGATTGAGTATGCATGGCTCAGCCGTGTATAACATGCAGCGTGAACTTACGAGGAGACCAATAGAGGAAGCAGGAAGAAAAGGGGGAAACCGTGCATGTCAACATATTTTTGGGTGACTACGAAAATCCCACCGCATCTTTGCATAGAGCAATCAATGCTTAGCTGCGGGATCCCCTCGGGGCTGAGTGGACATGGAATCGCGGTATATCTTATTGGTTTGCTCGTAAGTCTTTGGCCAATCATCCGCTAGTCCCTTATCGATAACTCACATCACGAACAAAGATTTTGCCTTGACCGACACTTAGGACCTACCGTAGATCGAGGTCGGGTTGTCTTACCAATAGTATGTCCTTATCTCAGTAAGCGACTCAGACGGCAAAGGCAAACTGAAGGCGTACTCACTAATACTAAAGTATCACTAGTCTCCATCCTAAAAACCGCCACTTTCTTTTAACCAATCAGCTATCTACCGACCTTAAGTTTGCCCTGCCGTCTGAGGGCCTATGGTGCGAGCTTTGGTGAGGCTCGACTTCAATTTTCGCAATTTTGTATAAGAGACACTCTCTCCCATATATTTAACTCCTTAACAACACCTTTTTAACCTAATAAGTTAATAAGTTAAATTAGACCAGTCTCCTCTATAATCGATTAGATTTTTATTAAAAAATAAATCTATTAACTAGGTAAAGATTTAGGTAGATTTTGCGATATTTTATAACAAAATTGCGCCTAGGCGAGGCTCTAGCAAGACAGCATCAAAATCACCTTTTTCACTGCCGTATCTCAACCCTTTTATAACGTCTAGTTATTATAAAAATACTACAAGGTAGGAGCTCTTTAGCTGCTCTATCTATTGCATTAAATAACGACATTGTAGCTATATTATATAAAATATTAGATATAGGTAGTCGGTCGCATTTTATCCAAAATCGTTAAAATACACCTTTTTTACTGCCGTATCTCGACCCTTTTATAACGTCTAGTTATTATAAAAATACTATAAGGTAAGAGCTCTTTAGCTTCTCTATCTATTACATTAAATAACGACGTTGTGGCTATATTATATAAAATATTAGATATAGGCAGTCGGTCGCATTTTATCTAAAACTCGTCACTTTTAGTCGACGAGTCGGCATAATATGTTGATTTGATATTTTTCTACCTATAATTTTAACAACTTACTTTTATACTACGGGTTTTTTATATAGGTATTCTTAAAAAGTAGCTTTAGTTATATAATCGATTAGATTTTTAAAAATACGTTATTTAGGGTAGAGGTAGGGCATTAAAAAAGGTAAAAAAAGATTTTAGTCTTAAATCAACCCTCATATATTTTCGCACTAAAGGCCCTTAGACGGCAACCGAGATAGCATTATTAAGTAATCCTAACTAGCCCAAATTCTATTACACTAGTAAGGGTCTGGTAAAGCTATGCTACTTAAGTACTAGCGAGATTTACTGTCTTGGTTGCCGGCTGAGTCGCTTACTAAGATAAGTATGTCCACGGTTTTTTGTGTAGCTGAGTTAGTAGCTAAGTCACGATTTGGCAGGCGGGAGGCCCGTACACTTAGTAGCATGTGGATAACACAGGCTTACGGAGGATAAATTATCCTATCCGGTCGGGCGGATAATAATCCTTAGTATAGCCAAAAATTATACGTTTTAAAACGATTACGATATTATAAAATCCGATATCGATTTTTTTTAGTATATAGGTATTTAATATAAGTGGGTAGGCTAGCTGCTAAGTAGTATATTTAGGTATAACCCATTATATAACTCCCCTTCTCTCTCTTTTCTTTGTATATTATATAATAGGAGATATATAGAAATTATATACTATCCGTGGCCTGCGTAGCTGCGCCTTGCCTACCCACCTCTTAGGTGGGTGGTAGACAGCTTAATCGCCAGGACATCTCAATCGCCACACTAAAAACTAGCAAATTCACACCTTAATATCTTAACAACTACTAAATAATAAATTCTAATAATTTAGATTTAGGCTTTTATATATACTTTACAGCTTCTATTAAAGTTGCATAATAAATAGTTTAGTAGTTTTTAAGATACTAAAATTTGGGGGCCAAAACAACGCCAAATTACTATATCTTTAAAACAACTAAACTATTTATTATATAACTTTAATAAAAGCTATAGAGTATACATAAAAAGCCTAAATCTAAATTATTAGAATTTATTATTTAGTGTTTGTTAAGATATTAAGGTGTGAATTTGCTAGTTTTTAGTATAGCGATTGAGATGTCCTAGCGATTAAGCTGTCTACTACCTACCTAAGAGGTAGGTGGGCAAGGCGCAGCTACGCAGGCCACGGATAGAGTAATAGGTGCCTCATATAGTAGGTAATAGAAAAACATTTTTCTATACTTCCAATTTAAGCTTCAAATTTAAATATTTAAACTTTTTCTTTAATTCTTTAATTAACTACAATAATTATAGCTCACTTAGTTAATTGCCTAAATTTATCTTATTAACCATAGCTTTAAGTTTAACTCCTACTATTACCGCCACTACAATTACTATAGCTCTTAGTACTAGCGAGAAGTTATAGAATTTCTCTTAAGCAGAGGTAGATGCTTAGCTTAAGAGCCTATATTATATAGTAAGTCTCCTCTTATTTATATAATCCCTAATTAACTTCTTCTAGGACATCTAATATATAGCTCTTTACTACTATACTACTAAGGATATTATTATACTAGCTTCTATTACTAAATAATAAATTAATATAAAGCGGCTATTAGTTACATAAGGGGGATATTACGTAGCTACGGTTCGTAGATAGTATAATAATTGTTCTATGTTCTTCTTAAAGAAAGGGGTAAGGAACTTAAGGTTCCTCACCACGCTAGTGCCGCGGCGGCACGTAATGGCAACTTACCGTACGTAACGGCAACTTGCTACACGTGACGGCAATATACCTTATATAGTAACCATTTGCCTTTATTCCCAACACTGGCAACTCTTCTTTTATGGTTGCCATCTATATATATATACCGCTTAACTAGCGGAATAAAAATTAATTCTCCTTACTTACTATTGCCATTATAATATAAGTCTCGCTGTCCCAAAATTTGCCTTTTAACACGTGGTACTTTCTTGCTTATAAGTTATGGGTAGGTATCTTATCAGTAGGGCCGCTAAGGCGCTAGCGGTAAGCGAGCCAATAGCGATTTTTTATCCCGGGGATAGAAAATCCTAATTAGCTAGTTTAAGTTAGGGTCTGCAGAATCTAACTAATTAGACAACTTTGACCGCCGGTTAAAGTTCCTAGACATCTTAAGACCTTACGTGACTAAGAAATTTCTAGGGATTCCCTTTTAACCTAACCTTTAACTTATATATATAGAGTATTCATATTAATAAACGTCTCTAGTGCCTTATTTAGGTTCGCCTTCGTTATTATATCTACCGGGTTATCTTAGCTATTAATCCATTAAATCTTAAAGAGTTCTTAACGCTTATAGGATTGCTAAAGTGCTATAATATTAATTATAAGACGCTTCTCCTTTATAGTACCGAGCTTAACTAAATACTTATAAAGGGAAAATAAATTAGTGCATACGATTATAGGGATAACGGGAAGTTTAAGTCGATCTATAATTATCTTTAGGGTAGTTCCAATTATAATTGCCATATTAACTCCGCTAACTATTCTATATATCTCTAACGCTAAAACACTTTAAGTAACGCGCTTACTCTTAGTTAAGCTCTAATAAATAAAATTACTATAGATTATAAAGTTATTCTCTCCAGTAAATTTGTTTATAATAATAATTTTATATCCTAACTAGGAGCTAAAATCTTTATTGTTTGTGAATAATCTATTAATAAATATAAAGAGCTTAGCGGTGGGAAGATTAACCGGCGCGTAGTGTAGTCCCCAGTTAAGATGGTTTATTTACTAGAAAAGACATTTATTTAGGGCAAGAACATTATCCTTAGTTAGTTTCTAGTATTAGGCGGCAACAGAGAGATTGAATAAAGCCTTAGGTTAATAGATAGAAGCAACATAAGCTCCGCAAGCGCGTTACTCCACATATCCTTACTTTAGAAAATTAACGTTAATAACGTTAATCTTCTTACCTTAACCCTTCTGGCGTAAAGCAATAGAATCCTTATTTAGGGAGAGGATGCATCTATTAAAGAGTAATAGTGTTATTAAGTTAAGCTTTTCCTTTGGCTTTGCTATAAGATTTGCCTTTACTAGCTTATCCTCTTTAAGAGCTAAGAATTGGTCATCTCCTAAAATAATTATATTATTAGTTTATATACCAACGATTCCGAATAGGGTTCCCGTGGTTATAATAAGGAAGTAGGGATTAAATATAGAAGTAGTTATCAAAAGCTTCTCTTTATAGTGCTTACTATAGGTAGCCCACCAATAAATTCCTGCCTTTACGATTCTATATAATGGCTTAAGCATAACTATAATCGTGTCTTTAGGATACTAGTGGCGAATTTACTCCAGAAGGTATACCAATATTAAGCGCTAAAGGTGCGTCTCTAATTAGGTGTAGGCTTAAGTAATATCTTATAAATAAACTACTATTCTATTCTTTATTAAGGAGGGAGCTAATGTAATAATAACTCGCTGACTAGCTTATTAAATCATGGGAGATTATATAAAAATCATCTCTTTACTATTATCGTTGTAACCTTAGATAACAAGCCTTAATTTCTTAAATGGGGCGTTAGTAGCTTTGCCCTTAATCTTATTAACCATTCTTGACTTAAAGATGCGAACTCCATTAAACTTAGTAGGGTTATATTTCTTAAATTTAAAGACTCCTCTTGTGATAAGACCATCAATCTCCTGCTTATTAGATGCTTAGAAAGGAGCTCCTAGGGTTATAATATAACCTTCCTTTTAGAGCTGTTTTGCGAGCTTAAAGTCAGCCTTCTCTTTGGCTATTATAAAGGCCATTAATAACTTAACTTTATTCTTAATAGCGGCAATAAATTGTTCTTTAAAATTAATAAGGTGTTAGCAATTTCGTAATTCCTTTAGGCGACCTCTACCGCGTTATAGTTATAGCGTATCTACTATAATTGTATTGGGATTATAGTCGCCTTCTAGAGCATATTAATCGTAGTTCTCTTCTAGGGTATCTTCTAGGGCATCCTATAAAGGCTCGGAATTATTATCTTTATAATAAGGCTTAATAACAGTTAAACGGAATTAGGTGGGTCTGTGAGGTATCTAAATAGTATAAGTTTAACCATTAATTATAATGAGTTAATGTGGGCCTAACCATCCTCCCCTTTTATACCATACGCGTACTTTAGACTAGAGCGGCAGATTAAGCGCAGTTAAGGTGTTTAGGCCATTTCTTATTCCTAGTGCGTTATTAACCTGGCGTATAGCATAAAGGCGTCGCACCTCCTTTATTACCTTACGAATTGCCTCAGCTTATTACACAACGAAGGGAGATAGTAGAGAATCGTTAGTTATTTGTAGGTAGGCGCCAAAAACTAGTAATATAGGTACAAGTCCATCCGGGCCAGCGGAATTATTAATAGCTTTAACAGCTATTTATAAGGTAAGTTCTTTACTAACATCCTTTAGTTTTAAAGAGATAATCTTATATACGCGGCGTAATGGCGCGTAATATCGCTCTACTTTTCTAATACTATTATATACCTTAATAGGGACTTCCTTAACCTTAATTGCTATTGCCTTTATTTATTATCGGAACTCTATAAATAAGAAGTTCTTTCCTACATTATAGACGATTTAATTAGGGGGTCCTAGGTAAACATTAATCTAATATAACTAAAGGGTATCCTATGCGTTCCTAGCTAATATATCCTTTAAAAATCGTGCGGCTTAGAAGAAGGTTAAAAAGTTAACAACTTAGAGTACTAGCTTGCCGCTAAGATATATAACGTTAACGATAATATAGAAGTTAAAGTCGTAGTTATCTTTAAGGGTAAACTTAAATCGGCCAGGGGACCTCTAGTTTATTTAGCAGTAGTAGTAGTATTTTATAAAATGCTTAATTGCCTTAACCTTAACTTTATGGCCTACTTGCTAAAGAACCCTAAGCAATTAATAAACAGATAGGTGGCTAAAACGATAGTATAGTTAGCGTAATTCCGACTTAGTTAAGTAGCTCTAAGCAACACTCTTTTCTAGTTAATAAAGGAGTAACTAGGGGTAACCCTACTTGCGTATAACGGGCACCTAATTATCTCCCTAAATAAGTATATTCTTAAGGTTATTAAGCCTAACGCCTAATTTATCTATATCTTTAATGCAAAATAGAAACGGAGTGTTTATAGAAACAACATAAAAAGTTATATACCCTAAGGGGGTTTAAACCCTAATTGTGCCAAGAGAAATTATAGTACCTTTGCTAAAACAAATCGTGTATTAGCCTGCCGTTAAATAGTTAATCTAAACAGAGCTATTAAGCTGCTAAAGGGCTTAAACTTAAGGTTCTCCTACTATAGATACTCCTACGGCTCTAGTATCCGGTATAATACCATAAAAGACGTTTGCCAAGTATCTATCGTTAAAGGAAAACGCGGAGCTCTCCTTTAGCTTATTAAAGATATCTAACTTCGTAATAAAATGGAGCGTAGATTAGTCATTAAGAACAGCAACGGTTTATATGCCATTTACCTCACTATACTTAGTAAAGTATTAGTTAGGTAAGTAGTCCTTAATTTCTATATCTATAAGGAGCTGTTCGGTCTTATTAACCTTACCCTTAAGGTCTTTTACGCCTTTATA
>Ga0307515_10023374_pt1 | contig 10834 bp, 14 predicted proteins | sample 17_EM_MG_FD_194513 | JGI IMG/M metagenome (GOLD analysis project Ga0307515, IMG submission 194513) | Populus trichocarpa ectomycorrhiza microbial communities from riparian zone in the Pacific Northwest, United States - 17_EM | ecosystem: Host-associated > Plants > Roots > Unclassified | place...
AAAAAATTCCAACAAGGTCCTTGCAATTAGGGAGGACTGTTGTAGATGTTAAGAGTGCCAAATATTTTTTTTCATCGGCCTAGCCTTAGGTTTTCTCTCAGAATTTGCTATCTCACTCAAATGCAAGCGGCGCGGGCCCATGATTTTTCTTATACAATATAGAATTTATTAAAGACGTTTTATGATTTTTAATTAAGCAACAAAGTCAAATCCGATTTTTTGGCCAAAAGTGGCCGGCACTCAGAAATTTTTTTTTTTTTTTTTGGACAAGGAGGCAGCACTGCCACTAGTGTGAGCAAGCTTCTGCACCAGCGCCCCACTCCAACAAGGGAACTACCTGCTCACTAGAGCTCTCCCTGCCAGTACCTGCAGGAATCTATTTAAGACCCCATTGCCTGTTGGAGGCACCAATACAGCTACAAAGCTTCAGAGGCTGGGAGTGTGGGGGTCGCCGCGACAAGCTCTTGGCATTTACGCCACGGAATACCCACTAAACCTGCGGGGGGCCTCCTGTCCGACCTAGGCAAGGTGGCCGTCCCCCTCGGGTGGGAGACAGCGCCGTACCGGACCGCCTGTAAAGTGTTTTATGTCCCATCCTGCACTCCCTTATCCCGGCGCAGGCTAGGAGATCAGGAGCGACTATCCACCCACTTACAACTGGGAGTATGCAACGGCACGAGCAAGCTTCTGTACCGCCGCCCCGTTTCCATTGGTGGGAGGAAGGCTTACTAGGACAAGTGGTAAGGGCGCATCTGGCCGGACCAGCCAAGTGAACAGCCCGGAGCTAGCTCAAGCTCTCCATCAGTAGGGGGAGGAAAGTATCCCCCGGAGCGAGTCGACATGTTGACTAGGTACAAACATGAATCCCGGCTCGTGGATGTCTTTCATCCGCCATTTCCAAATCTGCCAGAGGTACGAACCAACGATCCACTCCCTCTTCGGCCTAGACTCAGAAAGTGCACGACGCGGCTTAGGATAGTCCTTAGTCGCCTTGAGGGGCACATCCTCCAAACCTTTAAGCGCTATCAGCGGGTACCAGGGAGAGGGGTGCCAGTCCAGGGGCCGTAAGGCCCTCAGGAAAAAAGGGGGGGAGTGCGCCTTGTGGATGTCGTCCAGAACTTCCTGTAATTGGGTCAGGTCATATGCACTACAACCCTGTAGTATGTGATCCAGGGAGATGACAACTCCGCACGAGCAACGCCATCCACTATTCTGTTTACCGAAAAAGTGTCTTCCTACGGCCTGGCCATTATTCATCTCCCTCCATAAGGTCTCTTTGAAACCCACGGGGATGGTCAGCTTCCAGATGCCAGCAGCATACACGGAGGGGTCCAGTAAAACCCCAAACGCAGTAGCCAGCGAAACAGTCCACCGATCCGCGAAGGCGGAAAAAGTGTGGCGGAGAACCGGAGCCACGGTGGTGGCACGCACTCAGAAAAAAATTTGGTCAAGCTCGCTGCAACGGGTTGTAGTCACTAGACAGAAGCAAAGAGACGTGGAGACGTTACCTCCGCCGAGGCATTCCAAATAATACGGCAGCCAGAAGCTCGCCCGGACGTCCTTTGGATGCTGATAAAGCGTCCGTTCGCTTTCTTTATCTACCGCCCACGCGGCGGCGACACAGTCTCGCAGTCTTCAGAGCCTCTCCTCCATCTCGACACCAGACACCATACCTCGTCATGTCCGTGAAACCATACCTCCTCACAATCCCAGTGGAGATTATGGAGTACGTTCTTGCCCTCCTAGCGGCGGATGGGGAGCCCCACGCGATCGCAGCACTAGCCGCTGCATCTCGTTTGCTCTACACTATGGTATACAAGTCACCCGACCCCCATCTCTGGTGCGAGATCTTCCTCACAACATTCGACGACCCCCGCCCGTCGAGGCGAATCATATACGGACGTGCGTACACTATGCCATTGACACGCAATCCGTACTGACGACATACATCCACAGAAGGAGTCCCCTTCGACTGGGGCGCAGAGTACAGACGTCGCATCTGGACGGAGAGTTACATCCGGTCACCCCCAGTGGATACCGAACGCCTTCCAAACCTCAGGTTCAGATCATCGTATACCCTACCATGCCACTACGATTCCTCCGACTTTCCCTGTTGCTCGGTCCACGCAAATCTCCGCGCACTGGGCGCAATACTCTCTGCACTCGACACACCTGACCTACTCTCCTCGCGCTCACTGGCGTCCATCTCCCGGCTGCTCTCACACGACCTTGATGCAGGACTTGACACCGGCACCAGCACCGTCGCACCGACGCCAGCACGGGCACCCTCAGCGGACCTCGAGCCAAACTACGCCGTGCATAACATCGCGTAACATCGCGTGGGTGCGCGCGCTCCTCGCAGCAAGGCTCCCACGCATGTGGGCAGCGCGGCTCACGTGCGCACCCGACGCCGTCTGGGAGTGCACACGCGAGGTCCAGGCGATGTACAGGCTCCTCTGTGCGACGGGATGGCTTCCCCGCCCGCAGCCCGCCAGTATGGCCGATGTCGAGGCACTCGCTGCCACTGGAGCCCCCGCGGTCGAGCGCTGGCGCGATGAGCGCGATGAGCGCGTCGACGTGCGGAATAATGCGCGCAGGAGGGTGTACAATATGCGATGCCCCCGCGCCGTCAGGGGCTGGGGACCGTTCTTGCCCTACTGTGAGGACTCGCCGTACCTTGTCGACGAGCAGGATGAGGGAGTTGAGGAAATGGACCCAGATGATGGCGAGTGGTACTGTGGTGAACGGGGGAGTGGACACGGAAGTGGCCACGGAGAAGGCGATGAAGACGTTGGTTCGGAGGTGGACGTGGTCGAACGCGCGAGTGCAGCGTTTAGGATCCCCTCACACCTCTTGACCCCCGACTGGGCATTCCTCGCGAGCGTACGGATTGTGATCGACGCAAATATGCGCGAGAACGGGTGGGAAGGGTTGGATGGGATCTCCGAATTGGACGCGGTGAGAATTGGGCGGTGGTCCGCACAGCAAAAAGTGCAGGAATCGGGTGAAGGGTATATGGTTGGTGAGGGCGAGAAGGCTAAGATGTCAACAAGGAATATGGGACGAAAGCCGACTGCCAGTAGCATTGAAGGGTGGGATTGGGCTGGTGTCGAAGGCATATGGCGGCAAGTCGTTCTTTCTTCGACTCTGGGATAGCTGCTGAAATTGATTTTATAGACGCTGCATATGCTGGCTAGACTATCGCGACCTCTATGGTATGCTTTTATCCACACTCCCACCAAACGATTCCTAACGAAATCCTCCCTAGATCAAAACGTGAGTTCCAGCTTACTAGCTCAAGAAAAAGGCGCTCAAATCCCTCTTTCGGCAGCACAATAGCATGTTCAGTAATATGGACGGTCTAGAAGAAGTCGCCATTATTGTTCCCTTTCGACTGTATATCACCCATTACACTCCCTCGCCTTTCCGTACCAGTGGGGGTACAGTATCAATCGGCCCACGATCCACGTCGAGGGTCACGCTTTAATTCACAGGCCCGACAGTCGTGAGATCGGTGGTGCTGTTTGGGAGTCAGACAAGGACACGAGAGCTATGTGGGGCACGGTTTCCACTTGTGCCGATGGGAGGATTCGATGGTGCATGGTACGCCGTACGCCGTCATCAGTGCGACCGTCACACGCACTAATATTGGCCGTCTCCCTCCGCACCTCTGGCAGTATTCGTCAACAGAGGACGACCCGAATGAGGCGGAGTGGATATCCGAGGGTGTCCAAGTGGGTGCTGTCGGATCGGGAACCGGGATTGTGGGGATGTGGACTGGCGTGAAGCATTTGATTGACGATCCGATCGGTGAGCAGCCATCTCGGGTGACCTTCCATCTGCAGATTTTGCTAATATGTTATACAGGTGCTTGGTGGCAGTGGCGCGCCGCCTAAATTCTACAATCCACTTGTTTCTACATTGTCTTAGATGCTAACACAATCATTATTTTTTACACCCCATTTCCTATCCCGACACTCCTTTCTGTGCGTCCCCCTCGACTTTATTCAACAACTCCAGCTTCCTCTTCATATGACCCAAGGTCTCGTTCACCTCTTCCTGGTCAACCAAATAGCCCGTGCCCTCCATGCCCTCCAGAAAACTGACTGTGCTCCTCACATGCGCAGAATAGCTTCCTGCTAGCGACAGGTGAGCGTTCCACCGACTGCACCAAGTCGCCCATAGTAACAACTGATGACCTGGTTGGCGTCATGCAGTAAGAATTCATTGATGGTGATGAGTGCCGCAGTCCTTTCCTTCCCACGCTTCGCCTCATCCCAGTTCTTCTTCATATCCTTGTCGACCAACACGTGAAAATCAATTTTGTGAGTGCTCGCGGGCTGCTGCTTCAAGACGGGTATGCCGACTGTCTTCTCGAAGTCGGCAAAAGCATCCATGTCCTACATCCAACGTGTATAGGATTCGAGTGCCACATGAGAGCAAAGTGAAAGACTCACGGCCAAATACCACTTGAGGGCGTTTGTGAGTGTGTCGATTTCTACTTCTCGGACTCTCTGATCGAGAATGACCTCGATATTTCGATACACCTCATAGAGGGAGGTGATCTCTGTCGCCGGCTGTGGCTCGAGGCCATCTATCCAGTTGAAGAGCTCCAAAAGCATTTCCAAGGCTCCCTGTTCATGATCCCTCTCGATTTCAATGATATTAGTATCACCGAACCGCCCCCTGTGCACGATGGGATTGTTGAGGAGGAACACTGGAGGGCTTTTGAACGCCCCTAGGATCTGTTTCGGACAGTCCCGAAACGGGGAACTCTGAACATCAGTGAACACGAAGGCAATGTTATTGACCAAAGTTTTGGGGAAGATGGTGGACGGATTGGAGCACATGTAGTCCGCCCTGAAGGCGTCCTGGCAGGCGGGGTTGACGAAGAGGACAGCACTAATCAAGTTGACGTGCTTCTCAATAAATTTTATAAAACTCTCTTTGTTGGTCTCATCTCGCTCAGTATTGTGGGTGAATCCAGGTGTGTAGAGGATACGAATCTTACGAAGCGGTCATGCCTCCTCATCTCGCTGAAAACCCTGGTGCTTACCAATGTGCCATTGACGCTGCTAATTTCGTAAAGGTGGGGCGACCTAGCCTCGCCCACAATGTCGAGATCGTAATGTTCGATGTCGTTGCCACGGAGGACATTGGCAATCCATTTCAAGAGTAGAGACTTGCCGCCGCGGGGCTCTCCAACAAGAAGGATGGTGTTTGGCGTGTTTATCTTGTTCATGACGATCCCATGCTTAAGAAGGGTTATGTATGGCGCGCTGGTCTTGTTCTTCGGTGGCTTATGCTTAAGAAAGTGTACTTTGCTAAAAAATACGGTCAGAACCGATACGCCAAGGATGTTGCTTCAACTACTGAAGAGTCAAGCGGTAACCGGAGATTGGAGCAGTGTGGAATGCGCTAGTAGAATCGTTGATAGGGTTGTTGGAAAAGACTTCATCACTGGAAGAACTGCAACCAACTCAGTAGCTATCCACGACTATAAGTTCTATGGAAAGACTCGCAGCTCGGGCCTGATTTCAACGGCGGTCGACTTTGCTGGCCCAATGCTTTGCGGGGCAGCCTAGGGGGATGAGTTATTGAAGGTGATAGTTGGGGTAGCGCCATTTTACGCTTTGAGGAGTTGTGCTTACAAGCAGAGGACTAGATGTGAGCCGAAGTGCAGCCGGTGGCACGGGCAGAGGAGCGGATGTAAGTGAAATTTGAGTACCACCCATCGGCCCAGCAGGTGGATGGAAGGGTGCGGGAAGGGCGGTGTTCTGTGTTGGATCAAGTGCCCGCTGCAGCAGTGGATTTCTGTTTCCGATGGTGACTATGGTGCTGAATCCCCTGACTAGCGCCGGAAACGCATCTGTAATACATTCCTAGGCCTATCATTTAGTGCAGTTGCCTGAGAGTTTAATGGGACTCACTCCTTTTCGCGTTAAGAGCTCAGAAAAATTTCTGGAATATATAGGTCGGTCCGATCTGGACTCTTGATCGAAAGCAGGTATCAGGGAAATGCACAAGGCCCGAAGCATCTCGCCTTGTGGACGGTTGTAAAGCGGTGGTACAAGTGGTACAAGTGGTACCAGGGTAACCCCACTTTCCTCATTAATAGGATCATCCAATGCGTTGTTGGGACGCCGTCCAGTGTCCAGATTCCAAAGGCTCAGGATTCCAGCGGGAACTTCAGAACAGTCTATGAGCGGTTTAGGTAACGATGCTAATAGAGTCTAAAGGAATGTTATCGTGAATTCGCATAGTATGACAAAGGCTCACCATGACGAGACCTGCGCAGGTAGACGGACCGAGTGAACGGAGGATGTCTTGGTTGATGGCTTCGTCCCCAGTCCAGGACCTTTCGAGTTCACGGAAGGTCTTTGCATACAAATTAAGCGAGTAAAGAAGAAAATCGCCAGGAGTCACGTACCGGAGCTAGAGAGTATCCTACAGGAGTGGCCTCGGCGATATACTGAGACCACGCCCGATTATCATGGACAAAGGATACCAATTGACAGAACACATTCACCACAAATTTGGTGCTCGCCGTGCAAGAGAAGTAGTACGGTGGTAAGGAGAACCCTACTAAAATTGGTTGTGAATCGATAGTGGGATATTGTGAAATAGATTCCAGATCATCATATGTAATTGAAGCCGTAGAGATAGTTTGGGCCTCAGATGCGAGTTTATCTTGGAAAATGCCGGCGAGACGGAAGCCAAAAGTGTCACAGGCTACTTTGAGGATGCTGCCCGCACCAGCGCTTGCGTTACTGGCACATTCCCTTCGAGAACTGTCAGCAATACGAAAAGGAGGTAGACGAGTGAACATACTGTTGGTCCTCAGCGAATAGCCGCAGACACTTAGTTATGACATCGATGGCTACCTGATAAGCAAGAGTGATGACCTGAGTGGGGAGTTGGCATGTTATAAGCAAGGAGATTAAACAAGAGTACGTCGACCTCCGCAATGGCCCTATCTTTGAACGAGCACCGAGCGACTTCGGCCGTGCTCACCCATCGCCTGACTTTCATGTCTTTGAGGTTCGGGATGGGTCAGAAGGGAATGCCCGTCTTAGGGTGATGATCCTTCTCTGACCTGCGAGGTGGTACGCGCGGGCCATTGTACTCTCAGTTGGTGCTGGTGGGTTCTTCGGTTTGGACCGAAACCACCGACCAGTTGGAGTTGGAGGCACTGGTGCGGGCTTCCATGCCTTCCACTCCTTGTATCGGAGCTCCCTCTCGCTCAGAGCTTTCCTTGCGAGTCCATCGAATTCTTCGAGATTTTCCGAACGAGCGGCAAAGCGCTTAAAATAATCTCGCTGGAATGCCATCAGAGGCGTCAACAGTGGTACTATTCAAGGTGTAACTCACCAGCTTCTTCGTGGCCGTGAAGGCCCCTTCTATTTGCGACTCGAATCTTGTTTCCATGTCCTGACGAGATTGAATGCCTATAACAGTTCTCAGGTTGAATGGGGCTCTTCAGCAGAATCCACGTTACTGTTCTCGGCAGCCTCGACCAGGGAGATGAGAACACCATGTAACCCAGGGCTAAGCTGCGGTTTAATCTTGTCCGCGTCGGTGCGCCATACAGCGAGGGAAGAGGTACTAGAGTGGGGTCAGGTTAGTTTTGCAGGACGTTCCGCTTCAACCCAAACACTGACTATGCTCTTTCTAGGTCCAACCTACGACGAAATTTGGTCAGAAACTGGGCTGATTACAGACAAGATATTGTAGCGACCTTTGCTGGAGGATATCCCGCAGGTCATCTAGGCAGATGAGTTCAGAGTTAAGACTCGGAAGAACCATGGATTGCCGCAAGAGATGGTGGCGCTCAATCCTGCTGGACGACACGAGGCCGATTGACTCTTTATAACTAGCCATTCATCTTTATTTTCCCAGCCTCTGAAATGACATTAGCCGTTATACACTTCTCGTTTGACAATCCCATTGAATGACACGAAGACGGAAATGTTGTGGAGTGCAGAACGGGAATGCGCCCAAGGCAAGGGGCGCGCGGGCTGTGCTCACGCACCCCAGGCACTCGAGACCCCATAGAGGAGTCTTATACATGAAGGTGATCATACTCCTTTTACGTGTCGAAAAGTGGCCAGCACAGGCTCAAGAGGGATAAAGGAATACTCACATCCTGCCCTGCTAATAATACCGTATAGAGGGTTTCTGCACATGGATACCTTCCATCCGTTACATCCATCTACTGCGCATCATGAAGGACACTACTTTCAATTGAGCAGAAAGGTATGGAGCTCAAGGACGCCTTTAATGATGACAAGATGAAGCCATTAGTACTCCAAGCGATTGACTACTTGGTGATCACCGACTTTGCAATGTTGGCTGCTGTGATTATTGCTACATGGCGGCCTGACGTACACGGAGGAAGCGGGTCCCAGGTAAATCGCATAGGATGTAGGAAGGGGTGCCCAGGAGTAGACAAATATTCGCCAAAAGGAACAGGTGAAGGGTCAGTACGAGCAATCCAGAGGAAGTGTAGGATGAGCTGGGGAGAAGCGGACTTCTGGTGGGTAGAGTCCTCTGTATCATCTACAGAGAGTCGGTCGAAGGCCATTTTCATGTTCTTTACACGAGTACTGAGAGCGCCCGACTCGTATGAGAAGGTCGAAGACGGTTTCTAATACCTGTGAACGAGGAAGGAGTCTCCTTGTGACGGCCGGTACGCTACTCGAAGTCAGACCGGAGTTTAGCGCCTACTCACCCTATCCAGAGGTAGAGGAACGTGAGTGGCATAAGGGGCGATGCTGGGCATGGAGATGACAATTAGCATTAGCCCGGATTACTAGAAATGAGTTGGGATGTCACAACCGTGGCACGCCTAGTTGTATTAGCTCATCACCAAACTTGAATCGGTGGACCCTCCATTAGATAAGTCATCCGTCGATGTGTAGACTGAGAGAAACTCGGGTACAGGAGGTGCGGATGGAGAATTCGATTTTTTTTGCATACTGGTTGATGGGACAGTATCTGCCCCTTGCTTGCAACCGTTCCTTTTCTTCACACAGCTGGGCCGACACGGTCCGTTCTTCCTCGCGTCGAGCTGCCTTCTTCACGGTTTACTCTGGCAAGCGAGTTCTGTGTTCAAGGTGCGATCTGTGTGCTCCTTGAGGCGGACAGGAAAAGGAGGGTAGATAAATTAAAGTTTGAGCTGTCATGATTGGTTCGGGCATGGAAGTGGCGTGCTGCAAGAGCCTACGCCGAAACTGCTCTCCGGGTGGAGGATGACTTTGGTGACGTGATTGCGACAAACAATGGCCACGCTCGAGAGCAACTACGGCTCACAGCAATCCGGCATCCAAGAAGCTGTTATCGACGCCGAATTGACTCTTGCACGGTGCGACGGCCAAACTCCGATTACCACTCACCGCTCACCGGGAACCTGCGTAACCGTCTGACCGCTGTGGGCCTTACCATCTCGGCCATCCAATTCTATCAACATTTCACAAATTCGCTTCCAGCAGAGTATCACATCCTCGTAGCGATACACGACACCATCCCCTCGACCTACTTACTCCATCGACTTACTATCCGAACGCTTCCGTGCCATTGAGCTCCGTAAGGGGCCGCGTACCACCAAGCTAGGAGGGAGGTACATCGGAGGATCCAGTTGTCTTGCTCGCCAAGCAGAAGGGATCCAGGCACAGCGGAGGGTCGAATTCCATGCGTGGAGGAGGGAGGAGTGAATCGTCAAGCAGCAGCTATAAGACGAAGAAATTAAATAAGGGTCACCTGCTATGCGCTCGTCAAGGAGGCAGGGGAAGGGTGGACAAAGCAAGAATGCGGCTGGATCGAACGCGAGCACCAATAATGGTGGTGGTGGGAATGCACCCGCCAACAGGGCTGCCCCAGCAAAATCTGCTGATGGCACACTGCTATGCTTGATGGAGCTGGGCGACGTCACATACTCTACGAACACGGATGGGAAGGCGCAATCCTACCTCGATACCGGTGCCCCCAGCCATTTTATAAACGAGATCGAAGCCCTCCACGACTATGTCCCTTTCGAAGCCCCAGAGTGATCAGCACAGTCGAAGATAGGACTATTCAGGCCTTCAGGTCCGGAACACTTCAGTTTGCCACTTATATCGATGGCAAGGAAGCCAGGGGGAAGCTCCAGAGCGTATATTACATACAGGACATTCACCACCGACTCATCTCTGTCAGCAAACTCTTCTTACAGGGCTGGGAGCCCCGACTGAGCCGTAGTGGGCCCACGCTATATGACACCAAGGAATGTCTGGTCGCGCGTGCACCGATGAAAACAACGTCTATCCGGTGACACTGAAGACGATTTATCCAGATCTCGGCCTTAATCACGAGTGAGACCGATGAAGTGGTGTCGGACGAGGTGCTTCATGAGTGCCCCCAGCACGAGGGCGAACACTCTCTGGTAGCCTTTAGCACTGGAGAAGTACTGGGGGCGATTAGCCAATATAATTGGCATAGGGGGGTGGGCCACTGGAGCATGACGACGATTATCGACATGGCGAACGGCGCCGTGACTGGATTGGTGAAAGACGTACCTGAGGATCCATCCAAGCTCAATAGCTGCCCATCCTGTGCATTCACAGAAGCCCGACGCCTTCCATTCGAAACTGGGCGCACGCTCGCATTGAGGCCACTGAGACTCATCTGCGGCGACCTGGTTGGCCCCATGCCTGTCGAATCAGCCAGTCGTTGCAAATACGGTTTCATACTATTTGACGACTACTCGCGTGCGAGTTGGGTACTGCCCCTCAGGGCAAATCACCTGTGGAGTTCGAGAAGTGGGCCACCATGATCCGTCATGTTCGACAATGCAAAG
>Ga0307515_10023375_pt1 | contig 10834 bp, 13 predicted proteins | sample 17_EM_MG_FD_194513 | JGI IMG/M metagenome (GOLD analysis project Ga0307515, IMG submission 194513) | Populus trichocarpa ectomycorrhiza microbial communities from riparian zone in the Pacific Northwest, United States - 17_EM | ecosystem: Host-associated > Plants > Roots > Unclassified | place...
CAGGCTTCATGAGCAGTCTCCAGGGAGGAGCTGCCCCGACTCAGGACAAGAAGACCCTCGAGGCTGCAGAGAAGGCCGGGCGTGGTGGCGCCAAGGAGGAATAGATGCTCCGTTCGCCTTCTTGGAAATAGATTAAGGATTTGTAGGTGTAGACTGGACGCTGCCGGTTGTGCTGGGGGTAGATGGGTTGGGGGGGCCGTTTGCGCCTCTTGTATTTGTAGATGGTCTCGGATGCGCTCCAAGCCAATGCATCTTGACTTCTAGAATTGTTCGCCCTGTCAATTGCGATGAAATCTGTGCATAAATCACTAGTAATGTCTCAAATGATCCCGTTTCCGGAATCCCGGATTTAGCGCCTCCAAGGCTGTTGGATTTTCGAAACCTCTTCGCCACTCGTTCAGCCTTGTTCTTTCAACATCGAATAATCGCGACACGACTGCAAGTCTGCACAACAATACCAGCCATGGAAAGGCCGTCCACGCCTCCCCGGCCAGTTACGGCCAGGCAAGCAGTCTCTCCGCCGACTCCAGAAGTGACGCGCAGAATTGTGCGTCAACCCTCCCTCCTCAAGTCTTCAGTCTAACGCCCCTCAGGAAGAAAACAGACTTAAAGCCAAAGCCCTCCGAGAACGTTCCCTCGCGGCTGAAGCAGCTTCCTCCTCCCAAACAACAGCACGTACACCCTCCGGCTTCCTCGCAGAAGAAAATGTCTCCCTCTCCGCCCGAAAGCGTGCTCACGCCTCCGTCTCCACCTCCTCGATGCCCTCCACAAGCCGCAATGCCGCCGAAGCACAAAAGGACGACGGCATACAGCCCGCGCGGAAATTCAAGAAATACGTCGATCACGACTTCAGCAAGATGACGGATACCAAAGGCGGCTTCCTGTCGGCAGAGGACGATCCGTGGAATAAGGCATTACATGCAGCAAAGGAAGGAGAGAAGCCCGCGCATATGACGCTCAAGGAATGGGAACGGCATCAACTACTCAAGGGGTTGCGGAATCGAAAAGAAGGTCCGTTCGAGCCTGGTTTAGGTTTCAGCCAGAGGGACAAGGGCAAGAAGTGCAGAGAGTGTGGTAGCCTGGAGATTGACTGGCAATGGGAAGAGGTATTCAAGTGTCCTGTTTGCAGCAGGTGCAAGGAGAAGTTTCCAGAGAGATATAGCCTGTTGACAAAGACGGAGGCAAAGGATGATTATCTCTTGACAGATCGTAAGTTCTCCTGGATGTATTGTCAGCGATTGGTGCTGATGACTGCATAGCGGAGTTGAAAGACGCGGAACTCCTTCCCCACCTCAATAAACCGAACCCGCATAAGAGCCACTGGCACGACATGATGCTCTTTCTCCGTTACCAAGTCGAGGAATATGCGTTCAAGACTAAATGGGGATCGGCGGAACAGCTGGATGCCGAGTTCGAGAGGAGGGAACAGGATAAGAAGAAGCGGAAGGAAGACAAGTTTAAGAGTAAACTTGATGAGTTGAAGAAGAAGACTAGGACAGACGCGTATAGGAGGAATCTTAAGGGAGGCAAGGCGGGGCAGTTTGGCGATCGTATTGGAGGGGGCCGGCATGAGCATGAGTGGGGCCAGACGGTCGAGGATGAGGCTGGGATGACCGTGAAGACTTGCACGGAGTGTGGGATGGAGGTTGAGGAGTTGCAGTTTTGATGGGTGATATGGTAATGAGACATGAATAATGATGGGGAGTGGGGGCTTTTTTGCTCAAGCAAAGGAATTTGGGTCGGACTTCGAGAGCATTCAGGTGATGGCTGCATATGCTTCGCAGTGAAGGAATATCACTCGTAGTCATCGCGAACTGATCCTTAAAGCGATGTTGGAGGGATTCGGTGGAAGTGATGTATAGTACGATCATTGTTGCTATTGAGCTCAAGCACAGAATTTCAGGATAATATTGATAATATTGACAATTGGTTGAATGCTTTAGAGCATTCAGGGGCTGCTATCGCTTCGAGCCTTCGATGCTTTGGAGCCCTTCTCAATTGAAAAGGGGCAGTTGTCCGGAAAAGATCCCAAAGTTTGCTAGATGTGGAGGGGACGAAGGGACAAAATTCCATTCCAAAGCTCAGTCATGCTGCAGTGATTTTGGGATATTTTCCCCTCTCATCGTGATGCGTTCATCTGAATGCGATCGTGGATGCAGTTAAAAGCAGCGTGGGGCATTGTTAGAATAGCAGTGGATGCCTTGGCGCCACAGTTGCTGCCTGAGTCCTGGTCGCGTACAGATCTCGGCTCCGTACTAGAGCTCTTCAAGGTCCAGCATCTCATCATCTTCTCGTCACCCAGCAAACATCGCACGCGACAGCTTGACTCCCATGCATCTTCCACTTCACGCTCAATTACTGGAGCTGTAACTCTCTTTCTTCCACCCTCCACGATCATCACGCCAGCTGCAGAACAGTAACCAACTGAGCGCGCGCTACGAATAGCCTCGCTGTTCTTACTTCCCCTGGCTCCCCTGACCGCTTGCGCCAACCCCAACAAATGCGCAGGGCGACGAACAGTTTAGGTGCGACCTGCGTAGTGGTCTCCTCCAGACGGTTGCTTCGGTGCCGTGGGCTGTGAGGTCACGATGGCCTGGCAGTCCTTGTCTGGTGGCATGGGGGCGGGCTCCAACGGCGGCGGCAATGGGAATGGCGAGGGCCAGCAGCAGGTCAACCAGCCGCAAGGAACGGAGTATACGCTTCAAGGTTCGTACCACCTCCTATCATGTTCGCTGGCCGGCCGAGTACTGATGACATGCGCTCGTATAGGGGTGATGCGCTTCCTGCAGACCGAATGGCACAGGCACGAACGAGATCGGAACGGTTGGGAGATTGAAAGGCAAGAGATGAAGGGAAGGATAGCACGGCTGGAAGGCAGTACGAGGAAGAGCGATGCAAGCAACAAGAGCTTGAAGAAGTATGTTAATATGTTGGAGAAGGCGTTGAAGGAGAGGGATACGCAAGTTAAAGCACTGAAAACTGGTGGAGATGTGAAAATCGGCGAATCCATATCAGAAAGCAAGGGGAAAGAAAACTTGGAAGTCAAAAATGAGCGGCGTAAGTTGTGTTTGAGTGGAAAGGGCCATTGTACTGACATTGAAGAAGCTGTCCAAGACAAACCACACAACTCTTTTCTCGACATCGAAGACGGAGAAAAGCAGGATGAAGATCCAGATAGAGGGAGCCTGAAAGGATTCATGGACAAGACACAGGGGGAACTCACCTACCTTATGGTATCACCGTCGAACCCACTCCCACCACGGGACCCTCCACCACCCGAAGAAGCCCTTCTACAACCCCCATCCTTCCAAGCGCCTGGTCAGCCAAGCTTGGAGGAAATCTATCAGCAGCAGGCAAGAGAGAAGAATATGCGACAGTCGAACTTGTCTCGACCCTCACCATCACCAAATCATCATCCACCTCCTGTTCCTTCGACGTCTGGCCTCTCTGTTAGAAATCCAGATCCTCCAGTATCCAGATCGCTGGCAGATCAGCAACCTTTACCGCAAACGACACAGCAAGAATGGTCTTCGGCTTTCCAAATGTCAGAACAGCAGCCCGAGGATCAAGTTACCAAGGTCAACCACAGCTTCGATTCATACGGTAGACAAGTCGACGAGGAGCAAGAAAAAGAACCCCAGACAGAAGCTGATGGCTGGGATTTCAATGAAACAACCCAGTTCCCCGAGCAGGAGCCGAAAGCTGCACCACAACGACCGGACACGGATTTGTTTCCAATTGCTCAAGAGCCACCCAAATCTCCGAACAGAGGACCAGGTTCGCATAGAAGGAAGGGGTCAATGTCACGGCGCCGAAGCGGTGAGCACGAGCTGTCTTTGAACCCGGCGCAGAAAGCAGACACTGGAAGTTTCAGGGTCAGATTTGGACTGAGAGGCCACCTGGATGCTGTTCGATCAGTTATCTTTACTGGCGGTGGAAGTCCTGGGGAACCAGAGATTTGCACAGCTGGCGATGATGGAACAATTAAGCGATGGATCATACCAGCTCGGTACGAGAATCAAGGAGGAATGCACATCAGCGCAAATGATCTTGATATCCAGAGTTATTTCACGCATCGCGGACATACTGGCACCGTCACGTCTTTGACTTCCTGGTCACCATCGCAGAATTTCTCGAGTGGTGGAAGAGCGCAAGGGGATGGCTGGATATTCTCTGGAGGCCAAGATGCAACTATCCGGGTCTGGGAACGAGGGCGAGTGGATCCGAAAGCAACGCTCGACGGCCATACGGATGCAGTGTGGACCGTCTGCGTTCTCCCTGGCACGACTGGAACTGTTTTCGGACAGAGCAATTCGTACGGTGGACCTGATCGCATTCTGCTTGCCTCCGGAGCTGCGGATGGGACCGTGAAGGTCTGGTCTATCAGTGCGCCACCGCAATTGATGTCGCCTCAGGGTGGTGGAAGCGGACGAAGAGGTGGTCGCGTGAGAGGCAATTCCATGTCCTCGGGATCGGCCTTCCCTTCATCACCGCAACCCAGCATCGCTTCGAACTCCCCTTTCCACTACACGCTCATTCATTCTATTCATCGGGCGAACAGCACGGCCTCGCCAACCTGTATAACGCCACTTTCTGCTTCGGGCGACGTTTTTGTTGTCTCATACTCCGATGCAGCTGTTTTAGTGTATGATACCCGAACCGGTGAGGAGGTTGCAGCAATGGCGAGTCTCGAGACTTACAACAACACCGTCAATACGGGTGTCAACGCGATCGTCGCTACTAAAAGCGGTCTCGATGGATCCTTGAGCTTCGATTCCGGCCGCGGTCTATCTGAGGATGAAGGAGTCGTCGGTGGAGCGACTGGAACAAGTGGTGGTGTGGAGGGAATCATCATTTCCGGACACGAGGATCGATTCATCCGTTTCTATGATGCTAACAGCGGTAAGTTCTCACATTTTCTGTCTCCTCGCCTTGCAGAAACTAATCGATCTTCAGGTCAATGCACGTATAACATGCTGGCACATCCGGCAGCTATATCGGCTCTCGATTTGTCGCCCGATGGCAGAGAACTGGTGTCTGCAGGGCATGATGCAAGTCTGAGGTTTTGGTCACTGGAGAAGAGGAGCTGTATCCAAGAGATCACAAGTCATCGCCTGATGAGAGGCGAAGGGGTTTGCAGTGTATGCTGGAGCAGGGACGGAAGATGGGTCGTGAGCGCGGGTGGGGATGGTGTGGTGAAGGTATTCGCCAGATAGGAGGAGGTAATGGGTGCCGAGACGGGACACGTGGACGAGATAAGACGAGATGAGAATACCCTTTCACTTTGTATTTTCGAAGCACGATTTGGCGTTGCATTGCTGCAGCATGGACGGGAAAGATCAAAGATCGAAATGGAAGATCAGATGAGACAGGCATGTAGTTTAGACCATAACATCACCACCCGGATCGTTTTCTGTTTGGGAATTGTACAAAATTACACAAGATATTTATTCTCGGAAACTGTTCAGATACCTTCCATATAGAGGGATCGCCCTCTCGGGTTGCGTGGCAGCTCTCTTCTTTGAGATGGGAAGGATCGGGTCAAACACGTGATGTACCCCGCCTCTGCCTCCACACTCCCCGGAAGTTTAACCCGCCATGTCGGCGAATACCTTCAAAACCCGAACTGCTTCCGACGAGAGTTCATGTTTGCGAGACACGGCACCGCCTGAAGATATAAATCGAGGGCCGACTCTTAAACTGGGTGCTTATCGTTCTCGATATGGAGTCTTTCCCTTCTCCTGCCACGAAAAAACGCCGAACACCAGTAAGATCCTAGATCCACCCCGCTCACAGCCGCTCCGACAGGCCCGACCTGACAAACTTACAGAAAGCGTGCTCTGCGTGTAGAAGATCTAAAGTGCGCTTATTCTTCCATGCCACTCTGGTAGAGTGACCAAGACGATGTATATTTAAAGTATTATAGCTGAAATGTGACGGCGGCAAACCCTGCGCCCGCTGCAGAACCGCAAACCTTTACTGCGACTTCATCAAACCCATCACGGACCCGGTTACCGAGTATCCTTGCTTCTTCCCCGATGAACAAACCCTCGTTACTAACCAAGGGGAAAAGGAAACTATCACAGCTAGAAGCACAGATGGAAGCGTTGAGGAACAGAGTCCCGGACACGACCACTGCCGCCACCCTCCTCGAACTTCAACATCAAGTCGATCAGCGGGGCCAAAGTGAAAACCGAGCTTCACAATCATATTCGCATCAATTCCAGCAGCAGCAGCTTAGAGAAAATGAGTACACGAGCCCGGTGTCTATGAGCGTCAGTACGCACAGTCATCCATCACAACCTCATCCGGAAACTGCCTTCTCTCAGCCGCATCTCTTTAGTCAAAGTCCGAGGACAGAGTATGACATCACAACACTGAAAAGGAAACGAGCGGGGTTTGAGCTGAATGTGGAAGGGAGCGTTGATGTTGTGGCAAAGGGAATAATTAGTCTTGCAGATGCCCAGATGTATTTTGGAGCTTTCTTTCAGGGATGTGTAGGTGCCCTCCTCTCCACTGCCCTCAAAGAAATTGCGGCATGGGCCGATGCTGATCGTCGAAAAGGACAAATACGTTCCCGTCTTCGACCCAAGATATGATACCTTTGAGAGTGTAAGAGAGCGGAGTTCGATGCTATTTGATGTTATTTGTGTGGTTGGTTGTAGGGCCGAGTGTGGTGAGTAGCCGGACTTCACAGAGAACCTAAAGAAGGCGGCAAATTGATACTAACAATAGGCAGGCCCTGGATCAGATCAATTTCAGTCCCTGTCCAACGCCACAAAAGCTCCAATCTGTGATGTAATACTTGGCACGGTCCCCAAATCAACGGAGATAATTCAAGCATTGCTCATCAATGCCGGGTATTCCGAGAAAGGATGGCTGTTGACGAGTATGGCGGCAAGAATGGCATTGGATCTGGATTTGCCGGACTCATATACGAAGCTGAGCGCTTTAAGCTTTGATTCAGGGGGCGACGAGAGGGATAAGTTGGAAGAGGAAAGGTTAATGAGAGAAAGCAGGGTTTGGTTTGGAACATTCATTCTCGAGAATATATTGAGTTTAGATTGTGGAAAGAAACCAGGGATAAAAGCATCCTCTGGGGCGGGAATGAGAAGGTGTCGGGTTTTGCTGGGGGTAATCAGCCCATTTCTTTACAGTATCCTATATCCCGAGCTCCTTACCCCACTAGCTGGAAGGATGTTTCATGCTCCCTGCTCTCCATTCCGTAAAGAAATGCGTTGCTAAGTCGTTTTTAGCATCCGAATCGGACGGCCTTGGACTTCAGGATGTTATCACAAGTGGAAGTGAGTGCTTGCTTGCTTTGGGACGATATGCATTCGCTGACAATCATTGCAAGCTAAATTCGATTCGAGGTAAACTAGACCATTCACCTTTGATGTTCCGGAACAATTAGAAACTTTTCAAGACATCTGATATAGTATACTAATCCTTGGTGCAGCGCTTGCTCATGAACGTCTTTCTCCACCCATGGGGACGACATTCAGCGACGATGAGATGAGCGAAATTGTGCAGGAGACAAGGATCGATCTGAGTGTATGGCTGAGGTATGAATTCCAAAATGAGACGATGTTGATCGAGAAAGCTAAGCTGGAAACAGCGATTGGATGAACCTGGTCGGTGAGTGGGAATGTTTTGCACAGATGATAGAGCTACTAATGATATAGACTCAAATGTCGAGAACGAGGAAGATAGAGCAAGTCTGCGGATCAACCTCCAGATCCAACGACATTGGGCTGAGATGACGATGTTGTGTAAAGGTTTGCAAGGAATGGGCATAGAAAATGTGGCGTTGGTGGCATCACTTGAAGTTTGTCAAAGCAAGCACTGACTTGTGGCAGCATAATGACAGACCCACAACGCAACCTCATCCACCTGGCGAAAGCAAGCGCCCATAGACATCTCTCTATTCTCATCTCGAACCCTTCGTTGTATCTTGCCACGCTTCGATATGGGATGGACTTTGTTTGGGGTGAGCGATCTTCCATTTCATCACATCTTTTTGGCCAATCTGTTCCGTACTAATTTCCCCAACAGCTAAATGCGCCTTCTCGGTCCTCCTCCTTCTAAAACTTGCCCGCCTTATTCCGTCATCAACCAACATGTCCTCCCTGATCGCCGACGCGAAGACCCTGCTCGCCGAACTCTCCAAAGTCCGTGGGTCCAGCAACATCTATTTTCGCATACTTTGCCTCAGCGTAGAGAAGTGCGAAAAAGCTTTGAATGGCGATTTAAACCAGAATATGGATGCAAGTATGAATGGGGTCGATGCGGAGATGGACTTCCAGAGTTATGTGCCGAAGGAATTCATTCTCGAGTGGAACTTTCCGGGTTTGACGTTCTGTTGGGATTTCCAAGACTTGTTTATGGACTTTGGGACGGGGTTTTGAGGTCGATGATGTGTCCGTTAAAAGGAGCCGTCCATAATCTGTGTAGCCGTCACATGGCAACCCTATCACGATACCATCTCCTCCTCTACGTCATCCACCTGCCTAAATTCGCCATATAAAACCTCACAAACTCCACCCAATGGCACATCCATCACAGCGTCCGTCCCATGACTCCAAAGCGCTTTCCAATCCTTCAGTGTTTTTTCTCTCTCCGGCCGTTCTCTTCTATCTTTCTCCCTCGCCTTGTTCGTGCCGTGGCTATGCTGAAGCTTTCCCTTTCCATCTATCGTAGCCACGTTCGCCGCATCATCAATAATTGTCTCGATACTGTTTAACGGCAGTGTCAAATAGCCCGTGTTGTAGCTGGCCAATGCAACGTAGATGTACACCAACAGCATGACCAGGAAACTCGGAACCGCCAAGCTCCACCATCGATTTGGATAGTAGTATATTCCTAGGGCGTGTAGAAACGGGGACGGGAGGTACGACCAGAGAAGGTACATCAAGAATGTGAGCGATGAGAAAAGGTACAGCACGAAGCCATAGTATTCGTAGGTCGGAACCTTCGGCGACGCACGAGGGACAGGCTCGAGTTCATCGGCAGAGCTGTCTGGGGTTGTAGGCCGAGAGGGTCGAAGGAGAGAGGTCAGGGATGGGGAGGGAGGGAGTGGGGTTGGCGGTCGGCCGTAGAAGGGTGGTGCGAAGAAGTTGTGCTGCAGCGGAGGAGGAGAGGGTGATGAGCTAGAGGAAGAGTCCCCGCGGTAGTGCGATTGGAAGACTGCGTCGTCGTCATCGTCGTCCGAGGAGGAGGGCATTGTGAGGCTGGCGCGTCATTGGAGTTAGATGAAGTCGAAGTCCGCGACTTGGAAACTGCAAGTCTTGGCGAGGATCTGTGCACGTGACCGTGATATTCCCGACTTGTCGCCCCCCCTAACAACAACTTCTCCTTTACTGGCCTTCAGAAGCAAAACGACTTTTATATACAGCCCCTTGGCACGCTTCGGTATAAAGGATCTGTACAACGCAGCTACGGATAATGGTAATATTACCTAAACTCAGCCTTGTCCTCCATTTGTAGGCGATCCACACGCTCATGTCCACCAGATAATTCCCGCTCCATATACGAGAACTATCTCAGCTTTTTAAAGGCCCTCTAGCTAAGATTACTTATTACAGGAACACAACATCGCACTCCCAGCCCTCGAGCCGAGCCGTCTCAAAGCAACCATCTAGAAATCAGCGAAATTGGCCTCTGCTTTGCCTTTTGAAATCGTCAGTCCCGTCTTCATTTGAGTCTTGAAGTCATGCATTGAAGCCAGGGACAATAACGGGAAGCCCAACTTTCTTGGCTCGTAGATTATTGTAGGACTCTCAGGACGGGACAAATACTTGTTCTCTTGATATTTTGTTTCAGGCGCTGTCACAGGGACCGCAGGCGCAGCTCCTTCGGGACTCTTGGCCCTGATTCCAGGTGCGGCTGGTGAAACTGGCCTCACTTTCCCACAGTTGATATTGGGGAAGTGACAGATATATCGCCAAGAACCTCAAAATTGGGGGGTCGACCAGGGGCTTTGCCATGCGTTTCACGACCCCAGATTTGGGAAGCCAGTGGCCTGTGATTTCGGAAGACTTCAAACTCCTGAACTTACTTATCTTATTCTCAAGTTCTCTATTTGCGGCAAATCTCAACCCCCTCGTTTCTTCGGAATATGATCATGTAAGCCGATATGTAAGCCAGTCATTTTGTTCAGCTTTGATAGTCGAGCAATTATTGAAATACGAATTGCGACGTAGGAATTCCATCCAATTATCCACCAGCGTATACCCGAAGCACTTAATCGATCTCTACTTAGGCGTCTCTACATTTGGAACCTTACTTATAAGTGTGCCGATCAGATATGAGAGAAACTAGGTTGAACGCTAGTTTTGGGAGTTCTAAGCCTTATTTCGCTTAAGCGGGGGGGTTTTTTTTCTCAGGGAAGTGAATTGAATAATTCTACAGGGCTTTTCTATAGTATATGAGACCCTGGAGGATAGCCTAGAGTATTGCCTGAGTACCCTTTAGTGTATAGCCTAGATAATCACGTAAAGGGTCACTTGGAGTATCCTATAAGTGTAACTTAGAGGATCGCTAGTAGGATTACCTAGAGTAAATTATGAATATAGCTTAAAAGATCACTAGGAGTACTACTTAGAGCATAGCCTATAGTATAGCCTAGAGCATAGCCTAGAGTATAGCCTAGAGTATCCTTCGAGTATTATATGGAGTATTTTATAAGTATAGATTAGATCCTCCTTAGGAGTATAAATTAGAGTATAATCTAGAGTATTATTATATAAGGTATATTCTAGCCTATAATTTAATATAATTATCTTTAATATTTAGACTTACTTTAATACTATAGTACTTATTATCTAGTGAGAGG
>Ga0307515_10023376_pt1 | contig 10833 bp, 4 predicted proteins | sample 17_EM_MG_FD_194513 | JGI IMG/M metagenome (GOLD analysis project Ga0307515, IMG submission 194513) | Populus trichocarpa ectomycorrhiza microbial communities from riparian zone in the Pacific Northwest, United States - 17_EM | ecosystem: Host-associated > Plants > Roots > Unclassified | place...
TTTCATTTTTTTTTCTCTGGTTCGTGGAAGAGAAGCTTGTCGTCTTCTTCTTCTTCTTCTATAGAGTGCAGTTTCGTTTCTTTACCTGTTATCAAGGTCGTAACAGTCTTGTTTTAGCCTTTCTCGCAATAAACTTCCATTGCACTGGAGAGAGGCTTGCCACGTCAATACCGGATGACAACAACTTGGATTGGGCTCTCGTCGTTTTAGTTTTAGCTATATACTAGTATTCGTGTCTGTGCTTCGCCGAGAGGAAATATTCATGTATTGAAACTGAGTAAATAAATAACATTAAAAACTATTCACTATAAATATATAACTACGCTAATTAGATCTATGCCAAAACGAAAGATCTTGTTAAACTTATAATCCAAATTATATAATTGGAATAATTCAAAAAAAAATAAAGAAAAATATAAAGTTTTTTTTTAAAAAGTATGTTAATTTTCTAAACATGCGACTCAAGTTATTAGATTTGAAGCATTCAATCTAAAAAAACCATATAGTTCAATTCTTAATAAATTAAATATTAAATAATAAAATTAAAGAAAATTATTTTTTCAATCACACAAGAGAATTTTAAAAATGACAAATCAAAGAAAAAGAATCAAAATCATTATTGCTCCTATTATTAATAATTACTACCATCACTATCATTATCACTATTATTATTATTATTATTATTAATATCATCACCACCACTACCATTATAAAAATAAGAATCAAAATCAAGGCTAAAGACCTTAATACCCCTAACATCAAGAAATTAAATTTTATGAATCCAAGAGGACATACGTAACTACTATATATTAAAAAACATAAATACCAAAATACCCCTATCTGGAACCCTTTATCATTTGTTACTTGGAGGTATTTTGGTTATTTTATTATTCATAAACACACTGAATCAACCAAAATACCCTCAAATAAATCGATAATGTCTAATGCATTGTATGAAAAAAAGGCAAAAATACCCCTGATTTAAAGGCAAGCGGTTTTTCACGCGAGAGAGAAAAAAAGTCATTACACTTTAGTGTCAGCGGTGAATAGGAAAATGTTTGCATTGAATCCTCAGTATATTTATTATATGATTTGATTTGATGATATGTAATGGGCTTAGACAAGTAATGGGCTTAGACATGTCTTGCTATACTTAAAAAGGGCTAAAGGCTTTTAAGTATTCTGGGTTCATGCTGAGTTGGCAACTTAGCATTAGGCTCATAATGCATTATTGAACTCAGTTTGCATCTCATCAGGGAAACTTTTTATGCATGCTTGGCTAGAGATGTTCATGGGCTAGGTTAGGGCTCTGGTTCTGTCACCTTCCCGAATGTATCCATGTCGAGAAAATTTCTAGCAGAACTGGTGGGAACAGATTTAACTCAAGCGTATGCTATGGAAACATCTGATCAAATCAAAACATGATTTAGAAAGGTGTAAGATTGAGTGAATGAGATAGTAATCATTGCCACTGAAAATTAATCTCCAGTAATTCTCCAAAGTGATTTTGAGGATTCCCAATTAACTATAAAACAAAAATTAGTCAAAATGTTAAATAAATAATTTTATTTGGACCCTTTTTCGTGGACCAAAGAGAAAAACTGTCTGCTTCGATATTCCATGGCATTATATGTGTAGGTGGCCTTCTTTTGAGCCAAACAAAAGGGTAATGATGGATTCAGAAGAATGTTTGGAGATTATAATTAAGATTTGTATGATAATTAATTGGGATTTGATGAATCTACTTATTTGTTTTTCTTGTTGATTACAAGTGTGCTTTAAATTCTATGGAGAAAGTGTTTGTTCTGGTGATGACAAGAGTAAAACTTGAAGACCCTATAGGAGGGTAAAAACTCATGAAAGAGAAATTGAAAAGAAGCATCCATGCTTCTAATGTTTGAAATTTGACGAGCTTTTTTTTTATTTTCTTAAATTCAAATGAGATAGAGATTTAAATCTTTTTCTAGGTTCTTGAACACCCTTTTATTTTTCAAGAATAGACAGACTATCCATATCTTTCACATTCACATCAACATTAAACACGAGTTTATAGTGAGTGAAGTAATCTTCCAACAAGTTTTAAATTGTGAAAAAACTATTTTAATCTAAAAATTTAAATTATTAAATGAGATATTAATAATAATTTTCACAAACTTATATTTTAATTATTATAACTTTAATATTATATTAAAAAATCGTCTCAGCGAGTCAGATTCACCTATGCCAATTGTGGATAAAATAATAGGGCAAGAACCTTACACCTCCATTCTTCTGTATTTTTTTTAACAGACATGTAGGTTCAAACGTGGAATAGATTCACTGAATGGTGGCCTGTCACATGTCTAAAGGAAATAACACCACAAAGAAACGATGAAGTATTATCATTCATAGCCAGACTTGAGCAGAATCATCCTTGTTAGACCAAATACTGATCAAAAGGAAGAATAAAGTTAAAATCAAAACCCTAGTCAGTGGCCATATATATAATACAGACCAAGGGCATAACGCACTATATGAAGCAAAAATGAATGCCAGAAAGTTTAAGACACCACCGTTAAGCTCTTAACAGTGAATTGATAATTCTTACACCAACAAGTTTTAACCAGAGACCAGATATAGTTACAGTTGTGATCTGTTACAGTAGTCACTTTACGTTATTCCTCGTATTTGATGGTATTGATTTGAAGACCGTAGTCTCTTGGCAGATGATGCTAGAACGTGACATGTCATAAAGGAAAAGATAGGTTTCTCACCTCATTATAGCAAAGCTACTGAAAAATAGTATAAAGTATAACCAGTGAACGTAAGGGAAGGGCCATAGGTAATGAATGAAGCCAATCTATTTCAACATCATCTCACATATCTTACACAGATGGGATTCCAATTCAAAAACAATAAAGACTTGTATTAGTGGGCAGAAAAAGATGTATGATAAAAGAAAGTTAATCATGGAGGAGCATTGAAAGAGTGAAGATTCTTGTAAAAAGAAAGCCCTGACCTATACCAATCATTATACCCCCTTTCCTTTAACAAGAAAACGAGTGGAATGAACAATAAAACCATACCATACGAGTGAAAACTGAAAGACGCTCTCCTTCCTAGTTGGTGAGCAGTCAGCCTTACCGACAGGACCCGGTGTCTCCACCAAATTGACTAGCAACGAGAAAAACCAGAGGTAAATTAGCAATAAATTCCATCAGTCACCGAGTGCACTTTAACTAAAAGAAAAGAAAAAAAAAGTAACAGCTAGCCCAATTGATCTCGTTTGTTCACACATCCAATAGGTATCTCCACTTTCACTACAGGATAAATCCAAGTCTATGAATAAGAACCGGAGGGGGGGGGTCCAAAGTTAAAATTACTTTATGGTGCTGTAGACGATGAGAGAAATGGTGGAGTGATTTTGAAAGTCCATTTCCATCTCTAGGCGTAACATGTATATTACTCCAGAAATGGAGCACTTCTTTAACGCTACAGGATGGATAAATACCATCCCAGATGCTATTCTGGCTTAGCACTGTTTCGAGACTAGCTTGATAATGTATTAGTTAATTTATCATGGATTTCATAATTTCATTTTCAAGAATTGCCACATAAACCACAAGCAAAGGTTGAACCTGCCATGTTATGTATAGGGTACAATCTTCTGCGTGTCATGTTGCAGGGGAGATCAAATGAAAGAGTAAATCACTTTGGCAACATAAATATAGATTTCTGATAATGGGATCTTATGGATGGGACCTGGAGAGAGCAGGTCAAAGAAGTGTGCACATTTGCCGTCTGCATGAATGAAAGCAAAAATTTAGTTCCAACAAGCTGGCAAATCTTTGATGCTACAGATACCACCTACCTGCTGAGTTCTAGTCATCAACAGTCGCCGAAACGTATTGCCTGCAAGATCATGTTCATTGCAATATAACTTTCAGCGATCCTGTGTGACGCTCCATGTCGACAGACGTCCTTGCTTCTGCTTTCCTCAAGGCTTTTAGCAACCATGCAAAGGCTAACTGCTGACCTGCAAGACTTCAAATATCAATTCGGGTATCAAAAGTTTCAAAAAAGGGCCCAGCTGGAGAGTACAAAATTGGAATGTTTAATAAACAAGTTACCAAAGATAACCTTAGCGAAAATAGTAAACAAATAAATAACAGTGGAGAGGGAAATTAAGAAGTGATGGTAAAGAAGGGCCCTTAGTCCTTACTTTTCTTGACCATGACAACTAAAGCACTGAGATTGACATCCACTCTTCATGGTGGGCTCTGCATTTTCATAAACAGACAACATAGGTGATGCAGACGAGTTAAATCAGCGAGGAGAGCTTCTTTGAAAACAAAGATTCACTCTCGAGTTCTTCCAAGGTTGACTCATGTGGCCAGCAAGCTGGTTCACACTCCCATCAACTCAAGCCAAGCCTACCCTGCAGCAAAAATATAGTATAAACTTTTAGTCAATGTCATTTTTTTTTCTCCCTTTCGCAACTCTGCTTTTTTAAAGTAACTCAGTAAGTTTTACATTCCACCAAGCATACTATGTCTCGAGTATACATGGACATTTTCACTTTTTTCAATCACGGAACAAGCAATGTTAATTAAAACTACGAAGTGAGAGAGATATTTCACTACATTTCAAAACGAGATAATCAAATATCCTGCCTAAATTCAATCAATGTTGCCAAACAAACAAATTCTCGGGAATTATGATAATGGAACAGTTTGGCAGGATTGATCCTTCGATATTAAACATTTGTTCTTCTTAAGAAAACAGGGAGGAACATAAACAAGAAAAATATTTGAAATGTCAATAATACAGCACATTAAACTCAAACTTTTCAGCACCAAAACCTTCTTAGGGATCTGATGTGGGACTATAAACTAGAAAAAAAAAAAGTAAAGAAAGAAGCTAAGGATTAAAAGCAGGGAAAAGGAAAAGCTAGGAAGAAAGAGAATTAGGAGGAAAAGTCTATTATTTTATTAAATCATCAAAATTGTCTCATGAAATAAATAAAAAACATATAAATAGTATATCTCTAAAACATTAAATTATTAGGTTTAATCTATCAATTAAAACTGTTTTATATAAATAATCCCAATAAAAACAATAAAATAGGCTTATATGAACTCAATTTCCCATCCAAAAAGTGAAAGGTGAAGCTATTCTTCATCGTTTCCTTTCGTTTCTGTTCATTTCCGTTCATATACCCATATAATTTAGCGTATGAATCTAAATAAATAACGTGGAGATGGTAAGGCCACGCAAGTACTCATTATTGCCAGCAGTGTCACATTCATGATGGTTCCACACTAACATCATATCTGTATATGCCGACCAATATAAAAGACTCGTGAAATTGTAAATGAGTGAACTGCACCATTAATTTGAACATTTGATATTAATCTATGGTATTGGGAGGAGGATTGCTAAAAATTGGCCCACGAATCGAAATTGGGGAAGTGTCCGCCTGGTTTCTGACAAACTCCTGCAGATCAATATAATAATGAACTCCATGCATGGTTATCAGCTGATGCATAAACCATGTAGGGAAAGGCAGTGAAAACGCACTGGAACAACTGGAGCAGGATCCCCCCACCCACCCACCCACCCACCCAACCTCCCTCCCTTTTCATGTAATATATAACATTTTAGAGTCATCATTTCATCCTTGATGTAAACGTTAGCTTTTAGTGGGCTCACATATTTTACCTCATCGCTTTATATCATCACTTTCCTCATTGCGTACACACCTCCTTTTTAATTATTATTGTTCTCCAACAAAATTATTGTTTCTTTTTGAATAACAATTTTCCATTTTGGTCATTGGAGTAATCAATTCTTCACTACTTAGAAACAGTGATGCAATAAATAAAGATGGTTGATATTGCATAAGAACTCATTGCAAATGATTCACATAGCATTGCCTAATGATGAATAAATCCAGTTGACCTCATTTCTGCAACATATAGTCATCTATTGAAATAGGCACTCCTAAGAAAGTATCTGTGCTAGCTTACCATCTTGGACATGGAAAACCTGTTTCAAAGTTACTTTGCTTGGATGGCACCAATACCAATGCCAACTTTCTTTGGTAGTTCTAGTAGAATGAAGAAGGCACCTGTTCAGTCCAAATTCTAAATCACCTACATGGGTCAAAAGGTTTTCATAAAGTCAAAAACCACAAGCAATTTATTTCCTGAGGAACCTGTCCACCTTCTCTTGTCTGGCAGGAAACTTGCAGCAAAATGAGGTAACATATTTTAGAAGTGAATTGTTTCATATTTCAAGACACCACAACAAAGACAGATGATTCAAACATAGAGAGAGAAAAAGCTAATAATTCACGCAAGAGGATCATAACAAACCAGCCATCAGTTTGTTCTGGTCAATTCTGATGCCTAACGAAACCAAGTTTTTGAACTTAGGGGCATGGCCTTGGATCGTTGACATAAAACAATCAAACACAATTTGTTTATATTCCTGGTCCGTTTTTACGTCTATAACCAAAAAGCCAAAATCATGCCCATTGAAGATGAAGGATCCATTGAGATCACGCGCCTAAGAAGTTTTAGTGATACGTTGTTTTATCCTTTAATATACTCTACCCTAAACATACCTCTCACATCTTCATCTAGAAGTGACACGAAAACAAATACAAGGGAAAGAATTCTATAAATCCTATACCTTCAGAATTCTACATGAGTTAAAAAGAAAAACATTACACTGATGGTGCTTCGACAAAGACCTCGTTGAGCATGTCATCTTCACAGCCTACCATGCGGAACAGCTCCCCATCCTTTTCTTCTTCATTTGAGAAATCACGTTTCTCAAGCTTTGCATGAGCTGCAACGAATATCATCTTCTGTGCCCGTTCAAGTCCCACCCTTGAGTTTCTATGGATACAAAACCATTTCATGCAAGACCAATTGCACTTAAACCCGCTTGAGGTCGCATGGAGAAAGATAAGCCTAACTGCAACCTTCCCTAGTGTTTTATACTCACTCAGGCAAGTTTCCCACACTAGTCTGCTGCCTTGAGGATTTGCAATTTTCATCTTTCCAGTCAAAGGGTCTCGCTGTTTAACCTGAACAGCCTGTGCATATAGTGGATCCATACCTTCTGACCTCCATTTCATAAGCTCCATTAAGGCAACATGAGCTTCTTCCCTGGATGCCAAACGGGTTATAAGCTTATCAACATCCTTTTCCTGCTCATGAGTCAAGCACTTGAAAGGTGGAAGGTATTTTCCACTTGTGTCCCTCATCAAATAACGAGGGTCAAGTATAAATGCAGCTGACCATGCTGGGTGATAGTTCTTTCTGAATCTCTTTTCAACTATTTTCTCAACTTGGCCTTCTGCAATATTGAATCTTGCACCCCAGTCCTTCACTTTTGCTTTCAACTCTTGCCAAAGAGGAAGGCATTCCCCTATCAACGGCCGCTCAGTCTCAATCTCTTGAGCCATCCCTCTAATGAGCTTCATTAGCGAATAAACAGCTTCCAAATCATTCCAAAAACCCTCACTTTGAATCATCCCAGAGACCTCCCTAGCGACAGGATCCTCCACACATATCAACTTATATGACTCGTCTAAGATAACCATTTGGAGCACACGGGCACAGCTCAATACATCCTCCAGCATTGCATAAACAGGCGCAAAGTCCTTTACACAATCACATTTGCACCAAGGAACTCGAAGCAGCCCAGTGTAATCAAGCTCCTGCATCCTGTACTTCTGGAAGCTACTCCTAACTTGAGATGCATTATTTACAAAATTAGCAAGCTTCAAGCAATTTTCAATAACAGTCCTGAAAAGTTGAAGCTCCTTGCTAAAATCCTTGATCAAACTAACAAACCCCTGAATCTGACAAGAAATATTCACCATCCACGGATACTGAATCTCCAAGTTCCTCAAAGCCTCAGCCTTGTACTTATCAGAAACTATCCCAGCACATCTCTGCAAACCACTACCACATATCCCCGTCACTGCCCCCCACATAATCTCCTCTGCATACTTCGACGACGCTGTTCCTCCTCCAGTTATCACTGCCTTGTGAAACACACTAGTTCCATTTGGAAGATTAACACCAAACTTAACCAAGTTATCTTCCCCACTACAGCATTTATTACTCTTCCATCCATTACATGCAACTTGAAAGAACATAGCATCTCTAATTCTAGCTTCCACCTCAGATTTTGCCTCATAAAACCGATTTTCAAGCCTAGCACCAGACAATTCCCTCCTTGACAAACAAGGCAAACCAACTTGATTAAGAAAAGCTCTAAACGTTGGATGCTCAAGACTAGAAAATGATACTGACCCACAAACCTCATAAAACCAATCACTCAGTAACTCAAGAGCAGAATCAATCTGGTCCTTGTTTAACAAGGGACCTGGTGAAGCTTTTGGACTTTTAAGCCTCTTAACACTATCTTCCAACATCGCTAATGCACCCAAATCCTCTTTTCCACCAGACAACACTAAATCCTGACCTTTCGGAGTAAACCCAGAATTAAAGTAACCAACTTGGTCACAGTATTTATTGGACTCAACTAAAGCTAGAGACTTTAAAGCAGTACCTATTTGTGAGCTTCTCTTTCTATGATTATTTGAAGGTGGGGAAGGCAAAGAAGATATAGGCAATGGAGAAATTGCTGAATTGGGTCTTGAAACTGATACAAAATTAGGACAAGTTCCCTTTTTGAGATGTTCAGTGGCAGTCCTTGATGGGTTTGAAGCAGAAAAAACAGCTTCACATAAACAACACTTAAGTTTAACTGCTTTAGGGAGATTTGTATCCGGATTCTTCATCAAAATTGGATCTAAATGAGCCCAATACCATGCCCCTTTACCCTTGATTGCCTTTGTTTTAACAGTCACCAACCCTTCATATCTCTTGTTCACAGCTCTGATTGCTGTGTCATCATGTATAGAAATAGAAGGGTCACTTGGAGTTGAACTTGTTGAAGCCATTAATGAAAACTGAAAACTGCTTTAGGCCCTCAGTTTACCTCATTCTGATACTATGCTTGATCTTTTCATCGCCCATGAGGTTAGAGAATGGCGAGGTTGGTCCTTGGAGGATGATTTTAGTGTGTGTGGCAGGTGTTTGTGGAATTGTCTAGATGAAGTTGGAAGTTTGAAGGAGGGAGAGAATGGAAGAGAGGAGACGAGCTGTGAAGGGGGAGAGGAAGAGAGAGGAGAACTATGGAGGTTTGTTTTGACTGTTGTCCTGTGAGGAGGAAGGGCTATATGCATGGTTGTAAAACCCGCGGATCGGGAAGGTCAATCGGTCCATCTGGACAGACCATTTAATTTTTTTTAAAAAAGAAAAGTTAAAATAATATATTTCTAATAAAAATATCAACATTAATTTTTTTCTTATATTAACTTTTTAAAGTGCATGTTTTTTATATATTAAAAAAATAAATAATATACTTTTTGAAATAGCTTATTTATTTTTACGATTCAAAAGTAATTTTAAAAAAATTAATTTTTTTATTTTAAATTAATATTTTCAGATCATTTTGATGTGTTTATGTAAAATTAAATATTAAAAAATAAAAAAAATTATTTTAATATATTTTCAAGTAAAAAATATTTTAAAAAAAAATCGTTATGACATTATCAAACAAGTTTAAAATTAAATTATTTCAATAGTAAGGAAATATTTTGTATTCATTTATTTGTTAAAGTTGAGAATATCTTTTTGAAGGAGTGTTAAATAATAGCATTCCCAATTTAAGATATTTTTTTTCACATATGTTTTAGAAAAAGAATTATCGTTCAATCCATATTTTAAATTATTTGAAATAAACTATATCATAATTTTTATACAAGTGTGTGATTAATTTTATTTATAGATGTATAAAATTTCCCAAAACATAATACTTGTTCTTGTAACGAGTAGGATTATTCCCATTGAAAGGGAAAGGACAAGAAAATGGTTTCAAATTGCATTGATTGTCAAGGGAGAATTTTGTGAGGCATGAAAGAACATAGGAGAGACATGGGCATTTGGGACAAATAAAGGAATATCGACCTCGTCAAGCTTTGTTGAGTTTGTCTGTTTTTCAGGCATGTCTGAGCTATAGAATACTCAATGCATCTGTGATACAAATTAAAATGATGTAGTGTTAACAGAGTCAAGAGTTTGAGATTAAGGGGTTTGTTTTTTTTTGTAATTTCAGATTCGAGCTCTGTGATTGCTAATATGATAGTCACTGAAGACTTACATGGTCGTTAACTTCAGAACCTATGAGATTAGTCGAAATACACGCAAACTGGCCCGGACACCACATTAATAATAATAATAAAAAGGTAGTGTTAATTTTATACTCGAATTATTTTTACATCAATTTTATCTTTATTAAAATATAAATCTTTACGTTCATTATAATGTTGTTTTTACAAAAAAAAAAAACATACAATTCGAAAGAAGATAGACTTTATAATTTATAAAAACTTAAAGGTTAATTTGATATAAAAAAATTGTTTGGTGGCCAAACTGAATTTTCTTATATAATTGGGGGAATTTTTTTTTTTTTGAAGTTTGCTAAAAAGAATTGAAGTATATATACATCACATGGGATGAACTCAAAATAATGTTCTGTATAATTAATTATTGGACATTAATTGTGGCTATGAGGGGTGCAATTAAACTAGTTTACTAGCTATGGATCACTTAAAAATGATGGCAAAATCATGGTTCGCAATTTTTTTTTTATGGAAAGAGATGAATTAAAATCATCAATTCTAACTAAAAATAAAATAATAGAATCAAATCCTAGACACAAATGCAAACCAAGTCCAACTTTTTCCACTTGAATCTATCCTTTGAG
>Ga0307515_10023377_pt1 | contig 10832 bp, 3 predicted proteins | sample 17_EM_MG_FD_194513 | JGI IMG/M metagenome (GOLD analysis project Ga0307515, IMG submission 194513) | Populus trichocarpa ectomycorrhiza microbial communities from riparian zone in the Pacific Northwest, United States - 17_EM | ecosystem: Host-associated > Plants > Roots > Unclassified | place...
ACTTCTTTTTTTTTTTTTTTTTAATGAAAACCATAATTTTACTAGAATTAATTTAGATTGAGTTTGCCTAAGTTGAATGAGTTTCGTCAATTCATATTTTATTTATTTTAGTTATAAACTTTGTCGAGTCATGCTTTGAATTTCAAGTTTCTTGAATCAATTTGAGAAACTAGATTGAATTTAATAACCGTAATTGCTGTGAAACCATGATTGCAAAATACCTTTATTTTCACATTAACTCATGATAAAAATTAGAATAAACTAAATAAATTTGGTAAATATTGATTATTTTCCTAGAAAATGAGTTGGGAATGGGCTTGAAGGCCCAGCAACCAAACAATTATTAACGTGCATGCGGTGCCAATATTGATGATGTAGCAAAACTTTGAATCATTGCCGACAATAGAGTAAAGACTAGAAACTTTCTTAGACTGTATTTGAGAAAAAATCATTATTTAGGGATTAAAATGAAAATATTATATAAATCACTTAATTTGTTTGAGAAAATATTATATAAATCTCCATAGCTCAATCAATAGCACTTAAGATGATTGAAGTTGAATAAATGTAATGAATGCAAGATTTTATATTCCTGTGCAAGAATATAAAGGTTTAATTCAACACAACTTAGAGTATGTTAGAATTCATGATTTCTAGTTGGTTTTTTTTTTTTATTTGGAATAGCTTCTATATCATGTACATGTATATTCATAATCTAATCTTAATTTTGCATTAAAGAGAGCTATATATATGTTTCCAAAAGAAACTAGCCGTTAGAATGTCTTTGATGCCTAAAGCGGTCGACTGGTTCAAATGAACATATCATTTGGTCAACTAGTTCCTGCAAAATTCCCAAGTGTTTATCATGGACGAACATCGGTCGGCCTATTCATTTGGGATGCCCAAACAGTTAATCGGTTCAGCTTAAAAACCAGTTTTGACAGTTTCAAACCTGGTGAAAAGAATCGATTAAATGTTATCAATTCTAGTTATGCATGCAATGTGAAGTTTGTGAGTTCATTTTAGTTTGCTATTGTGTAAAATATAAAGATTTAACAATAAGCTCTACAATGAATCCTTAATAGCTAAGCCTTCACTTGCTTTGCATCTTAGACTTATTGATGAATTTATTTATTAAATTCCATATGTTTGTTGATGTGATCTTTATATAAAACCTGTTTAAACTTAATCTCATTCAAGCATACCATTAGTCTATTTTTCATTTAATTGTTATAATCAAAATACAAGATATTATAAATATTAATATGTGACCCATAGGTCAACAAAAGCCACCACCATCAAACTTTCCTCGTCGAACGGAATCTATTGACACCAAGTTTGATCATTTTTGTTTTTGGTATCGCGACAACCAACCATTTTCTCTCTCTTTCGTAGTTTTTAAGCAACTTTCTCTCCTTTCTCTCTAACTAAGATATTGAAAAATAAACAAAATAATTTTTGAACAAAATAAAAATTGTTGCAAATTTAGGGTGAGACATGTATTTTCTCTATGTTTTAATTTGGAGTTTAATTTCATATAATAAAATCATAAAATGATTTTTTAATTTTATTTTTTAAAAAAAATCTTGGCAGGAGATTCATTGTTCATATGAATTGTGGCTGACCTATACTTTTTTTTGTTTTTTTTTAATTTGCTATGAACATTGAAACAATATTTTTGTTTTCAGTTTTTACAATCCTTGTCTTCATGTTCTCTTGAATTTTTGTTTGAAATGATATAAATTTGCTCTAAGTTGTTATAAAAATATATTTATTGTTATGTCTTCGACTCCATTCCTCCATCCAATCATATTTTTTTCCTTTATGTATTTATACCTTATATCATTAAATAATAACCAAACACAGAAGTATTATTGGGTAAACTATTTATTTACCCTCGTAGATTTATCAATATTTCACTTTTGTCCCTGTAGTTTAAATTTTTTTAATTTTATCTTTATATTTTTTTAGAAAGTTTCAATTTTATCCTTTACCACTAACTAAATAACAAAAATCTAAATTTTTCATATTTTTATTTATTTTTTACTTTTCTCTCTTTTTTCCCTCTCAAGTCCATATATAAGTCATAATTTTCTTACAAAAACATTTAGAAACCTATATAAAACCTCAGAAACCAAATTTAAAAAGTAGGCTATTTAGGTCCTAGTATTGTGGCATGACTGCACTTTTAAAAAAAAATAAATTTTAATTCAAATAATTTTTTTTATATTTTTGAATTGTTTTGATGTGTTAATGTCAAAAATAAATTTTAAAAAATAAAAAAATTATTTTAATGCATTTTTAAGTGAAAAGTACTTTAAGAAGCAACTATTACTACAATGTCAAACACTACCTTACCGGTTAGAAGTAACATCAGAACTTTTTGAAAATTAGAAACGTAATATTGTGAATTTTAAACTAAGAGGTTAGAAGTGGAACATTGATGAATCTATAGCTGCAAAATTGAAGTTTACCCATTGTTGTCTCATACCTCATCTTTATTAATTACAGGAGTATTAATTTAATGTAACACATTCTTTTGGACCAAAGTACTGATAATTGTGTTCATTTTGCCAAGTTCAGCTTCCACCTCTATTCAACATTCCAAAGTCCCAGCTCCAATGTTTTGGTGAATCAGCCTACTGCTTCAGCAAAAATCTGTTGCAGCAGTGCAACAATGCTGAGAACTCACTGGACAGATTCACCTCTGTTGTAGCATGGAGCATATCTACTACACGTTCTCCCTCTTTTGGTGTTGCCCCTTACAACCCCATTCTTGGAGAGACTCACCATGTTTCCAGAGGAAGCCTCAATGTTCTACTTGAACAGGTACTTAAAATTCTCGTGAGATCCGATGGGCTTGGACTCTACAACAGAGGGGGTATTATATCATATGATTGGATTCTTTTAATTCATGGTTTCAGGTGTCCCATCATCCACCAGTTTCAGCCCTCCACGCGACGGACGAGAAAGAAAATATTGAGCTGATTTGGTGCCAACAACCTGTTCCAAAATTCTATGGTAGGACTACTTTTCCCAAACTGCTTTAGCTTGCTTTTAGGTAACATGGATTTTGGTTTTCTTAATGATTTAGCAACTTGGTTTTATTTTTCATTGATTGTAAAGGCACAAGAGTAGAAGCTGAAGTGCTTGGAAAAAGGCAACTTAAACTCCTGAATCATGGAGAAACTTATATGATGAATTCACCAAAGCTCATGATCAGATTTCTTCCACCTCGGGTTGATTGGATTGGCAAGGTAAAAATTTCTTGCCAGGAGACTGGTCTTGAAGCTGAGTTATGCTACATTACCAGTTCTTTACTAGGACGTAGAGGAGAGCATCGCGTTAAAGGAAAGATCTACCAGTCTTCATCTATGAAGACCCTTTATGAGGTTGAAGGATACTGGAGCAGGTAGATGTATATTCACTCATGCACACAGAAACAAACTTCTTCTAGAATCATTATGCGTGTAAATAGTTTAAGATTAGTGTTAATCTCACTGAAAGATTCTTACTGAAATCACTTACTGAATCCAGTATTGTCAAAGCCAAGGACATTAATAGTGGCAAGGAGACAATTATATATGATGCAAAGGAAGTGTTCTCTGAGCTCAAGACTCCTATAGTCAAGGATCTGCAGGTAGCTTCATAGTTTATACTTATCGGTCGCTTGATATTTTTTTTGTTGTGCTTCTTATTAAGAGACTTTCAGAAATGACTCTTCTATATGACCACCAAAATCCTGATTTAGACTCAGAAGGTTGAGTTCTTTGTTTCACCGTGGCAGATAGATTTCTCTCTGTAGCAATCAATACATTGTCTTGCTGCAAAAAGGCTATTCTGCTGTGTTGAGAGTTTCAATATATTCTGATTTGTATCTGTAATGTGCATGCAAGGATACATGACTTGGTTTATGATGCTTGCATCCCGCTGGTTTCTTGTTTTGTAAGGGAATTTGGCCAACTGAATCAACTGCAGTGTGGAGTGAGGTGAGCAAAGGCATACTGAGCAAAAACTGGACGAAGGCAAGAGAAGCAAAGAGCACAGTTGAGGATAACCAGAGAAAACTTGCTAAAGAGAGGGTATCAAAGGGAGAAACTTGGGTTCCTAATCATTTCACTGTATCTGATAGCAAAGAAGATGGTTGGGACTGCTCACCTATTCAAGAAAGAGTCCCACCAGCCCCCATTGTTGTCCCTCTTTAATATTCTTTGATTTGTGATAATCTAGCGCAGTTTACAATGAACAACATTTATGTGGTTTATCAGGTTTTAAGTGCCTTCTCTTGGTTTGTTCATGCGATTATTCTATTATCAGCAAAGAAAGGAAGGTTCTATACTTCCGTTAGTAGCTGGAGAACCTTCCTGTAAACAAGGTTTGAGCTTCATTGATTACAGTACTTCATCATCCTTAACCAAAACAGCAAATAAATTATGTGATTACTGGGTATTTTGCAACGAGAAGCTGTTTTCTTTTAAGCATTTTCCTGAAAAATTCGCGGTCCTTCCCTTTTCGCGTCCACAATACTACAGAGATTAGTGCAAAACCTGGTTCTTAGTGACCATTGATGGCAACTAGTTTCCTTGGCTAGCCATTCAGCTATGCGTTTCAGCTTCCACCAATAAGAGAAACAATTTTCAGGCAACCCGAACTATGTATCTAGTTACAGGATCAGATGACTAGTTTCGAAACGAATGTTCTGGTTAATCCTACAGCTAGATCCTCTATCACCAAGGCAGAACTGAATTTTCAGGATTCGGTCAAGCCACGTTTAATCACCTACCCCGCTTTCTTTCAAACCATACTCACCAGTCGTCCTAACCTATGTTGCTTTGACGTCCTTCATTTTGCCTTACAGAGTACCCGTATCAGATATAGATCTATAGACACACGGAGACTCCAATTAAATGGAAAGATTCGAAAACATAGGTATGCATGTCGGTTACGCCCCCATATCTGATATAGATCTCGAGTCCGAGCAATATAGACCCTGAAAATTAAGCTGCTGTTCTTGATCAAAGAAGCATAACAAGTCTGCTTAGAACTTTTGTATACATGATTGTAATATTATCATATTACACTAACCCCAGAAACTACAGATGATAAAAATCTTAAACTGAAAAGGAACAAGAAGGTGGGTGGTATATAGATTCACAGTCGATTGTTGGGTTAAATGTTATGTATGTAAACCTTTATGCGTGCAGTCTCGAGTGATTCCCCAACATATATCTCCCTCCCTAACAAGTGGTATCGGAGCTAAACTAATGGTGGCAAGTATTTGTTTATTCGCATCTATAAACTCTCATGCATATACGTCCAATTGAGTCTCCGATGTTGATGATCTTCCCAACACTTTCAGAATTTGGAATAGCAATACAATCAGGAAATTGAAATGATGAGGGTTAGAATGCAATACAAATGAAAAAGATTAAAAGCAGGCTAGGCACCATTTGTGTGCCTGTATATTCACATCGTATCTCTCAAATCTAATAGCAAGCTACAACTGCTAGAATACATCACACCTCAAACTTAAGCTTACAAATTATCATTTGCTGCATTTTTCAGAACTGCCATCCTCTTTTGGCTAGTTACAAGAATACATCACACCTCAAACTTAAGCTTACAAATTATCATTTGCTGCATTTTTCAGAACTGCTGTCCTCTTTTGGTTAGTTACAAGAATACATCATACCTCAAGCTCCTTTTCGAGGTCTCGAAATCCATGTCCTGTAGCTCTGATTCACTCCTCCGGTTGAAGGACTTCTCTCTGATGGTATCCAAAACCGGCTTCCATGACGTTCTAACCTGTGCTCTACATATCGGATTACTCTGGCCCAACGAGGAACTAGTTCCTGAAGACTTAGCCTGACCGCACCTGCTAGACTTTGCTATTGAACTGAGCTTCTTTACCAAAGCAAGAAAGTCCACAGGAGAAACATCAGGCTGCAGTATCGAGTATGGAAGCAAGAAGTAGAGTTGGCCTGTCTCTAGCTGAACATCAGGCTTCAATGGTTTCGATTCCGCAGAAAGAAGCTGAGCGGCAGTGAAGACAAGATTCCTTGAGGGTAATTGGCCTGTAGTCACTTGGCTAACTGACACGGGATTTTCAAATTCTTGTACATAACCATTGAAGTGAACTACTCGAATATTGTTGAATTTTGTAGATGATTTGCATGAAAAACAACCACCCATCTCTCCTTGTCTTCTCTCTTTCTCAATGGATTATAGTGTTTGGATCAGTATGCGTTTATGATTGAATATTGTGTGTGACTTGTTATATAGAAATACTTTTTTGGCTAACCACTTCGCTATATTTTATTCCCATGTGAGACTATATATATTACTTTGTTTGCTACCAATCTGTGGAATTAGGGTTTACGAAGTCATCAAGAAATTTCAAGATTCCTTTAGTGGTAAAATCACTTTCACTAGTACTACTAGAAATAAAGTTTGAAAGGTCCTTGCTAACCAAAATCAAAATCAAGGGGAAGAATGGATATTTAAGATTCTTCAATATTTTTCATTACTCTAATCTCGAGAAAAATATAGGATTTTTCTTCTAGTTTCAAGATGGTAATAGTGAAACGTATATTTAATAATACAGTTGCATAATATTTTTTAAAAGTATATTTTGAACGGAATTACATTAAAATAATTTTTTATTTTTTTAATTTAAAGTTAATCGAGAATAGCATGGAACTAAATTTTTTGTTGATTTATCATTTTTTTATATAAACAATTTCAAAGCATATTGTACAAATTATTCCTCCTTTTTACTATGAGGACAAAAATTGAGTGTTTGAAACGGTCAGTCCAATCCTCCCACAGCTTGGTGGATGACTGGATGACTTGGATTGCTTGACTTCATTAGGAAGAAAAATGTTGCCGTGGGGTTAGGGTTAAGCACAATGATTGAAAAAGTTTGATGTATGAATTGGATAATATTTTCATAAAAAAAATAAAAAAATAAATATTAATGAAAATATATACCCATTGGCTTACAGCTAAATTAATTCCTTCAAGTTGACGGGCAAGTTGCTTTACTTTGATCCCTTCAGGAAGTAGTCCTTAGTCAACGAATAGTTTTTACTGAAGATAAAATATGACTCAGAAACCATAAATATAAACTTATTTCACTCTTTATTGTTTACAAAATTTTATATATATTACCTTAGGTATTTATATATATTACCTTAGGTATTTTTAGTTTATTGCAATTTATAGATGATGCAATGTACAAAAAAAAACTCTATAAATTATGATTTGCAATAAAAGAGAGGCACAATATTTTATAATTGATTATGAACCTCTTAATTAAGAAATTGATAAATTAAAAAATCTACACGGAATTACTTATCATATATTAATTAATATGATTTGTCATGACATAATCTGGCAAATTTATGCCAGCAGTTCATTTGTCAATTTAGAGAAAATTAATTAACAATATTTTGCACTTATTTTACTATTATGTATTGATTATTATCTTGAATTAATTAATTTTCTCAAGATAATCACGCAACTACATAAGTATTAAATTTACTGTATTTAACAAACATAAGAAATTAAAGTGATATTTTATTTCTGATAGGGATTTTGATTGAGATTGACAGGAAAAATTTAATATCGTTGTATCATGTCCAAGAAGACAATGTTGGTGCCACGTTTCTTTTCTCCTCCCTTTTCCACCAGAGGACGGTCATAATTACGAGTAACAGCCATTGTTCATGTTTGAATTTCTATTTATATTTTTATAAATTCCATGTTTATATGTTAATTTCTTCTAAATATCATATATGCTTAGATATCACAATTAAGGATGAAAATAAGGTCACTAAACCTTATTATATAATATGTTAACACTCCAATCAATAATGATATAGTTAATTAGCTTATAATAGATTGATATTGTTCATCATGGAGAGATAATATCATTATCCCAAAAATAAATATGCTTAATTTAAATCTTTCTAGTTAAAATAATATATAAAATAATCAGGTTTTCTTCCGTCTCAATAGAATAATTCATCAAGCATAAAAAGTTCATCAATAATTCATCAATAATACATAAAATAACAAATTAAGCCTTACACGTGAATATTTTTTATATAAGATATGGTCTATTTTCTTATAAAAAGTTCATCACACACCGTGGGATGAAAAGTCCATTTGTCAAAACATTAGGAAAAAGTATATTATCTGTTCGACTACCAACGAGGGGCTGTGGTGCATATACTAGTAAAACAACAACATCAATAATAATAATAAATTTTTTTTTTAACTAGAAATGCAAGCAAGCCAAGCTATAAAAAAATGGTCACTTCTGGATATAATAGTTTTGATCTGGTCCCTTTGTCAGCTATTAATAGTATTACTTATAACTTTTTTTTTTTAATTAACATGAGTGTCCGGGTCCCTTTGTGTGCAGCTCGACTAATCTCACGGGCTCTGAAATTAACGACCATATAAGTCTCTAGTGGCTCTGAGATTTCTGGGACTCGAACTAGTAACTTCTAAGGAGCAAACTCAGAACCTAATCAGTTGTGCTACACCCTTCATAGTTAATTAACCTTGATTGGGAGCGGAGCGCGGTCTGAACATAGTTCAACTAAAATTTATTTATTTTTTATTTAAATTTAATTTTTTATATCTTTTCATATTGTTTTAATGTATTGATGTTAAAAATAAATTTTAAAAAATAAAAAACATATTAATTTAATATATTTTTAAATGAAAAATACTTAAAAAAAAACTAGTATGGGCTTATATATAATTCTAATTTCTATTTTCTGGCTGGGGTATAGCTATAGATAAGATATCCGGGTGTCACCGAAAAAACCGGGTGAATTTCTTGTTGTCTCTGCCGGGTCCAGGAATTTCTCTCTCTATAGGACCAGTGCCAGTTGGCGTGATAAGATAAGCGCTTTATAAGACCTATCACGTTCTAAAACATCATTTTAATTTTAAATTATAATTATAATAATTATTTTATTTATTTATGTGGACATTTGAACTCAAAATTGAGACAAACGGTTGTCCTCTGTGTCAATTGATAAACATATTGTAATCCCCTTACAAAATATATATATCTTAATTTTAGTTGCTTTAACATTTATATTATTTAATTTAAAGCTAGAAATACAAAATTTAATTTTTCATTATTATTCATTCAACTAACTAAATCTTTTCTTAAGCCTATGCTGATTAATGTTTTTTATATTACTAATATTAATTGCATTATTACACACTTTATCAATATTATAATTTCCAAATTATTAAGATGCAACTTTTTTATGCAGGATTGATCATTCAATCCATCATATTTAATAATTTTTCCTTGTTAACCAAAGCTTTTAAATAGTATAAAATTTAATTTACAAGGAGAAATCTATTCCACAAATATTTATTTTTATGTAAAAACTAAATTGGTAGCTCTAATTACTGATTATGTTACCGTGGCATGTGGAATTTGAAATTCAATAATCTTTAATTACACATATAAATATGTATAGGAGAATTTAGATATAATCATTTGAAGTATAACTACCAAGAGATACTATGCTTCTTCTTTTTTTAAAAAAAAAAAACTATAGCAAGCTGGAATTCAAACGTATCAAAGGGTCGACTTTCTCAATCATTCAAAAGTATTTTTCCACGATAGCAAATCCTACAGTCAATTCAACTAAAATGAAGAAAAGAAAAGGCTTGCCCATACGATAAGTAATGACTTAAAATCATTTATATTAAAGGTCAATTGACCTCTTTTGTTGTTATATAATGGACAGACAAAATAAATTAAGACCTCGTCTTTTTTATTTTTTTTTTAAAAAAACCAGAGACCTCGTCATATACTAAGGTAATTAATAATTAAGCCAACACTGACCTCTTATTTAGTTTTCATCAACTCAAAAAACAAAAAAAATCAAGCAAATTAGCATATATATTTTTTTTAAAAATAATTGAGATATTTATGTTAGATAATAATATAAATTATATATTGAGATCTCATCTATTGAGTTGAGATGATTCTTTTACATGGTAGCAAAGCCTTGATAACCAAGCGGTCACGAGTTCGAATTTCACCATCCCTATTTATTTGAAAAAAAACTAAGCATAAGATAATGTGAGTCTGTGCAAGTTTCAAATCTAAAGAGCTTTTATTTGAGGGGGTGTGTTAGAGAATAATATAAATCATATCTTGAAATCTCACCTAATAGTTTAAGTTATTGAGTTAAGATATTTCTTTAATAATTTTAATCTTTAAAAAAAAATAGAGAAATGCACCAGAGACCTCATAAACTACACATTTCACAAAAAAAAAAAAAAAAAAAAAACAAAAGTGCAGTCACAACAACCAGCAGAATATGTTTTTAGTCTATGTATAAACAGTGATATGAACACAAGGGGACAGTCTTCTTGACCTGAAGAGAATTGCTGGTGACTTCATCATTGCCTATGGATGATCTTTTCTTTGGTCTTTCCTTCGTATTTGTTCATAGAAAATTTTCATATAAATAAACACATCCGTTGCTGGAAATTATATTGAATTTCCATATTACTACTGTATGAATTAATTAAGAGATTTATGGATATAAAGAAAGGGATTTGTTGGAGAAATTCAAGATATTGATTAATTTAATTTATTTTGTTTTGATTTATTCCCTCTTTTTTGTGCATCAATAATTATAAAGATGAGTGTTTTATAACCTCTAAAATCATAGAAATAAAGTATTTATTGTGATTTTACATAACTTATGAATTTGTAAATCGTAGATTTGAATAAGGGTAAGTGGTCTTAGATCATTTCCAACGATGACATAATTTACTTTTTA
>Ga0307515_10023378_pt1 | contig 10832 bp, 2 predicted proteins | sample 17_EM_MG_FD_194513 | JGI IMG/M metagenome (GOLD analysis project Ga0307515, IMG submission 194513) | Populus trichocarpa ectomycorrhiza microbial communities from riparian zone in the Pacific Northwest, United States - 17_EM | ecosystem: Host-associated > Plants > Roots > Unclassified | place...
GGGTCCCCGCTATATTCCCGATAGCCTCTACACGTGTCTCTGCCTATGTAGCCGCCTTATTTTTTACCCTTCCTTCCTTCCTTACATCCTCCCTACCTAGGGAGGCACTAGAACGGCAGCCAGCAGATGACCGTTGCTAGAACTAGATGACTATCGCTAGAACCAGACGACCGTCGCTAGAACCAGACGGCCGTTGCCAGAGCCAGACGACCGTCGCCAGAACCAGACGACTGTCGCCAGAGCCAGACAACCGTCGCTAGAACTAGACGACCGTCGCTAGAACCAGACGACCGTTGCCAGAACCAGACGACCGTCGCCAGAACCAGACGACCGTCGCCAGAACCAGACGACCGTCGCCAGAACCAGACGACCGTCGCCAGAGACAGACGACCGTCGCCAGGGCCAGACGACAACGACTAGCCAGCGAACACTATAAACCATTCGATCGATCAATCGAATCAAGGTAGCACAGACAGGTAGGCACAAACAGAGAGATGCTGACGGGTAGGTAGATGCAGATAGGTAAGTAGATGCAAACAGGTAAACAGATGCAGACAGGCAAGCAGATGCAGATAGGTAGGTAGATACTAACGGGTAGGCAGATATAGATAGGTAGGCAGATGCAAATAGGTAGGCGATGTAGGCAGGTAGGTAAGTCAATAGGTAGATAGGTAGAAGAGAACCATCGCTATATTATATTAAATTATCTAAAATAATAATATTTATTTTTTGCTAGCCTTATAAATAGCTTTAAAGTAGCTTTAGTTTATTTAAAATATGCTATTAGTATAAAAGAGGTAAATATAATTATGGTTACCAAATGCGTAGATTGCTGGCAGGTTGCGCGTAGGTTGCGCGCAGGCTACGCGCAGGCTGCGTGTTAAAAAAACACAACATAGGCTAGTCGGTCGAGTTGCTAAATGCCCTCGACTGCGCGCCAATTGCGTCAACCACCAACTATTGAGGCCATTGGTAGGGTACCATATTTTACCAATGTAAGTGTATTATAGTATACCTTATTATTATTATTATCTACTTAATAAGTAAGGAGGAATATAGAGAATACGTTAAATAGGTTTTAAAGAGACTATAGGAAGAACAAATACTAATAGTAATTAAGAAATGCGAATTCTTTACTAGAAAGACAGATTTTATTAAATTTATTATTAAACTAAGTTATATTAGTATAGACCTAAAAAAGATTAAAGCTATAGTAAGTTAGTAAGAACTAGAGAATATAATATAGTTAAGATTATTCTTAGAGTTTTATAACTACTATAGGAAGTTTATTATATAGTAGTTAGGGAATATTAAACCTTTTACTAGGCTAATAAAGAAAAGAAAAACTATAGGTTTAAAAAAGGAAGTAAAAGAAGCTGTTTTAAAAACTTAAAGAATTATTTACCTCAGAACTAATTCTTAAGATTTACTAACTAAAGTTAGAAATGGTTATAGAAATAAATATATTAGACTTTATACTAGGAGCATGCTTACTATATAAGTATTAGGATATATAACATCTAGTAATATATTATAGTTAAAAAATAATACTATTAAAACTAAACTATAATATCTATAATAAGGAGTTATTAGGTATAGTTATAGTACTTAAAGAATAGAGAGTGTTTTTATAAGGTATAAAATAAATTATAAGAACCTAATAGGATTTCTAATAATAAAGGAACTTAACTATAGATAGGTTAGATAGGCGGAAATGCTTATAGAATATTATTTTAAAATTTAGTATACTAAGGGCATAGAAAATGCTAAAGTAGACGTACTAAGTAGAAAGGCTAAACTATAAAATAATAAAAAGCTATTAGGGGCTATATTATAAAAAGATAACAACGGATTAATTAGATATAATTACCTAAAAATTATACTAACGTAAGAAGAATAGACCTATAAGGTACTAAAAAGTATATAATTTTAAAAGATCTAAAAAATATAAGGCAAGGATTTAGACTTAGAGTAGTATAAAAACTAAGAAGTAATATATATGCTAAGGAGTATTATAGAAGAATTTATTAAAGAATTCTATAAGGGAATAATATAAGGATATAATAAAGCTATAGGCTTAGCGTTAAGACTCTAAGAGAAGTATCCCTTTATGTGGCAGAAGAGACTTTTCGTATTGGGCGCTTTGGGCGCTCCTGCCTGGGTTAGCATGCTGCAGGCACCCTAGCTAGCGTGATTTTATTAGCAAGCCTCACCAAAACGCGTCAATATTGCGATGCTGATGAAATGCTGCAGAAGGCCACCTCCAAAAACACCTATATACATATTTTTTTGAGGAAGTTGGGCAAAAGCCGTAATATATGACGTCATGACTGTAGGTTTCTGCCCTTCCTCCATCAACCAGCTGCTGACTATATAGGAAAATCCTCCATCAGAGTCCTCCCCCAAATTACTACCACCTATCCGCTTTATACGCGTTCTTAACGTTAATAAGGATAAGCCAGTAAAGGATCAGCTTAAGGTTATAAGGAAGGACGTGCTATATACATTAAATGAGATGTATTAAGTGCTACAAGTAGTTAAACGGTTCAATTAGCGGTTATTTGATATAGAGGATCGATTAAAGGCGGTAGAGGAGGGCTTAAAGGAGGCTAAGAAGGACGCTGCAGCAAAGGCTCAATTAGCTTTAGAGTCTCAATATCAAAGGCGTAAGAAAGTAGAGAACCCAAAATAGTCACCTAGTCGTCGCCTACTAAGTAAAAGTTATCAAAGCACCGAAGGCACAGAGGAAGCCTATAGGCCTCGCATTTATATACCGTTTGCCTGATCTTTACTATAAGCTTCTTTACCTCCTTCTATCTACACATCTAGCACCTTAGTGGACTCTTATAGCCTTACTTCCTTATAAAGCTTTTAATAGAACGGTGAGTTCGCGTCTTACACCGTCAAATTGCAGGTAGTGGGGTTTTAGCGATGACGTAGGTGGTTTTTTGATTCGTTCTATTTTTATAACTAGGCCCGATACCAGATTAATATTGCCTATATTTTAGTAAGCCTTAACGAAGAAGACGCGTAGTATTGTGCTTATTTAGGCCCATCTACCAACTGCCTATAATAACGAGGTTCCATACTAATCGTATACGGAAACGGCGGTGGGTTTAGAGGAAGGGCTTCCTTAACGTCTGGAAGATCTTCTTGCTAATAATATAGGCGTTAATTATAGCCGCATTAAGCGCCTAGAAGAATAAGGGCAGCTAGGTGCGTATAGTAGTAATCTAGGTAGTATAGTAGCTTTAAAGCTGATCGTGAATATTAACGCCGCCTATCTAGTTATTATAGTTAATAGAGAGCCTAGGAAGCGTTAACTTCTTAATTAAATTATCGCCCCAAACGTCAGCTACTAGCTTCTTAAGGAAGGAATTATATACCCGCGGCCGACGCTAATTGACTTCATCAACGTCCTTATTACTGCATAAGTGAGCTATCATTAAAAACCGTACTAAATTCTTATCCTACTATACAATTAAAAGCACCAAATTAACTACGCCGACAACTACTCCAGTAATAAAGTTAAATAGTAGCCTTTTCTTCCTTTTATCAGCCCTTTTATGCACCTCTAGATAGCCCTTTAAGTTTAATCGAGCTATGCCAGCTGCAGCAATTCTAAGTTATCGAAGCACCTGGAGTAACGGAATATTCGTAAAGTAGTTATCTAAAAATAGGCAAAATCGGTAAGCCTAAAGGGGAAGCTGTCGGGTAAGGTAGAGAACGCACTTAGAGGTCTTTAAGAGGACAATATCTTAATAATAAATTTAAGAAGGAAGCCTAAAAAAGCAGCCAGGTGAGGTAAACATAAAGCTATAGCAATACCCATATTAACAAAGGCTTAATATCTTAAAGCCCTTAGGTACTGGCTTACCAGGCAATTTAATTATAGCCGTAGATTGTCTAGTAAACCTCACTATTATCTTATTAAAGCTAACTATAGATCTAGGTATAACGTACTTCCTAAATGCCTCGCCCAAAGGAGTTGTTAATGGCTTAATTTTCTCAAATACCTGACGTCTAACGCCCTCTAGTGGAGGTGGTAAGGTATAAAAGAAGCGCTTAAGTTGCTCCTATCTTTTTTAACCCATAAATAAGCTAATTAAATGTTTAGGATATTTAGGATCTACGGCCTAAAGGTCTCGCACCTAGGTAACCTTAAAGACGCCTATATAGATAATAAGACCTACCCAAATTATTAATTCGCCAGCAGAGGTCTCCTTCCACGTCCGTAATCGTTTACCGGCGTACCGTCCTGATTGGTAATATTCGCTAGCTCTTTAAGACGCTGTATATAGGTTTATATTAACCGCGAGCTTCTTAAATACACTAATACTAAAGAATAGTAGAAACACTTAAATCGGCAGGTCCTATTTAGATCTATAACTACCAGACGTTATACTAATCTGATTTGCTAGTATACAGTAAGCAGAGCGCTTATAACCCTCATTTTGATTAGAAAGATCATCAGATTCAACACCCGCGTTAGAGCCGCCAATAGGCTCACTAGCACGTCAAGCAGCGAATATTAACTTATTTAGAAGGTTAATAACTTCAAGATCTAGTTCAGGAACAGCGGTTATAGGCTCCCATAAAGTAGGAACGGCAGGAAGGCCCATTCTTATAACTTCTTCAGCTAATAGCTCTAGTAGTTTAGTCTCATCTACCTCATCTGCCTTATCCTCAGCAGTTTCGCCGCGGGCCTTAAAAACGGCTTCTAATTCGTCCTCCCCAATATCTTTAATTAGCACTACTACCTACTGCGTAACTGCCTGCTGCGTAGCTACTGGAGCCACTAAAGCCTCTAGAGGCTGTATAACTACTGCCGATAAGCTATCGTGTGTATACTGCGTCGCTTAAAAGGATTATAAATAGGACTCCTAGGCTTAAGGTACTTTTGGAGGCTTTAAAGGCTTCGGAGCCGAAGACGCACGACGTTTTTTAGGTGGCATAAGGACGATATTTTACTAACAATTTAATAATCAAATAGACGGCGACAATATTAAAGCTTTTTAATCAACTACACTAAATATTTTAGGCTTCCTAGCCACGTCGCTGCTGTTCACCGCAATATCCAAGCGTCAAATAAGGCGTCAGCCCCTTACCGCCGAGCAACTACACTGACCAGAGGCTTCAACACCAAGCTCTACACGGTATAGAGCTTCTAGATTGGCTTATAAGGCTTACATATACGAAAAGTCCATGAAATCTTGCCACACAAAGGGATATAATTTAGGTTATTTTATTATATAGAAAACTGTATTAGAAAATAGAGGCTTTCTTTACGGGTAAGGCGCTATTGCTTACTAACCCTAGCTAAGCCAAGACTGCCTCTTAACCTTAACCATAAAAGGCTATTTCTCTCGCTGCTTTTCCTTTTATCCTCTATCTTTTCTTTCTCCTAACACTACGCCTCCTCCTTTTCATACTGCTAGTCCCTAGCATGGTTATATTAAGGTATTTCTGCCGTGCCTTTAGCGCTAATACGTATACAAGTCCAGCCCGCTTATTACTTTATTCCTTTATATCTTAGACTAATAATTAATATAGTTAACTACGGCCTTTCTAATAGGTAAGTCTCTATTTTATAATAATATATAAATGGTCTTAACCTTATTTCCTAATTCCCGCCTCTAAAGCTAATAGCTTTAATTTTTATTAAGCTCTTTTAGCACCACCTCTATCCGCTAAGCGCGTCTATATTCTTATAATTCTATTCTCTTTTCTTTCGCCTTTTAAATAACGCTAGTCCGTAACCATCTTATAGAAAGGGGGTTAGGGGAATTCCGTAGTTACTAGCCGCGTTAGCATTATTATCTTATTTAACTCTACCGTATATTTTCTTCTAAGGTAGGGAGGAATAGGTGTGCTATATCGCCTAGCTTAAAGGCTTAAGCGAGCTTACGTTATACTTATTTTAGCTAACCTATATACTATTTTCTTACCTAAAATATACTGTTGGTTAAACGGCCCGCTTTAGCATTTGCTAATAGCTAAAGCCACCTATATTATAACTAGTATGCCTACTAAGCTACCTAGTAAAAAAGTAGCTAGACGTTATTAATTTAAGTAACTACCCTATATAGGGCTATATTAGGCATTATTTAAATAAATATTATATAGAGCGTTGCCTAGGTAGTTATATATACCTATCTAATAGTATAGTTATATTACTACGGATATTTCGGAAACGCTGTTTAATCTACTAGTTTAGGGCTAAGGGGCTATTAGCTTTGCCTAACTGCTTAATAGCAAAGTAGTAATAAATTAATAACCCGGCTTTCTAAGCTATAGGGCTATAATAGAAACCACCTAGATTAAAATTAGAAGGTTATAGCTTTTAGGTATATAATAAATTAGCAGCACTATAGTATAACTGCAAAGGAATCTCTAATACTAGCTAGCTATATTAGAAGGGCGAGCATTATATAGCACCTCTATAGCATCCTATATAGTCCTTTACCTAGCGTATTTATATATCTATATATACTTACCATATAAGCAGCAGGTGTTACGGACGCTTTAAGTACAATGTTACAACTACTTGAAGAGGAGTCGGAAGAAGCTAGTTAGTTGATATAGGCACGGTCCAGGATGGAGCCGGTAGAACCATGTGACGAGGAATAGTAACTAAGGTTATATAATGTAATACGTAAGATACGCGAAGTACGGAAGAAACGTCACGTATATTATATACATTACGTACATTACGTATAAGAAGGATTTTATAGGAGTACGGTTATATATTTAAGGACCCTCAGTCCCTACCTAGATAGTTCCTTCCTTATAGTAATTCTCAGAATACAATTAGAGTTAATCTATTAGGCAACCACTCCACCAGTTATTATTACGTTGTTAACTTTACGCTTTATCTATACACCTAGCCCAATAACAAGCCCACCGTAGTACTTGCTATAAGGTTCCGTTACATAATTACTACCTAGTTATAGTAATAAAAGTTAAACAACATGCTACCAAAAGCAGCTATTATAACGCTATTGACGGCGGCAACTACTTTAAGGTTAGGAGGTGATACTAGTATAGCAGATACTAACTTACAACAACCTGTAACGGTCGGATAACTATAAAAGGTAGTTAACTAGTTAATAGAAAATAATAAGGCACTTAAACAAAGGGTTAATAGGATAGGAGTAGTAAAGGTTAAGTTACTATTAATCAAAAGATTCTTAGGAGAGAGATTAAAGCTTAAAGGATTCCTTATGTAAATATATTTTAAGGTTGCGCAAGAGGGAGCAAAGCTAGTAACACCTATAGATTAAATAGCGTATGTAGGATTGTTCTTATTAGGAAGAGCACTTAAATAGTTTAAGCCTTACCTTATAGAGATATAAGTAAATGAAATAACAACGACAAACTAAGAAGTACAGTTTATGTTCTTAAGCTAGAATAGATTTATAGAGCGACTTATATAGATATTTAGAGACCCAGAGGCAACAACTATAGTAAAAAAAAAGCTTTAAAATATTACGTAACGAACCTTAGCTATTAAGTACACAACGTAGTTCCAAACGCTAGTAATATAAGTTAAGTGGAATAATAAGGCGCTTATGGCACAGTATAAATAGGGACTTAAGGCTAAAGTCCAGGACGTAATTATTTTAATAGAAGATGCGGACACCCTAAGGGAGTTAATAAATTAAGTGATAAAGATTAATAATAGGATCTACTAAAGGGAATAGACTAAGAGAGGTTAGGATAGAGTTCTATAGTTATATAAGGCGCAGAGTACGCATTAACTAAAGCTAAGTTAGAAACTATAGTATAGCGCAGAGCTAATAGACCTAAGTGGTACTAAAGAAGCCTATAAGAGATAGAGCAAGATACCGTGGAAACTAAGAGGATAAGGATTAAGTAATTAAAGGTCTAGGGAGCAAAGGCTAAATTAGGGATCTTAGCAGTAGAAGATATTTAGGCGGACTCCATAATAAGAAAAATAGTTTAAAGAGGGAGCTTATATAAATTACGGAAAATAGGGTTATTTCGCTAGAGATTGTAAAGATAGTTAGAGTTACTATATAATAAAGGGAACCGGACTAGCAGACGGTATATACGTATAGAGGGATAATAATACACTATAAGGAACAAAAGATTGTTTAATTAACCACTTTACGTTTTGTTATAATAACGCGTGCCGAATTTATAAAGACGCTAAGTATAACGCAAGCTATTAGCTATAGGAACCTAGTTTAGAGAAACTAAGAGCTACCTAAGACTATAAAGAGTAAGATAGGCTCTACGAATGCGACAAAGATCTAACAGCAACTTTTAGTATAGTGTTAATAAGGCAGTATTTAGAAAGGGACTTTGGGAAAAATCCATTCAGCGATATTAAGAAAGAAGATCTTAAGACATTAGTATTAGAAGTAGAGACTAAGACCACCACAAAGCAAGGTTTAGTAACGGGCATTATAACACCATTAGATACGGCATTTATCGCTTTATAAGACGGCAAGAAGAGCGTCTTATAAAAACCAAGTAAGCAGACAACTGCTAGTGCTAATTCACCACTTAATAAAGGTAAAAGGCCAAAGGCTTAAGATTCTTAAGACGAGATAAGGTATACCTAAGGACCCACAACAGATGAAAACCGATGGAGTAGGGTAACAGCTTAGTTCAGGAACATACAAATAAGCTTAGGATAGAGTTTCCCACAGGCATTAAATTCTTAAGACGAGATAAGAATACCACAGATGCCTAGTTAGACTAAGGCGGGAGCTAAGCTTAAGTTAGAAGTAAGCTTAGGATTAAAGAATTTAAGGGACTAAGAATTCGGAGTATAAATAAGGACACCTATAGGTAAGAGGCAAGCAGCTTCTTTATAGATTAGAAAATCTGCAATCTAGGTAGTAGTTAGACTAGGAGACAGATATATAGACCTAGAGGACTTACCAGTTAAATATAGTGTTCAGCCTAAAGATCGGAAAGTTAATACTAAGATTAAGAAGTATAAGGACTTTAAGGATCTACTTATAAGACGCAAAAGGAAAGAAACTATAGAGGAATTTAGAGTAAGAATTACCTTATAGTAAGAGCAAAAACTAAATAAGAGATCTAGTCTGCTAGGTCGTATAAGGGATAGAGCGCTAGTATAAAGAATTACTAATAAGCTGAGAGTAGGTATACTAAGAGCTAAGTGGCTTACTAAACTGGAACAAGAAGAGGATTTGGGAATCCTAACTAGGTTTAAGGAATAACACATAAAGGGCTATTACAATGCAGCAATAAGAAGATACTTCCTTATAGATAGAGCGTATACACTTAAGCAGCTGTACTAAAAGTGGTATAGGCAGCGACATAACGATAAGTAGGAAGATTTCTATATGTAGCTGGATAAAAAAGTTATCCAAGACCACCTAATTATAGAAAAGGCTATAACTCATATTAAAGGAGCCTTAATTATAATGTTAAAAGATCTAGAGGAGCAATTAAAGGACTAGAGAAGTAAGAGACGAATCTTAGTACCTGTAAATAAAGTCGCGACGCTTAAATTAATATAAGAAAGGTTTAAACTTAAGAATAAAGACGAGCTAAGAGTTAACCTAAGACACTAAGTATATTACACACTATTATAGATAGTATACGTAGATAATACGTGCAGTATATATAGAACACTAAAGGATAAGAATCGGAAGTATCTAATAAGAATATATTAGATAACGGATGAGGCGAAATACTAAAACGCTAAGTATATATATAGCTGGCACCTAGTAGAAGTTTAAGAATAAGGGGACTTAATACTTTAACTAGGAAGATTCCTTACAGAAGAATGCCTAGATAGACGACAGTAGTAGGAATATCTAGAAAATACCTATCTATAGCATATTAAGGATAAAAAGCGAACTAAGTATTAGCCTAAGTTGGACTAAGTATAAATAGGATCTAATAGCTAATAGTTAGGAAAAGTAGAGGCCTACGGGACTAGAGGGAACTAGTGGTAGAGCCTTAGACCCTTAAAGGAATTTAAGGAAGACACCTAAATCTATAAGTTAAATAGTAAGATTAACAGTTTAAAGCATTAATAGATAGTGGAGTAATAAGGAACCATATCTTACTAGTAGTAGTTAAAAGAATAGGACTACCATATAAGAAAAAAGAGTACCTATATTTATTAGTAACAATTTTAGGAAATCTGATAGCCTATAGAGACGGTATTATTAATCTTAAAATAGGACCTATTTAGTTAACTATTAAAGGAAGATAAATTTAAATGTCTTTTAATATTCTACTATTAGGGAAGGACAAGGTAATACTAGGGATACCTTAGTTATAGGAATACAATCTAAAGATCGATTGGGTTATAGGTTAGGTCAATATTAGAGATACTTAACGCTATAAGATGTAATAATAAGCTAAGTTAGTATAGTACTAAGTAGGAGCAACCTATAAAGAAACAGAAAAAGGACTAAGCTATATACTAAAGAGATACTATAAGTACGGCAAGAAACTATAGTTATTAGAAAGTAAAAAGCTGTTAGAGTATATAGTATAGGACTATAAGATAGAATTAGAACTAGGAATAAGTTTAAAGTTTTTTCCAATCTATAAGCTTACTAAAGAAGAAGGTAGAGCATTAAAAGAGTTTATTTAGGAGAATTTATAAAAGGGATATATTAGACCATCGCAATTATTAGCGGGTTATTTAGTATTGTTCGTCCTAAAGAAGAATAGTAAGCTAAGGCTGTGCATTAACTATAAACAGTTAAACAGCATTACCAGGAAGGATAGGTATCCTTTACCCTTAATTAGCGAAATCTAAGACAGGATAGGCAACGCGTAAATCTTTACGAAGATAGATCTAAAATGGGCGT
>Ga0307515_10023379_pt1 | contig 10831 bp, 3 predicted proteins | sample 17_EM_MG_FD_194513 | JGI IMG/M metagenome (GOLD analysis project Ga0307515, IMG submission 194513) | Populus trichocarpa ectomycorrhiza microbial communities from riparian zone in the Pacific Northwest, United States - 17_EM | ecosystem: Host-associated > Plants > Roots > Unclassified | place...
CTTACAAGGACTTTTGAGGTGTTGTTTGGTGATGCTTGTTTTTGTTTTTTTATTAGATATGACCAGCTTTGGCTATTCTTTCCGAATTTAGAGTCTGATCAGGATTACAGTAGAGATTGTTTTTCAAAGTGTTTTATGTTTGAAAATATACTAAAATAATATTTATAAAAAAAAAATTAAACAATTCAAAAACATAAAAAAAATTAATTTAAAGCTAAAAAAATTCAAAAAAATTTAAAAACACAACTAAACCGCAATTTCAAACATAGTCCTGCATATTCTTTCCAAGACTTTCAAGAAGCTAGTTTCTTGTTAATGTGTTATGATGATTGTACCACCTCCATCACGGAGGAGTTCGTTGCTTCTTTATGTTTGAGGGAACCTTCTGATCCGCGGCATGCATTTCTATTACTAGTGATCTTACATTTATGAATTGCTTCACATGAGCATTTGAAAGGAAGGTCTATACGTCTTGTGTGCTGAAAACAAATCTTCTCTACTTTTATTTTTGTTTCACTTTGGTACAAATGCCATTTGTATGGGATAATTAAATATGTTAATTATAATTACTTGGCCCAAAACATTCACAAGACTAATTACAAAAAAAGAATCTACTAAATATATGCAAAGCTGGAGTCTCAGGAAGTAAATCTCAGACAAGTTATTAATCTGCAATTGCTTTGAATATAAGGTCTCTTTTTTTTAATCATTTTAGATATTGACCCGTTAAATCTGGATGATTTAATGGGTCACCCCATAACTATGTTGAGTTGACCAAACCCAGACTAATTTAATTTTAAAGATTTTTTTTTTAATTTTTATCCATAAAAATATTATTTTATTATTTTTTTTAATCTTTCTCAAAATAATATTATTTTATGATAGAACTAGGTGGAGGTTATCTATATCACATAAAACAATTATATTTTCTTTTAAATCACAAAATATCTTCAAATATCACTATACAATATAGCATTTTTTCCAGATTATATAAACTGCAGTGAGAAATTATTAGCTATTAAATTTCTTAATCATTGAGGCTTTCTTCCTAAATGCAAGTCCAACCGGAAAAACATTTCAATATTATTATTTTTTTGGTGTTTTGTTTCATTTGTTTTATTATTATAAAAAATAATTTGTGAACCATGCATATTAGGTCCGTAAAATTTTTAATTAACATTATTGTGATTATCTAAAATCTCATTTGACTATTTTATTCATAATTAAGAAGTTTGTTTTTTCTTACATTTCATTTTATTGGATTTGATCCCAATGCAAAAGGTTATGTATTTCTCTTTATATTTTTTTAATTTTTTAATAATTAACACATATATGAGATGAGATGCGCACCACTGAAAAATCATGAAAGCATTTTAAAAGTAAAAATCAATTTTAGATAATATCCCAAATAATTAAATAGTTAAACAAATATATAAGGAAAAAAAAACTAAAATCTAAAAAAATGAAATTTAGGCTAGCCTAACCAAGGCCCAGGAGCTCTCGTATGACCCATGGGCAAAATTATACACACACACACACAATAAATAACACCACTAGATTTGGGGGTTCACACAATGTCATGGGTTGAAGTATTTTTTTTATTGGTTAAAAAAAATATCTAGACGATACAAGAGTGTTTTAATAAAGTAAAAAACACATAACTCGAGACATACATCCAATTAAGTAAAAAAAAAAAAAACAAGTATAATCTAATTAGATGATAAAAGAAAAGATAGCAACAATTAATGGACTAATTTTTTAAAAAAAAATGGAAACCTGTAAAAAAAATATCATCGAAATAAAAAAAGTGACAAAACAAAGATTTCAACCAATAAAAAAAAGAAAAGAAAAAAACCTGACATAAGATAACCTAACAGAGCATGTCAAATATGCAAGTTAGATCATGAGACCGAGATAAAGCTAATAAAAAAAAGACAATCCAATTCTAAACAAATCAAATGTAAAGAAATGAAATTGAAAAGAAAAGAAAAATCAATTAAAAGAAAACTAAAAATACAACCAACAAATCGGCCAAGCCAACCAAACTCTACGACCCAAATCATGCAAATGAGATAATCTAATAGAAAAAAAATCATAAAAGATTACGAAGCTCAATTCCAAAACAAGCCAATATCAAAGAATGAAACATAATAAATATTAAATCTAAAAACAAAAGAATTCTAAAAAAAAATTTATCAAAGTCAACCTGGACTAGATCACTAATAGTCTAAGTGATGGGATCAGGATAAACAAATAGAAAGGAAAATAAAAAAAATCACAAAGTCCAATATCAAAAAACTGGACTCTTGAAGGATGAAATGAAAAGGAAAATTAATTACAATCAATCTAATATATAAAGATAAAATCGGAAAAAAAATATCAATTTAAAAATTTACCAAAGTAAATTAAAAAAAGAATGACAAATAAAAATAATCGAGATAACCTAGGTTATTTTTAAAATTAGTGACTATAGAAATAAAATAAATAAAAATAACAGAACCTATTCTCCAATTGAATAAACAAGGAAGTCTGAAATTAAAAATATAAGCTTAAAAAAAAAATAAGCAAACTCGGGCAATCCTCCTAAATCTAGGTTCATTTCTAAAATTCATAACCCCTAAAATACTAAACTCATGCTCAATTAAGAAGCTCAATCAATTTAGTATTGAATGATGAAATAAAAAAATTAATTTAAAAAAATGGCAAAGTGAAAAAAAATAGCAATCAAAATAATGATGATCAAATTTGATAGGACAAAAATATTAGGGATGATGAAATTGTAAAAAAAAAATCAATTTAAAAAATTATTTCAAATAAACTAAATAGTAATAAAAAAAATGATTACCAAATTTGAAAGATGAAAAAAATTAAAAGGTGATGAAATTGAAAAATAATTTCAAATTTATAAATTACTCCAAATAAAATAAATAGTAATAAAAACAAATGTGGATCAAATCTAAAGAAATAACAAATTGAGATTTTGAAGAGATAGACATGAAAATCAAGTAAGAGATGGAGAAAAAAAAGAAAAAAAAAAACAAAAGAAAGGGCCACTAATGCCAAACTAGATAACATTTAGCCACTTTGATTGCCTCATCACGGACACCAAGATGATTCCAACGTCATTATAAAAAGCAACGTTTAGTCACCGAACAACTCTACACGCACCATCTACAAGCTGAGACGTGCAACACACATGTTAATAGTTTTTTTAATAATATTTTAAAATTTTAAATTGCAAAATTGCCCCTAAACAAACCTAACAATAACAATAAAAAAATACCATGTGAAAATACAAAATTATCCTTGAAAGTAAAACAATAGACAACTTTGTTGTTTTAGAAAAAAATAAAATAGTTATTTTATTATTTCAATCCACAATAAAGAACTCTTTGTTTTGTGGTGTAAAAAATATTTTTAAAAAAATTTGAATTTTTTTTTATATTTTTATATCGTTTTGATATGTTCATATCAGAAAATAATTTTTTAAAATTAAAAAATATATTATTTTAATATATTTTCAAATAAAAAACATTTTAAAAAATAATTACAATTACAGAAAAGGCTGAGCTCCGAGAGAGCCACCACCAATATATATATTCTCCTACATAACTGATCTTTACCAATAGAAAGAAGGTAAAATTATATCCTTTTAAATTGGGTACAATTTGGTTTTTATAACCTGTGATAACCTCTAATTTTTCATATTCTACGGATGAGGATTAAAAAAATAATAATAAATAAACTTATGTATGAAAATAATTATTAATATTTTTTAACAGGGAGAACAATTAGCCTAGCTCAATATTACACTTGTAGTAGATTATTAATCCCCGCTTGGGGTGTTACGTGACCTTAATAATATAGTAATATTTTGCATGCATATGATGTAATTTCTCATATTATTATTATTATTCCTTATTATCTTTGTCATGGAAAGATATTTCATATCCTCTTCCCCATTGTATAAAATGTATGATCCAAAAATATCACTAATGAGATCAATACTCCTGATAAGATGTACTTATTGACCGTTTATAGGATTCTAAATCTTATAATTTCTAACTAATTAAAACAGAAGGTTTCTAATTAATTTTAAAATTTGTAGAAAAGGACTTCAAAGGATACAGATTGGCAAGCTGATCAGGCCAAACATCTCTACCAAAACCTATATATAGCACATGGTCCAACATTCTTTTTCATCAATTTAAAAGTGGAAATTCACAATGGTAGAAGGTTTTGTTTTAAAAATGTCGAGACGATATATGACAGAAGGTTCTGATTTCCACAAGTTACAGAGAAGATCGTGTTGTCTCTTGCATGCATGTAATGCAAAGATCATCACAAGACTGGTACAAGAGCTTCTCAGGTCAATAGTGAGTACAAGATAGACATGTATAGCATCAACATCGATAATGATACACACACGCAGAGCAAACTCTCTGTTCCTAAACAACACATTCGTCCTGCCAGATGATGTGTTTGTTGCTGCCATTAGTGTACTGAACCACATCAGGTTTAGCTTATAATAAACAAAACAGGAGTATTATAGCCTTCACAAAAGCTAACACCCTCCAAATATGGTAGAGATATAGATATCTCCACATTCCCTAATCATCGAAATTTAGAATTGAAGAAACTAAAACCTCATAATTCAAATTGCCGGATGCAATCTAAACAAACTTCTAGTCACACCATATTATTTGATAGCAAGAAAAGCATACCACAATAATCTAGAAATGTTGTTCAAAGCTTTATGACGAGCATATCCTTCAATCAAATATAATGATAAGAAGTTTATAGAAAGCAACCACCATTATTTTCTCTACTGAAGGCAAGTGGAAAGAGAATACAATTCACAACAAGCATATATAATGCTTCCATACCATGATTGACAATACAGGTATGCACTTCTTGTAATTTGCAGCGTCTCCCAACTTCGATGGTGAATCATCAACCATGTTTCTTCAAATGGACCAGATGGTCCATTACATCCAGATGCTCTTCCACTCTTCCTGCTGAGACAGGAACCACTTGATGACATTTTATTTAATAGGCACTCAAGTTGGACGATAATTTCATTAATACTCCTGCCTTTTTTCCCCTTCTTATTCCACATCTTTTCCAACCATTTTTTTTTTTTCACTTCTATTTTTGTCCACCCTACCTAAAACAGCTGAGCTTGCTGAAGAATCCAAGCTAAAGTCAGTCAAATTCAACAGCCAAGCACAGACTGCAAAATTAGGCAGCAACTAGAGTCTGTCAAAATGCATTGATATTACAGCCAGGCAACAGAGCACGTGGTTGACACACCTTATTTGTAATATTATTGATGCACCCGAAGCATGCAAGGAGCTCAAAGACGTGCATTTGTGATATCTTCTCTATTCACTGTAAAGGCAAAAATGATACCTCATCTCCTGGTGAGAAATTGTGTGCCCAGAAGAGGAAGCACCACTTACTTCTGGCTTCTCTTGACAATTAAACAGATGCTTCAAACAATCCAAACATAGAAAGTCTAGACAAAAGGTCTCCTCATAATCACAACCCTTAATGCAACATCCACAATGTATACAACGAGCTATACACACAGTGCAAGCTCTGCATAGCTGATTAGCTTGATCTTTCCCTTGGCAACTCTCCGATGGGCAATCATAAACTAGTTTCAGTTGCTGGCATTTGGGGCACATCTCAATATCAATTGTGCGCTCGTCATCACAAGAAGGATACAACTGTCCAACACGATGAAACTGTGGGTTTTTTGCTCTTGGATGCATATGGTCCATGCCAAGCAAGGACTTCAACTCTTCAAAATGATTTTCTTTTACACCAAAGAGCCCACCAATTCTTATGTGCTTTATTCTCAGGGTGCCTGCTGACTTGAGGACCCTTAAATTACACAAGATGCCGTCGATGGTGAGTCTCACACATCCTGGCACACAAAGCTGCATGAATGTATAAATTTGTCATCATATTACAATGGAAAGAAAAAAGAATCATAGAGAAATATCAGCTATAGTAAATTACAATGAACTTCCAAGACCTTAGGGTACTGTTAATATGAGCACAACCCGCATAGAAGTCAGTAACAACAGCAAGCTGAACATGTTATTTATTCCACTGCTAATTTCAACAAACAAACCATCACAAATTCTGAAGCCAATATGTTTAGTGTTGGAGCAAGTCTACAAATATAGTAGCAGGTTCACGAAAAAGGTAATGGTAGGACAGGTTTGTTATAGGATGTAAGCTTAGGAAGCGTCACAGACATAATTGTTGTAAAGTTGATAATTCTCCGAAGAGATGTAAAGGCATAAAAGCTTTATATCTCATCTATACAGAATTGTTTTAGGAGCAAAGCTAATGCTTCACATAATTATTACAGAACAATTTAAGAAACTTCTCTCTAGAAGCTAACGGTTACAAAAATAATTAAATGACCAACCAAGAAAGCAACTGAATAGTTGACAGAGAAGCTTGATACTTTGGACACGATATATGCTAGATAAGCACAAATTCATAATTTACTGAGACAGCACAGTGTCCCAATCCCTTGTCTGTCAATACTTCCATAACACAATAGTTCTACACTTCTAACAGAATAAATATGCATGTAGTGGTTTGGATGGCCCCAAAAAAGCTTTGAAAACTTCTAATAATACCCTAAGTTTTTTTTAATGAAACTGTCTGATTTTGATTAAGTTTCTAAAGTAATCTCATGGAATGGCACCCCCAAACTTTAAGGTTCCCAGTACACCCCCTCCCCTTCTTTGCACCTTATGAAGTCTGGAGTCATCCCAGGTTAAACTCGTCTTCACCTCTTTTGTGCATTTGTAATCTTTTCTTCCAAACTTCCTTCATCAGTGTTTTAAAAAACTTAGCATAATCCAACTTAACATCTATCAAATAAATAGAATGTTTATTTAGAAAGGGACAATGTTGCTTCATTGTAATTTAGATGGCACACTGCAGCTACCAAAACAAATAGAATGACACCGCCAATTCCAATCCTAGAAGTCTTTATTTTTATTCACGTGAATGATTATAATAATTAATGTCAAAATATTATCACTTCTTGTTCAGATTAAACACCATCTATGATTACAAATGCAGAACATATATGACTTGGTCAATATGCACACCATATACAAGCGCACAGTGAGACAAAATTCATTTCCCTTGGCACAGAGAACAAAAGAGGCACACATGAAGACTAGAGAGCTGTTGTTTGCAAAAAAAAAAAAAAAAACACCTCAATGTACAATGTATGAAGAACAAAATAGAAACTGACAGACGGTATGCTCATGCTATATCTAACAACCCTGGACGACATGAAAGCATCACAAAAGGACAAGTTTTCATCAACGAGAGCCATAGAAGTGTACAAAAGTGCATGTTAAAATAGCTGACGATATATATTGATCCAAGAACAGAGTTACACAGTGATACTGACCTTTGTTAAACTTGGATTGCTTTCAAGCACCTGCATCAACCCAGTATCAGTGATTCTTATGCACCCCACTAGACTCAAGCATTGCAGAGTACCTTGAGCCCTACTAGTGAACTTGACAAGAGCTTCATCAGTGATTTTCTCGCTTAAAGGTTGATCTATATGAATTCTCCTCCACAACAGAGGATCGCCTCTAACCGCATCACGCAAAGATCTGCATACCCTTTCAGCCATAAGGAGGTCTTTCACCCCTAGATAACCAAGAGCAAAAATCAAAGCATCATGTGGTTCACCTCCCAATTCTTTCCCTTTCTCACAATCAACCCAATTGTGGACTTTGGTTTCCGAAGAAAAACCATCAGCACTCACCCTACAGTCAACCCCATATCCACTAAAACTATGATCTGGAGTCGACACCTCATCATTGATATTCAAGTTGCCCTTTTGTGGCTGCAACCTCCAAGCACCATTAAAAAACAAATCGACATCCACAAAAAAGCCATCATCAACCATACTTTTTTCGTCTCCATTGACCCCAAGTTTAGCAAATGAAGACCCAAAATCCCCATCAAAATCTTGAAATAAAGCGGTGAGTCTTGAGAACTTGATATCCATGCCAGAAGGGCTATCAACAATATCATCAGAACCCACTCTAGCATCATTCCCCTCTGGTTCACTTTTTTTCATTCCGTGATAATGGTTTCTCTCCATATTCATTAAATAAAAAAAACTAGGGAATGAATGAAAAACTCAAATCCAAAAGGATCGAAACAAAATAAATCAAGAGAAAACCCCAGATAAAAAATCAATCTTCTTTGCACATAAGAAGGGTTAGAATAAAACTGTATCTATGGGAGATAGGTAACAGCGGAAGGAGGGTTGTTTACAGTGAGGGGTAGAGGGCAGAGCAAAGATTCTCACGTTATATTGTTTCGCAAGGAGAAATCTAAAAAGGGTTTGACCTAATCTGTATTTATGAAGCCTAATAAGAATATATATATATAAAGGAGAGAGAAAGAAATAGTGAGAAAGGAAGGAAGTTCTTTTCCGGACTGTGAGACAATAACGACTTTGCCCTTACTTGGTCTCTATTGGTATGCCATCATGTCATTCACTCAACCTGCTGTTGTTAGTTTTATTCCGACTAATCTTATAAATTTTAAAATTAATAATTATATAAATTTCAAATGACAATTATATTAACAATTATAGAACTCAAATCTGATATTATAAAAAAATAAACCTCTTAATTTCAAGCTATTACTACTCAACTACTTACTAGATGATTCTCAATTTTATTATTATTATTAGCAATAGAATTTAATATTTTTTTATTTTTTTTCAAAAAAAAAAAGACGATAGAAAAATTAAACAAACTAATATCACAAAACAAAAGATATCATCAGATCTAAATATTCAATTTAGGATTATTAAAAGAAAAGTATTGAAAAAAAAAAGAAAAACAAATAAGAAGAAAAACTCAAGAGAGTACAGAAAACAAAATCCAGGAAATTATAAACAAGTTGATTTTTAGAAATAAAAATTATCAATAATTCCTATGATATTTCTGTCATTCCAATAAATTTAGTTCATTTTAAATCAGTTCATGCCTTTTCATATTTTTCTAAAACAATCCTTAAGATATATTTAAAAAACTCATTTATCTTTTCTTAGTAAATATTTTACCACAAATTTATTATGTAAAAATTTTAATTTATATTTTTTAATCTTTTTTAAATAATTAAAAATTTATTATCATTCATATAATTCAAACTCAAAAACATTAGTAGTGTCACTCATAAAATACTAATTTATTTTTGAAAAAAACAAATTATCGACAAGTTTTATACTAATCTTTTAAGACCAATAAGTTTATTTTTATATTTATCAATAAAAAAACTTCATATTTAATTGTGCTAAGTATATTACCCTCTTCATACTTAAAAAAATATCAATAAATTGATTTTTTTTTCCTTTTTTAGTTTTCTTAAAAACAACTTTCATAATAATTTTTGAATATCTAATTTCTCTCAACTTTCATAATAATTTTAAATAAAAATCAATTCATGGGATGTGGAACATTACAATCTTCTCCTATTAAATGTGCAACATACTTATTGCACCATAATTATGGTTTGGGACGAAGTTTTAAAATCCGTTTGGAAACGCGGTTCAAACCATGTTCTTTTAAATTTTAAAATTTTTTTGTGTTAATTTTTTTATATTTTTAGATCGTTTTGATGTGCTGATTTCAAAAATAATTTTTAAAAAATAAAAAAAAATATTATTTTGATGTATTATAAGCGAAAAACATTTTAAATCGCTACCACAATCCCAAACAGAGTTCTTCTACGGGCTAGGATCTACTATTTTCAATTTTCAATGGACATGTAACTTGATCTAAGAATATCTCTTATTCATGAATAAAAAAAAACATTTATTATACACACCTAAAACTAGTTGGATTACCTCTAAATAGTTTTGATCATTCAAATATAATCAAATGTGTGTTGTTGTGGTTATTATAATTATGAGTTTTTATATCATTCCAATTATGTTTCAACAGAAATAATAATAATAATAATAATAGATCTCATATTTATTAAAAATTCTTTACCTAAATTTTGTATAATTTTTATAGCACTTTGTTCAATTTAGTATCGATGTTTAGAATTTTTTATTGATTAAAATTAAATTTGAATCTAAAAAATTTCTATTCTAGAACACAAATAACACAATTTGTTTTAAAAAAATATATCATATATATTTATTTTCTCAATACATATCGAAGTTGAGTTCCTAACTATTGTTGACTTTTAAAAAATTATTAATTACTGTTGGTTTCTGAAAGAAATATAATACATAATTTAACAATTATACTATCCTTCCTATTTAAGAAAACAATAGCTATACCATATCTAAAATTTTGTAAAATTTGAAAGGTATTGGTGCGGGTTAATCTAGTTTAAACAATACACACACATCTTATAAGAAAATATTCAATATACATTCTAAATCAAAACTTAATAAAGTGGAGCTCTAATAATAACTAACGCAGTTGAAAACAACACAATAAAAATAGAAAGCTAGAAAGATAAAATTGAAGTTGAAAATAGTTGTCACACATAATTCTAATTCGTATTTTTATTATAAAAAAATAAATATAATGTAGTTTGTCTCTCTAAAAAGTTTACAACTTCTTAAATAAGCTCAAAAACTAACCTAAGCAACTAAAAAACCTGAAAATAAAGAAAAATCAATAAAAGTCCTGAACAAATTAGGAAAAAATAAAATTACTAATCTTTTAAACTAAATAATAATAACTAAGAAAAGTCATATCTCCTAAAAAATCCCTCAACATCAGTCTCTTTGGGTTAGAGA
>Ga0307515_10023380_pt1 | contig 10831 bp, 6 predicted proteins | sample 17_EM_MG_FD_194513 | JGI IMG/M metagenome (GOLD analysis project Ga0307515, IMG submission 194513) | Populus trichocarpa ectomycorrhiza microbial communities from riparian zone in the Pacific Northwest, United States - 17_EM | ecosystem: Host-associated > Plants > Roots > Unclassified | place...
CTATCGGCCCGGTGCGCTGGCAAGGCTCGGCTTCGCGCCCGATGCGGTCGCGCACGCGCGGCCCGGCATCGTGATGGTCTCGCTCTCGGCCTATGGCGAGACCGGCCCGTGGGCCGGTAAGCGCGGCTTCGATTCGCTGGTGCAGACCGCGACCGGCTTTAACGATGCCGAAGCCCAGGCCGCCGGCGTCGCGCAGCCGGGCGCGCTGCCGATGCAGATTCTCGACATGGCCAGCGGCGCGCTGATGGCCTTCGGCGCACAGGCCGCGCTCTGGCGTCAACAGCGCGAAGGCGGCAGCTGGCATGTGCGTGTATCACTGGCACGCACAGGTTGGTGGCTGCGCGAACTCGGGCGTGTCGTCGATGGCTTCAAGGCGCCGGCGGCCGACTTTGCCGAGCTCATGGAAACGAGCGCCTCCGGCTGGGGCGAACTCAGCGCAGTGCGCCCTGCCGCCGAGTTCTCGCACACGCCGGCCGGCTATGCACGGCCGGCCATGCCGCCCGGCAGTCACCCGCTCGCCTGGCCCGCGCGCTGACCGGGGCCAAGCATCTGCGTGCCGAGGGGACGCGTGCCAAAATCGCGACCGCACCGACCCACCCGAGCCCACGACCTTGAGCCTTGTCTTCCCCCACACCTTCGTGCCCTGGTTCCGCACCGTGGCACCGCACATCCACGCGTACCACGGCAAGACCTTCGTGGTCGCGATCACCGGCGAGCTGATCGCCGCGGGCAAGCTGAGCTCGTTCGCGCAGGACCTCGCGATCCTGCATGCGATGGGCATCAAGCTGGTGCTGGTGCACGGCTTCCGACCGCAGGTCAACGAGCAGCTGCGATCCAAGGGCCACGCGGCGCGCTACAGCCACGGCCTGCGCATCACCGACGCGGTCGCGCTCGATTCGGCGCAAGAAGCCGCAGGCCAGCTGCGCTTCGAGATCGAAGCCGCGTTCTCGCAAGGCCTGCCGAACACGCCGATGGCGAACGCGATCGTGCGCGTGGTGTCGGGCAACTTCCTGACCGCGCGGCCGGTCGGCATCGTCGACGGCGTCGACTTCATCCACAGCGGCGTCGTGCGCAAGGTCGATGGCGCGGCGATCCGCAGCGCGATCGACATCGGCGCGATGGTGCTGTTGTCGCCGTTCGGCTTCTCGCCCACCGGCGAGGCCTTCAACCTGACGATGGAAGACGTGGCGACCAGCACCGCGATCGCGCTGCAGGCCGACAAGCTGTTGTTCATCACCGAGGTGCCCGGCATCCACGAGGACCTGAGCGACCCCGAGAGCCCGATCGACACCGAGCTCGCTCTCGCCGATGCCGAGCGCCTGCTCGCGCAGCTGCCACGCCCGACCCAGCCAATCGACCCGGCGTTCTATTTGCAGCACTGCGTGCGCGCCTGCCGCGGCGGCGTCGAACGCAGCCACATCCTGCCGTTCGCGATGGACGGCGCGCTGCTGATGGAGGTCTTCACGCACGACGGCATCGGCACGATGGTGGTCGACGAAAAGCTCGAGAGCCTGCGCGAGGCGACCTCGGACGACATCGGCGGCGTGCTGCAGCTGATCGAGCCCTTCGAGCAGGACGGCACGCTGGTCAAGCGCAGTCGCACCGAGATCGAGCGCGACATCGGCCACTACACGGTGATCGAGCACGACGGCGTGATCTTCGGCTGCGCCGCGCTCTACCCCTACCCCGAGGCCAAGACCGCCGAGATGGCGGCATTGACCGTGTCGCCGCAGGTGCAAAGCCAGGGCGACGGCGAGCGCATATTGAAGCGCGTCGAACAGCGCGCCAAGGCGATGGGGCTGGACAGTATCTTCGTGCTGACGACGCGCACGATGCATTGGTTCATCAAACGCGGCTTCGTGCAGGTCGACCCGGAATGGCTGCCCGAGGCACGCAAGCGAAAATACAACTGGGACCGGCGCTCGCAAGTGCTGGTCAAGAAACTCAACTGACACCCGAGGATACTGAGATGGCCCGCACCGTTTATTGCATTCACCTGAAGAAGGACGCCGAAGGGCTGGATTTCTCGCCCTACCCCGGTGAGCTCGGCAAGAAAATCTACAACAACGTCAGCAAGGAAGCCTGGCAGCTCTGGATGAAACACCAGACCATGCTGGTCAATGAAAACCGGCTGAATCTCGCCGACCAGCGCGCACGCCAGTATCTGGCGCGGCAAATGGAGAATTTCTTCTTCGGCACCGGCGCCGAACAACCCGCAGGCTACGTGCCGCCGACGACTCCTTGAATATCGGGTTGATATTCAGCACGGCCCGGCGATAGAATATGCGAGCACGATGATTAAAATCGTGCTCGACATCAAAAAAAGGAATCTGCCGTGGCCTCGTTGAAAGAACTGATTGCCCAGAAGGAAGCCCTCGAACTCGAAATCGAGCGCACCAAGAAACAGGATCGCAGCGAGGCCATCGCCAAGGTCCGCACGCTGATGGACGAATATGGCCTGACGGCCGCCGATCTCACCACGAAACGCGGCCCGAAGCCGCGCTCCGGCAAGGGCGGCAAGGTCGCCGCCAAATACCGCAATACTGCAACCGGTGATAGTTGGAGTGGCCGCGGCTTGCAGCCCAAATGGTTGAAGGCCGCATTGGCCAGCGGCCGCAAGCTGACCGACTTCGCCGTTTGATCGCGCAATGTCCCATCGAAGAGCCACCCCTGCGGTGGCTCTTTTCGTTGGTGCTTCACACGCCGTCCTGACACGGTCCGGATGAGTCCGCGGGATTGACTTACATTCACCTCCACGCAAAGCCCCTGCCTGCCCTGCCGCCGCCCGTGCCCGAAGTCCGACTTCTCCGATATTCCGGCTTGTTGTCCGCGCGGCTGACGCAATTTGCCTCGCGTGACTGGGCGCTTCGCACGCTGCTGGTGCTCGCCGCCTACGTGGTCTGCGGTCGCGCCGGGCTGGCGACGCTGCAATCGGGCCAGTACGCGGGCCTGGTCTGGCCAGCGGCCGGCGTCGCGCTCGCGGCGCTGATTCGACTCGGCGTCGGCGTGTGGCCCGGCGTGTGGCTGGGCGCGCTGATCGTCGAGATCTCGACCGGCGCGGCCTGGTGGGCCGCGGCACTCATGGCATTCGGCAACACGCTCGGCCCTGCGCTCGCCGCGTGGGTGCTGCGCCGCGATGGCTTGCACCCGGAGCTGGACCGGCGCCGCGACCTCTGGCTGTTCGGCGGGGTCGGCATCGGCTTCGGGATGCTGATCACTGGCAGCAACGGCGCGTTCTGGCTTGCCGCCAGCGGCGTCGTCGGCTGGGTCGATGCTCCCCTCTCTGCAGCAACCTGGTGGCTCGGCGACGCGATCGGGGCGCTGGTGGTCGGCGTACCGCTGCTGACGCTGTCGCGCGCGTCGCTGCGGCAGGCCTTCGGCGACTGGCGCTGGCTGCCCACCGGGCTGCTGGCGTTGGGCACGATCGCCAGCGCCGCGCTCGCGGCGGCCGTGGCTGTCGACGGCCATCTCGCGCAGTCGCCGCTGTTCTTCGTGCCGCACCTGCTGCTGTGCTGGATGGCGGCACGCAGCGGGCTGTTCGCAGCGTCGACGACGGCCCTGCTGGTCATTGCCGGCACCGCGTTCACCACGCTGCATGGTCTCGGCCCATTCCTGCGGCCCGAGGCCGGCCAGACCGTCTCGACGCTGGTCGGCTACATCGGCAGCCTGCTCGCGATCCCGCTGCTCACCACCGCACTGACCGGCGAGATCGCGACCAACGAACGGCGCTGGCAGTTCGCGCTCGACATCTCGCACATCGGCATCGGCGAATGGGACCTGACGAACGGCCGCATCGAGTTCTCGCCGCGCTGGCTCGCGATGTTGGGCCATTCGGCGCAGGATTTCGGCGACCGCCTGCAGGCCTTCTGGGCGCTCGTGCACCCGGACGACGTGGCCATGGTGCAGCACGCCTTCGAGCCGCTGCGCGGAAGCGGCGCCATCAACTGCCGCGCCGAGTGCCGCATGCTGTGCCGCGACGGGTCGTGGCGCCTGTTCGAACTGCACGCCCTGGTGGCCGAGCGCAACGCGAGCGGCGACCCGGTGCGCATCATCAACACCGCGCGCGACATCAGCGACGCGCAAGCCGCCCGCGAGCGCCAAGACCTGACGCAGAGCGCGTTCCAGTACCTGCACGAAGGCCTGCTGATCACCGACCCGCAGCACCGCGTGCTCGAAGCGAATCCGACCTTCACGCAGATCACCGGCTACACGCGCGACGAGCTGCTGGGCAGCGTGCCGCCGCTGCTGCGCACGGTCGAGGCGGACACCGAGCGCAACGCGCAGCTCGCGCTGATGAGCGCGGCGCTCGATGCCGACGGCAGCTGGCGCGGCGAGCTGCACCACGTGCAGCGCAACGGCGAGCCAGGCCTGCTGCAACTCGCGATCTCGGTGGTTCGCAACGCCAATGGCGCGGTACGCAACCATGTGCTTGCGATCACCGACATCACGCACACCCGCCAGCAATGGGAGCAGTTGCAGCGGCAAGCCCATTTCGACGAGCTCACGCGCCTGCCGAACCGCGTGCGCCTCGCGCAGATGCTGCAGACCGCGATGCAGACCAGCCGGCGCGAAGGCTCACTGCTCACGGTGTGCTACCTCGACCTCGATCACTTCAAGCCGGTCAACGACCGCTTCGGCCACGAGGCCGGCGACCGCCTGCTCGTCGAGCTCGCGAACCGCATGCGGCGCTCGCTGCGCTCATGGGCCGGCGGCGACGACGTGGTCGCGCGCATCGGCGGCGACGAATTCGTGCTGCTGCTGCGCACCGCCACGCTCGAGGAGAGCCGCCACGCGGTCGAGCGCGTGCTCAACCAGGTCTGCCAGCCCTATGCGCTGGGCGCCGGTGCCGGCGCGGTGACGGTGACCGCGAGCATCGGCGCGACCGTGTTCCCACTCGACGGCGCGGACGCCGAAACGCTGCTGCGCCACGCCGACCACGCGATGTACGGCGCCAAGCAGGCCGGCCGCAACGGCTACCTGTTCTTCGATGCCGAACACGACCGCCGCGCCGAGGCGCGCTTTGTGGCACTCGGCCGCGTCCAGGAGGCGCTGGACGCGAACGAATTCCGCCTGTACTTCCAGCCCAAGGTCGACATGCGCAGCGGCAAGGTGCTCGGCTTCGAGGCATTGCTGCGCTGGAAGCACCCCGATCAAGGCGTGATTTCGCCAGCGCAGTTCCTGCCGCTGGTCGAAAACACGGGCCTGTCAATCGGCGTCGGCAACTGGGTGATGCAGCACGGCATCGAGCAGCTCGCGCAATGGCTGCGCATGGGGCTGGACATGACCGTCAGCATCAACGTCTCGGCGCGGCATCTGCAGGAGCCCTTGTTCGCGCAGCACCTCGCGGGGCTGTTGTCGCGGCACCAAGCGCCGGTCGCGCAGCGGCTGATCATCGAAGTCCTCGAGACCGCCGCACTCGCCGACGTGGACTACACCTGCGAGCTGATGGAAGAATGCCGCGCACTCGGCGTGCGCTTCGCGCTCGACGACTTCGGCACCGGCTACTCGACCTTCACGTACCTGAAGCGGTTGCCGATCGACATGCTCAAGATCGACCGCTCGTTCGTCATCAACATGCTCGCCGACCGCCAGGACCTGGCCATCGTCGAAGGCGTGATCGGCCTCTCGCAGACCTTCGGCTGCGCCGTCGTGGCCGAAGGCGTCGAGACCCCGGCACAGGCGACGCGCCTGATCGAGATCGGCTGCCATGTCGGCCAGGGCAACGGCATCGCCGCGGCCATGCCGGCTGACCAGGTGCCCGACTGGGTACGCGACTACAAGGGCATGACGGCGCCGGCGGAACTGTACGCCGGTTGAATCACGGCGCGGTCAGGCTGACGATGATCAATCGGCGTTGTTGAAGCCGAGCTCGACGACGCCGCGCTGGGGCTTGCGCAGCGGCGCGAACCGCCATTGCGCGACCGCTGCCAGCGCCGGCGGGTTCAAGCGCGGGTTGCTGCTGCTGAGCACCTCCGGCTCGGCGACACTGCCATCGGGCAACACCGTGAACTTGACCTGCACCTGACCGGTCCGCAGGCTGCGTATCAGGTTGATCGGGAACTTCGGCTCCGTCTGCGACAGCGGCTTCAACGACTCGGGCGCGTCGTCTTCGGCGACGGCAGCGGCGGCCGCAGGCGCTGCGGGCGTCGTCATGCTGGCGGTGGCGAGCTTGACGGCAGCAGATGCGGCTGTGGCCTCCGGCGCGGCGGGAACTGCTGTCGCCGGCGTGGCCTCGGGTGCGGCAGCGGCGACGGCCGTGCGGGCAGACGCAGCACTGGCCGCGGACGATGCCACTGTCGCTGCGCTCGATGCAGGTGCCGGCTCGTCGGCGCGGGCCGCTGTACGCGCGGGCGGCTTCACGTGCGTCACAGCGACGGCGGGCTTCTCGTCCTTGGCGGCCACCGGCTTGCGTGGTTTATCGGAGTGGATCAGGATCCAGTGAAACACCTGATCGCCGTCGCGCTTGGCCCGCTGGGCCGCTGTGAGCTCAGCGGCAGACGCCCCCGAGGCGCCGGGCGTGGCTGTCTGGGCGCTCGCGAAGGCCGATGGCCAGAGTGCCGCCAAAGCCATGCCGAACTTGCACAACGCGGCGCCGGGCGCAGCAGCCCGCAGGCGATCCAGAAGCATCGAGGTCTCTCCGAACGTTCTCGTGATCACGAACGGGCCGGACAAATTCGGCGCGCCAACGGTCAGTCGCCGCACCACCTTGTCCGACCCTGAGTGGACAGCCGTCGGTGGGTAACCTCTGGCGCGTTGCAGTCTAGTGGCAGGTCACGCCGCGCGAATGCGCCCCGTTAGACTGAGCACGTGATCCCGCCTACATTTATTCACGATTTGCTCGCGCGCGTCGACATCGCCGATGTCGTCGGCCGCCATGTGCAGCTCAAAAAAGGCGGCGCGAACCTGAGCGGGCTGTGCCCGTTCCATGCCGAGAAGTCGCCCAGCTTCACGGTCAGCCCGAGCAAACAGTTCTATCACTGCTTCGGCTGCGGCGCGAACGGCGACGCGATCCGCTTCATGACCGAGTACAGCGGCATGAGCTTCATCGACGCGGTCAAGGACCTGGCGCAGCAAGTCGGAATGACCGTGCCCGAAGACGACGTGTCGCCCGCCGAACGCGAGCAGGCCGCCGCGCAGAAGCAGCGCCGCGTGACCCTGACCGACGTGCTCGCCAAGGCGGCCGAGGGCTACCGCAAGCAACTGAAGGCGAGCCCGCGCGCGATCGACTACCTGAAAGGCCGCGGCCTGAGCGGCGAAATCGCAGCGCAGTTCGGCCTCGGCTACGCGCCGGATGGCTGGCGCAACCTGGCGAGCGTCTTCCCGAGCTACGACGATCCGCTGCTCGAAGAGAGCGGGCTCGTGATCGCGAAAGATGACGAAAGCGATGGTGACGGCAAACGCTACGACCGCTTCCGCGACCGGATCATGTTCCCGATCCGTTCGGTGCAGGGCGACGTGATCGGCTTCGGCGCGCGCGTGCTCGACCGCGGCGAGCCCAAGTACCTGAACTCGCCCGAGACGCCGGTGTTCAGCAAGGGCCGCGAGCTGTACGGACTGTTCGAGGGCCGCGCCGCGATGCGCCAACGCGGTCACGCGCTCGTCGTCGAGGGCTACATGGACGTGGTGGCCCTCGCGCAGTCGGGGATCGGAAACGCGGTCGCGACGCTCGGCACGGCGTGCACCGCGGATCACTTGCAAAAGCTGTTCCGCTTCACCGACTCGGTCGTGTTCAGCTTCGACGGCGACAAGGCCGGCCGCCGCGCCGCCGGCCGCGCGCTCGAGGCCAGCCTGCCGCATGCCAGCGACACGCGCACGATCCGCTTCCTGTTCCTGCCGCCGGAGCACGACCCCGACTCTTACGTTCGCGAGCACGGCGCGGCCGCGTTCGAGGCCTTCATCGCGCAGGCCGTGCCGCTGTCGCGCCAACTCATCGAAGCGGCCAGCGTCGATTGCGATCTGAGCACCGCCGAAGGCCGCGCGCACATGCTCGCGAACGCGCGGCCGCTGTGGAGCGCGCTGCCTGAGGGCGCGCTGAAGCGACAGTTGCTGGTCGAACTCGCCGCCACCGGCCGCGACGATGCCGATGAATTGCTGCGGCAATGGGGCCATGCCGCGCCCGCCCGTTCCGCACCGCGCGACGCTGCGCCGCCGCGCCCAGTGCTGCGCCGTGCCGGCCGCGTCAGCAAGGGCGCTGCGAACCTGCTCGACCGCGCGATCTGGCTGCTGCTGCACCACAGCGAGGCCTGGGCCTCGCTCGACGGCGAATCGCACGACGTGCTGGCAGCGCAGGCGACGCCCTACGACTTGTTCTTCGGCTGCATCGAACGCTCGCTGCACGAGCACGGTGCGATGGCCAAGGCGGCGCTGCTGGGAGAGCTACAGGAGCGCGCGCACGAGATCGACGGAGGCGCGGCGGTGCTCACGCGCATCGCCGCGTTCCACGACCCCGAGCCTGCTGCCGATCTCGTCAAGGAGCTGGCGCTCGTCATCGCCAAGCTGCGGCTGCAGGCGGTGGACGACGAACTCAAGCTGCTGTTCGAATCGGGCGTGCAGTCGGCCGACGCCCAGGCGCGCAGCCGCGAACTGATGGAAGCCCGCAAGCGCCTGAAGGTGTAAGCACGGTATAATCCTCGGTTGACAAACGCGCGGCAAGTGTGACAGCAGCACCTCCGGGCCCGGCCACCCTGCAGAACCAGGGTTCCCCAAGGGGATTTCAGGCCACCCTTTCCCGCAAGGGCTGCACTCCAAATGTTCACCCGAGCTTGCCCCGCACCGGCGCGTCACCGATGGTCTGTCCACCTCGGCGAGCGACGGCATTGAATTTTGCGCCGGTTGCTTTTTGAGCGATCGGGCGCAGTTCAGATTGCATGCTGCCGGCGAGACAGAGACCGGCTTCGACCACCCAAGGATTTGCATGACCGCGAAGAAAATCGCCACCGCCCCTGTCTCCGAACCGAAGACAGCCAAGGCCGCCACGACCGCCAAAGCCGCGAAGGCCGAGGACACGAGCAAGAAGGCCGCGAAGCCCACCGCCAAGGCGGCGCCGAAGGTCGCCGAGCCGGTGGCCAAGGGCAAGCCGGGCCGCAAGCCCAAGGTCGACGAGAAGGCGAAGAAGTCGGAAGACAACGACGTCGATCTCTCCGACCTCGAGGCCGACCTGGAAGGTGAACCCGAAGTCGAGACCGCGTCCGACGAGACCAAGGTCAAGGCCAAGCCGCTGCGCATGAAGGTGTCGCGCGCCAAGGAGCGCGCGCTGATGCGCGAATTTGGCCTCGAAGAAACCGCACTCACCGAAGAAGAAGCCGCAAAGCGCCGCCAGGAGCTGAAGACGCTCATCAAGATGGGCAAGACGCGCGGCTTCCTGACGCACCAGGAAATCAACGATCACCTGCCCGAAAAGCTCGTGAACGATGAAATCCTCGAGGCCATCGTCTCGATGCTCAACGACATGGGCATCGCGGTCTACGAGCAGGCGCCCGATGCGGCAACGCTGCTGATCGCCGGCGGCGGCACGACCACCGCAACCGAAGAAGAAGCCGAAGAAGCGGCCGAAGCGGCGCTCTCCACGGTCGACTCCGAATTCGGCCGCACCACCGACCCGGTGCGCATGTACATGCGCGAAATGGGCACGGTCGAGCTGCTGACGCGCGAAGGCGAAATCGAGATCGCCAAGCGCATCGAAGGCGGGCTGCAGGCGATGATGTACGCGATCAGCGCGTCGCCGACCACGATCGCCGAGATCCTGAGCTATGCCAAGCGCATCGGCTCGGGCGAGATGAAGATCTCCGAAGCGGTCGATGGCTTCGTCTCCGAAGACGAGGCCGATGACTACGTGGCCGAGGAAGACGTCGACTTCTTCGACGAAGAGGACGACGACGACGGTCAGGGCGGCAGCAAGGCGCTGACCAAGAAGCTCGAGGAGCTGAAGGTCTCGGCGCTGGCGAAGTTCGCCAACCTCGAGATCAACTTCGACAAGATGCGCAAGGCCTTCGAGAAGGACGGCTACCAGTCGCCCTCGTACAACAAGGCGCAGCAGGCGATCAGCGCCGAGCTGATGACGATCCGCTTCACGGTCAAGACGATCGAGAAGCTGTGCGGCATCCTGCGCTCGCAGGTCGACGACGTGCGCCGCTACGAACGCGAGCTGCGCAAGATCATGGTCGACAAGTGCGGCATGCCGCAGGAGTACTTCGTCAAGCACTTCCCGCCGAACATCCTGAACCTGAAGTGGGCCGAGAAAGAAGCGGCGTCGGGCAAGGCGTACAGCGTCATCCTGGCGCGCAACCTGCCACCGGTGCAGGAGCTGCAGAAGAAGCTGACCGACCAGCAGGCGAAAGCCGTCGTGCCGCTCGAGGATCTGAAGAAGATCAACAAGCGCATGAACGAGGGCGAGAAGGCCTCGCGCGACGCGAAGAAGGAAATGATCGAGGCCAACTTGCGCCTCGTGATCTCGATCGCGAAGAAGTACACCAACCGCGGCCTGCAGTTCCTCGACTTGATTCAAGAGGGCAACATCGGCCTGATGAAGGCGGTGGACAAGTTCGAATACCGTCGCGGCTACAAGTTCTCGACCTACGCCACGTGGTGGATCCGCCAGGCCATCACGCGCTCGATCGCGGACCAGGCGCGCACGATCCGCATCCCGGTGCACATGATCGAGACGATCAACAAGATGAACCGGCTGAGCCGTCAGCATCTGCAGGAATTCGGCTTCGAGCCGGACGCGCCGACGCTGGCCGAGAAGATGGAGATCCCGGAAGACAAGATCCGCAAGATCATGAAGATCGCGAAGGAGCCGATCTCGATGGAGACCCCCATCGGCGACGACGAC
>Ga0307515_10023381_pt1 | contig 10831 bp, 1 predicted proteins | sample 17_EM_MG_FD_194513 | JGI IMG/M metagenome (GOLD analysis project Ga0307515, IMG submission 194513) | Populus trichocarpa ectomycorrhiza microbial communities from riparian zone in the Pacific Northwest, United States - 17_EM | ecosystem: Host-associated > Plants > Roots > Unclassified | place...
ATAGTAATAACCTAACCGAATATTGGAAATACGTTAACCTTATTTTATAAGCCCTGTATAGAGCTAGTCTATAATTAAATATAGATAAATATAAGTTCTATAAAACGGAAGTCCTATACCTTAGACTCCTTATTTCTATAAATTGTATATAAATGGACCTAAAGAAAGTTAAAGTAATTATAAACTAGCAAGAACCCGAGAACGTTAAGGACGTAAGAGCCTTTATAGGATTTACTAATTTCTACTAACGGTTTATTAATAACTTCTCCGCCCTAGTTTTACCCCTTATAGCTCTAACCTAAAAGGATAAAGTTTTTGTCTTTAATAAGGAATACAAGAAGGCCTTTACCTATTTAAAGGTTATATTTACTACTGCGCCTATACTCTAATACTTTAACTTAAACTAAATAAGTGTTATAGAAGCCGACTTACCTAACTACGTTATTAGAGGTATCCTGTCTTAATATAACGAGGATAGAGTATTATACCCTATAGTATACTTTTTAAAATAACTAAGCCTAGCCGAATATAACTATAAGATCTACAATAAGAAATTATTAGCTATTATTAAATATTTTAAATAATGGCGACCTAAACTAGAAGGCGCTAGATTTCTAATTAAGGTTCTTAGTAACTATAAGAACCTATAGTACTTTATAACCATAAAATAGCTAAGTTATTATTAGGCCCGCTAGTTAGAATATCTATCTTATTTCTAATTCTTAATTATATACCGCCTAGGTGTTTAAGGTTAAAAGCCTAATACCCTAACCTGACGCTTGTAAGACGCGCTAGCCCTAAAAGAAGCACGCTCTTACTAAAATTAGACCCTACTTTGCCCTAAACTATTTAACCCTCCTATTAAAGATCTTATAGTATATATCCTTAAAATAACTAATTAATTAATTAAATAGATTATAGTTAATAAATACCCAAATAATAAGTTTATCTAAGAGACGCTTAAGCTAATATAAGATGGCATTAGACGCTCTAAAAAGATTTCTTTAAGTAAATATAAAGCCTATAGAAACCGCTTATATTACTAAAACCGTTTAGTTATCCCTAATTATAATAAGCTTAAGCTTAAACTCCTTAAATATGTATACGATCTACCTATCGCCGGCCACCTAGGCCAAGGAAAGACCCTAAAACTACTCTAATGGGAGTATTATTAGCTAAATATGTACAATATAACACGAAGGTATGTCTTTAGCTACTACACCTACTAATAAGCTAAAGCCTTGCATAAGACGTATAACGGTTTTTTAAAGCCGCTACCTGTTCTAGACCGAAGATAGAAGGATATCTTAATTAACTTTATTATTGACCTTCCTAAGAGTAGAGGCTGTATAAATATTATAGTAGTTATAGACCGACTATCTAAAATAAGATACTTAATCGCCTGCCCTAATATATTAACGCCTACTATTGTTTAACTATTCCTAGATTATATATAGAAACTCTATAAACTCCCTAAAATAATTATCTCTAATAAAGGTAGCTAGTTTATCTTAGCATTCTGGAAAGAACTAACTACTTAACTTTATATTAAAGCACTATTATCTATTACGTATTACCTAGAAACGGATAGCCAAATAAAATGCGTAAATACTATAATGGAACAGTATATTTGGATATATACGTTATATTTATAGAATAACTAGATTAACTAGCTTATATTTGCTAAGTCTACTATAAATAATTCCGTCTTAGAAACTATAAAAGTCTCCTTGTTTCTAGCCAATTATAGCTAGCACCTATAAATAGGTTTTAAACTCTTTAGTAATATTCCTTACCCCACTTATTATGCCTTATAAGTTATAGAAATAAATAAATCTATAGAGAAGATAGAGGAACTATAATAGTTCCTTACTAATGAGATAATATAGGCTTAATCTGTCTATAAAGCCGTAGCGAATAAGAAATAAACCCTAGTACCGGCCTACTAAATTAGTAATTTTGTCTGGCTAGATATAAGAAATCTAAACACGAAATAACCTACTAAGAAACTTAATTAGAAGAACGCTGGCTCTTATAAGGTTAAAAAGGTTATCTCTCCTTATACCTACTAACTAAAGCTCCCTAATACGGTTAAAATCCACCCTATATTCTATACGTTAGTCCTCCGCCCTACTACCCCTATATTAAACGCCCTACCTAAATAGATATAAGACCCTCCCCTACTAGTTAAAGTGGATGGTAAGAACGAGTACTTTATTAAAAGAATTAATAATATTAAGTATAATAAACGGAAACGCTAATATATATATCTTATAAAATAGAGAGGCTTTATTAAGTCCTTATAGGAACTTATTAACTCTATAGGACTTATATAAGCCGTAAAAGACTTTTATAAACTCTACCTAGAACTACTATAGCCCAATTTCGCAGAAGCTCGAGTTTAAAGGGGGGGTACTATTATAGGACAACCTTATAATACCTTATACACGTCTACTTATTTCTACTAACTTAGCAATTAGAGACTAACTGCAAAATAGCAATTTAACGGCAATCTAATAGCAATCTAATGGCAATTTACGGCATTCTGCTATATTCTGCCAAGTTCTACTAAATTCTACTAAGTTTTGCTAGGACTATAACCTAAACCCTATTCTGCCTATATACGTATTAACTAAGTAACTAAGTCAATAATATATACTTTTTTTTCCCGTTTTCCTACCTTCTTTTCTTATATAACGTTTTGACCTCCTTATACAGTTTATATATATAGCTTAATAATATCTACCTTGCTATATATTATTGTCGCTTATACTTACTCTATAATAATATCTTACGAACGCTTCTTTAATATAGATTCTAGCGATATCTTCTGCTAAGATTTCTTCTATGTATGCTATAAAGCAGCCCTACTTAGTTAACTTATCCACTATTACTAAGATTATATTATACTCTTATCTGGTAATAGGATCTCTTAACTTTAATAACTTAATAATAAAGTCCTATAATATAACCTCCTATAGTTTTTCTGGTATTTTAATAGGTTATAGCCCTCTATATAGCTTATACCTTATTAGTTTATTTCTTTAGCAATCTAGATACTCCTTTATTACTTTTCTTACGATATTTTAGATTTTATTAATAATATATTCTTCCTATAGCCTTAATACTAAGCCTATTACTCTATTATGTCCTTAAGTTATTCCCTTATAGAAATCTTCTATAAAATGCTCTACTATACTTTTTAGGATATACTTCGCTTCTCGGTTTTTATATATATCTATTTATAGATCTCTTAGCTATGCTTCTAGAATCCTTTATATCTAAAAGCTCTTTAGTATCTCGTAAACTCTTTCTAGTTTATTATCCTCTTAAGTTACTACTAGTTTAGGATAGTTATACCTAATCTATCTATTCTTATCTCTGCGTAGCATTGCTCCTAATAGCTTCTTATTATTTTATAGTTTAGCTTTTCTATTAAATACGTCCACTCTTATATTTTTAGTCCCTTTAGTATACTAAATCTTGAAATAGTATTCTATAAGCATCTCTACCCATTTAACTTATCTTTAATTAAGTTATTTTATTATTAGGAACCCCGTTAGGTTCTTATAGTCTATCTTAACTATAAATGGTTTCTTTACGCCTTATTAGAATGCTCTCTATTCCTTTAGTGCTATAATTATACCTAATAACTCCTTATTATAGACGTTATAGTTTAACTCTAGTAGTATTATCTTTCTACTATAGTATAATACTAGATGCTATGCGTCCTTATACTTCTATAGTAAGTATACTCTTAATATATAGTCTAATATATTTATTTTTACAACCGTGTCTAGTCCTAGTTAATAGATTTTAAGGATTAGCTCCTAAGTAAATAATTCCTTAAATTCCTTAAACAACTTTTTTTACTTATCTCCCTATACCTATAGTTCCTCTTTCTTTATAAGCCTAGTAAATAGTTTAATGTTTTTAACTATTGTACTATAAACCTCTAGTAGTAGTTATAAAACCCTAAGAATAACCTTAACTGTGTTATATTCTCTAGTTCTTACTAACTTACTATAGCTTTAATTTTCTTTAGGTCTATACTAATATAACCTAGTTTAATAATAAATTTAATAAAATTAGTCTTTCTTATAAAGAACTCGCATTTCTTAATTACTACTAGCATCTATTCTTCTTATAGTCTCTTTAAAACCCATTTAATATATTCCCCGTATTCTTCCTTAGTTATTAAGTAGATAATAATATTATTAAGGTATGCTATAATAAACTTATTAAGGTGTTCTTCTAATACACTATTAATTTGTTTCTAAAACGTTTCTAGTATATTTATTAATCTAAATTGTATAACTAATAGTTTATATAGTCCTTCTCTTAACCAAAGGCTGCTTTTTATTTATTTCCTTCCTTAATTCTAATCTAATAGTACGCCTATCTTAGGTCTATCTTTATAAAGATTTGCACATTACCTATCTAATCTTAGATTTTGCTAATTAAGGGTAAAGAATACCTATCCTTTTAAGTAATGCTATTTAACTGCCTGTAATTAATATATAGCCTAAGTTTTCTATTTTTCTTTAGTATAAATAGTTCTGGATAACCTGCTAATGACTATAATAGTTTAATATATCCCTTTTATAAGTTTTCTTAGACAAACTTTTTAAGTATACTTACCTCCTCTTAAGTAAGCTTATAGGTTAGAAAAAACCTTAAACTTATTCTTAGTTCTAACTTTATTTTATAGTCCTATACTATATATTCTACCAGCTTTTTACTTTTTAGACTTTATAGTTTCTTACTATACTTATAGTATCTCTTTAATATATAACTTAAGCCTTACTTAGTCTCTTTATATATATCACTCCAACTTAGTACTATACTAACTTAGTTTGCTATTATACTTTATAGCATTAAATATCTCTAATATTAACCTAACCTATAATTTAATTAATCCCTAGGTTATATTTCTATAACTAAGGCATTCCTAATACTGCCTTATCTCGTCCTAATAGTAGGATATTAAAAGATATCTTAATTTATCTTTTTTTAATAGGTATCTAAATAGGTCCTATTTTAAGATTAATAATCCCTCCTCTATAGGCTATTAGATCTCCTAAAATTATAACTAATAAATAAGGTTACTCCTTCTGTCTATAAGGTAGTCCTATTCTTTTAACTACTATTAAAGAGATATAGTTCCGCGTTACTCTACTATCTATTAATACTTTAAACTATTAATCTTACTACTTAACTTATAAATTTAGGTATTGTTTTTAAATTCCTTTAAGGGTCTAAGGCTTTACTATTAGCTCCCTCTAGTTCTATAGGCCTCCACTTTTCCTAACTATTAGCTGCTTAATTCTATTACACTTAGCTTACCCTTTAGCTAATACCTAGTTTGCTTTTTTTCTTTAATATACTATAGATATATATTCTCTAGGCATTTCTATTACTATTATCTATCTAAGTATTCTTTTATAGAAAATCTTTCTAGTTAAAATATTAAATCCCCCAATTCTTAAACTTCTATTAGATGCTAGCTATATATATACTTAGCATTTCTATACTATTGCTTATCTAGCGCCTAATATATCCTTACTAGGTACTTCTAATTATTTTCTTTTAGGTTCTTATATATTTTATATATATCGTCTATATATACAATCTATAATAGCATATAGTGTACTAGGTACTTTAGGTTAACTCTTAACTTATCCTTATTTTTAAGTTTAAACCTTTACCGTATTAATCTAAACGTTATAACTTTGTTTATAGGTACTAAGATATATCTCTTACTTCTTTAGTCCTCTAATTATTCCTCTAGATCCTTTAATATTATAATTAAAGCTCCTTTAATATAAGTTATAGCCTTTTCTATAATTGGGTGGTTTTAGATAACTCGTTTATCTAACCATATATAAAAATCTTCCTACTTATTATTATGTCGTTGCCTATACTACTTTTAGTATAGCTATTAGAGTATATATAGCTTATCTATAAGGAAGTATCTTTTTATTACTACATTATAATAGCCTTTAGTATATTGTTCTTTAAACCTAGTAGGGATCCCTAAATCCTCTTTATTTTCTAGTTTAGTAAGCTACTTAGCTCTTAGTATGCATAACCTAGGCTTATTAGTAATTCTTTATACTAGTACTCTATCCCTTATACGACCTAATACGCTAGATCTCTTATCTAGTTTCTGTTCTTGCTATACAATAATTCTTTATCTAAATTCTTCTATAGTTTTCTTTAGTTTACATTTTATAGATAGATTTTTAAAGTTTTCTTACTTCTTAATCTTAGTATTAGCATTTCAATCCTATTGCTAAGCCTTACTTGCAATTTCTTTAATAGTCCTTATTTATATCTAGAAATCTTAGTCCTATAAGATTCTTAATCCTAAGCTTACTTCTATCTTAAGCTTTACTCCAGCCTTAATCCTACTAGGCTTTTTCGGTATTCTTATCTCGTCTTAAAAGTCTTAAATCTTACTTATCTCGTCTTAAGAATCTTATATTCTTAGAAAACTTCGTCCTAAGCTTATTTATATATTACTAAACTAAGCTATTACTCTACTTTATCGGTTATCGTCCGTTATAGGTCCTTAAGCTTACCTTATCTCGTCTTAAGAATCTTAAGTCTTTAGCCTTTTGCCTTTATTAAGTACTAAAGTAGTTTACTATTCTACTTCTCTTACGTCTTATAAAGCAATAGATATTATATTTAGTGGGGTCTTAATCCCTACTAATATTCCCTACTCTATAGTGGAATTATCCTCTACCTCTTATATAACATCTTTAAGGTTTATATACTCCTAGTAAGCTACCTTTATTACCTTATTATTATAGAATATTTCGCCTACGTTAAACTTATTATCTTTAATATCCGATCTGTAAACTAGTTTGTTAGTTCCTCTATATTTTATAGGGTTTAGTTTTTATAGCTAATAGCTTACGCCGTACTTAGCGTCTTTATAAATTTGGTATACGTTATTATAACAAAACGCAAAACTTTTAATTAAACACTCTTTTGTTCCTTACAGTATATTATTATCCCTCTATACGTATATATTATCTACTAGTCTCGTTCCTTTTACTATATAGTAATTCTAACCACTTCTATAGTCTTTAACGTAATAACCCTATTTTGTGTAATTTATATAAGCCCCTTCTTTAAACCATTTTTCTTATTATAGAGTCTGCCTAAACGTCTTCTGCTACTAAGATCCCTAGTTCGGCCTTTACTCCTTAAACCTTTAATTACTTAATCCTTATCCTTTAGGTTTCCATAATTTCTTATTTTATCTCTTAGATTCTTTAGTACTACTTAGGTCTATTAGCTCTACGCTATACTATAAGTTTTAACTTTAACTTTATTATTGCGTGCCTTGCGCCTTATACAACTATAGAACTCTATCTTAACCCTTTTTAGTTTACTCTCTTTAGTAGATCCTATTATTAATCTTAATTACTTAATTAATTAAATTCTTAAGAGTATCCGCATCTTCTATTAGAATAATTACGTCCTAGACTTTTACTTTAAGTCCTTACTTATACTATGCTATAAGCGCTTTATTATTCTATTTAACCTATATTACTAATATTTAAAACTATATTATATACTTAATTACTAAAGTTCTTTATACTAGGTTTTAAAGCTTTCTTTCTACCGTTATAGTTGCCTCTAGGTCTCTAAATATCTATATTAAGCGTTCTGCAAACCCGTTTTAACTTAAGAATATATACTAGACCTCCTAGTTAGTAGTTATTATACTATATTCTTATATTTCTGTAAGGTAAAGTTTAAACTACTTAAGTACCCTTCCCATTAAGAATAATCCTGCGTAAGTAACTTAATCCATAGGCGTTCCTAGTTTAACTCCTTCCTATATAACCTTAAAGTGCATTTACGTAAGGAATCCCTTAAGCTTTAACTTTTCTCCTAAGAATCGCTTAATTAAGGGTAATTTAACCTTAGCTGCTCTAATTCTACTAATCCTTTCTTTAAGTATCTTATTGTTGTCTGTTAATCGGTTAACTATTTCCTATAGCTATCCAACGGTAACTAATTGCAAGTCAGTGTCTTTTACTATACTAGTATCATTACCTAATCTTAATGTAGTTGCTGCCGTTAACGGCGTTATAGCTAATGCTTTTAGTAGCATATTGTTTAACTTCTTTTACTATAACCTTAGTAGTAAATATATAACGAAGCCTTGTAGCAGGAACTACGGTGGACTTATTAATGGGCTAGGTATATAGGTATAGAATAGTTAACAACGTAAATATAACTAGTGGAGTAGTTGCCTAATAGATTAACTCTAATTATATTCTAAGATTTACTACAAAGGAGAGAACTATCTGGGTAGGGACTATAGTCCTTTAAATATATAACTATACTCCTAAGAAATCCCCTTTGTATATAAGGTACGCGTTATACGTATTATACGTACGTTCCCTTTATATACTGCCTACACTGCGTATAACGTTATATAACCTTAGTTACTATTCCTTATCACATAGCTCTATCGGCTCCATCCTAGACTGTGCCTAAATTAACTAACTAGCTTCTTCCAACTCTTCTTTAAGTAGTTATAACATCGTACTTAAAGCGTCCGTAATATTAAGTATACCTTTTTATAAACTTTTACTAGACGGCTTAGGCGAGTATAAGTATTTAGTTAAGCTTTTAGAGCCTAAGACGCCTTATTAAAATAATGCTAAACCTTAATAAGGGCCTCGGCTAGCTTACTCTCTAGTCTTTTAGCCGCTACTAATATATATAACCCTGAAGAAGATTAAATAAGGAACTAGACAATTATAAAAAATAATAAAACGTATATACTTAGCGTTAGAGATAGATTAAATATTATAAAATAATTATATATTCACTCGCGTATACTTAGTATAGAAAGAAGGTTAGTAACTAGATAGAAACGCGATTATAATATATATTAACTTTTTCTCCATATAATAAGAATAGTATAGTATAACTTTACTAAGTAATAAAATAAATATTACTAGCCAATTAAAATAATTAGACGTAGAGGATTTAATAAGAGGTATTAGGAATAATAAAGGTTATTAAATTAAAAACGGGAATGCTATACCTTTAATAGACAACTTAGAGATAGGAGATTTCTTTAAGGAAAAAGATAAAGAGGAGAGGGATAGTATTATGGACCTTATATTAGCAGTAATATAACTACTAAAAATGGATATAAATAGGTTAGTTAAGATAATATAGGAGGCGCTAGACCTAATTAAGCTATAAAATAAGGAGTAGCTAAGTTACGTAGCTAGTTATATTATAAATTTAGAATATAAAAACGTAGGAATATAGGAATGTAATATACCGACGTACTAATATACTAATATACTAAACCCTTTGCTATAGAGAGGAGTTATATATTTAAGGACATACGGTCTCTATAGATAGTTTCTTTTTTTTATAGTAAATCTTAGAATACAATTAGAGTTAGTCTATTAGGCAACTACTCTACTAATTATTATTACGTTATTAACTTCTTATTTACCTATATACCTAGCCTATTAATAAGTTTACTATAGTTCCTGCTATAAGGCTTTATTATATCTAGTAGATTTATACGCAATAATAATCTTATATCTTAACTAGGAGCTAAAGTCTTTATTATTTATAAATAATCTATTAATAAATATAAGGAGCTTAGTAGTAGGAAGATTAATAGGTATATAAAGTAAACCCTAATCTAGATGGCTTATTTACTAGGATAAACGTTTATTTACTAGGATAAATGTTTATTTACTAGGATAGGCGTTTATTTAGGGTAAGAATATTATTTTTAGTTAGTTGCTAGTATTAGGCGGCAATAGAGAGATTAAATAAAGCCTTAGGTTAATAGATAGAAGCAATATAAGCTTTATAAGCGCGTTACTCTATATATCCTTACTTTAGAAAATTAACGTTAATAACGTTAATTTTTTTACCTTAACCCTTCTGGCGTAAAGCAATAGAATCCTTATTTAGGAAGAGGATATATTTATTAAAAAGTAATAGTGTTATTAAATTAAGCTTTTCCTTTAGCTTTAATATAAGATTTGCCTTTACTAGCTTATCTTCTTTAAAAGCTAAGAATTGGTTATCTCTAAAATAATTATATTATTAGTTTATATACTAATAATTCTAAATAGGGTTTCTATAGTTATAATAAGGAAGTATAAATTAAATATAAAAGTAGTTATTAAAAGTTTCTCTTTATGGTACTTACTGTAGGTAGCCTATTAATAAGTTCCTACCTCTATAATTCTATATAATAGCTTAAGTATAACTATAATTGTATCTTTAGGATATTAGTAGCAAATTTACTTTAAAAGGTATGCTAATATTAAGCGCTAAAAGTGTATCTCTAATTAGGTATAAATTTAGGTAATATTTTATAAATAAACCACTATTTTATTTTTTATTAAGGAGGAAGCTAGCGTAATAATAACTTACTAACTAGCTTATTAAATTATAAGAGATTATATAAAAATTACCTCCTTACTATTATTATTATAACCTTAGATAATAAGCCTTAATTTCTTAAATAGGATATTAGTAACTTTACCTTTAATCTTATTAACTATTCTTAACTTAAAAATATAAACTTTATTAAACTTAATAGGGTTATACTTCTTAAATTTAAAGACTCCTTTTATAATAAGACTATTAATCTCCTACTTATTAGATACTTAGAAAGGAGCTTTATGTGACGGCTCGAACCATCGAACAAATGTCTCACTAGAGACTTAAACGAATGCTTGCAAGATCAAGCGAACGAATGCTGTATTACGAAGATATTAAGCTAAGGAGCAAGAGAAGGTGGTGAGGCGACGTCTAT
>Ga0307515_10023383_pt1 | contig 10829 bp, 14 predicted proteins | sample 17_EM_MG_FD_194513 | JGI IMG/M metagenome (GOLD analysis project Ga0307515, IMG submission 194513) | Populus trichocarpa ectomycorrhiza microbial communities from riparian zone in the Pacific Northwest, United States - 17_EM | ecosystem: Host-associated > Plants > Roots > Unclassified | place...
GACGTTTCGGCGTTTCGTCGTGCGCGTCGAGGCTTCAGGGGCCGACGGCGTCCCGGTACGCCTGCCCCGCCGCAGTCAGTCCGGCATGTTCGCGGTACAGGCCGTATTCCGTAGTCTCGCCGGCGGCCGGCAGGGAGAACCAGGCGTACCGCTCGACGTAGGGCGCTGCTCGCATCGCTGTGGTCGTTTTCGCGATGAAGGTTCCGATCTGTTGGGTGTTCGGGTAGCGCGGCGTGCCGGTGAAGTTGATCAGGCCGAACTCGGTGACCCAGATCGGCAGGCCGTACCGCTCGTGGACCGAGTTCAGGTAGCCCAGGAAGTGATCCGCTGCGGCGTCGCCGAAGTCCGAGCCGTACCAGTGCAGGGCGATGAAGTCGACCTGCTGTCCACGTTCGCGGGCGCCGGCCATGAACCGGTCCAGCCAGCCGCCCGGAGTGTCGCCGCCGTATGCCACCGCCGGGCTGCCCAGGCGCATGCCGGTCTGCTCCAGGCGCGGCCACAGCGACAGTGCCTGCTCGACAGTCATGTTGGCCTGGCCGGGCAGATCGGGCTCGTTGAAACCCAGCAGTGTGCTGCCCGATCGCCGTGCGGCGGCCAGGTCGGCGTCGTTGACCGAGTCGGGGCCCCAGATCATCGGGACGAACTCGGCCGGCGCCGGTACGTCGTCGTTGGATGCGGACCAGTCGAAGTACCAGCCCGCGCCGACGTCGCGGACGGCGTCGGCCACCCCCGGGAACGCCCACGTGCTCACGCCCTTCTTCGCGGCACTTGGCGCGGCGGGAGGCACGGCGCCCAGCAGCGACCACGCCTGGGTGGCAGCGCCCACACATGTCCAGATCTGCAGCGGCGTGCCGGTCGCGGAGCCGCCGTCCGCGTCCAGACACTTGCCTGACCCGGTGTTGATGAGCGAGCCGTTGGTGGCCGACCAGCGCTGCGCGTCTGTGCCGTTGCAGGCGAACAGTTGCACGGTCGCGCCGTCGGCGTGCGACGCATCGGCCACGTCGAGGCACTTGCCGAGCGCCCGGATGGTCTCGTCGGCGCCATTCACGACCCAGTTCTGTGCGTCTGTGCCGTTGCAGTCGTAGAGCTGCGCCGGGGTGCGGTCGGCCGTCTGAGACCAGGTCACATCGACACATTTGGCAGCGACGCCGACGATGGTGGCCCCGGCGCCGGCCTGCGCCGTGGGCATGGCGGCCAGGCCGGCCGCGGCCGTGACGACCACGGACGTCAGGATCCGAATGGTGCGAAGCGGCCGGCCTCGGTAGATCTTCGGTACCACAATGAACGCTCCTCGTCGGGTCATCGAACGCCGGCGGACACCGGGTTCCGGCTATAACGGGCGCTACGGTCGCCCGGTTCATGCGGTGCCGGTACCTGCCCCATCACCCGCGGTGAAGCTCTACACGAAGCCATTGAGGTACGCAGGCGCGTACTAAAAGACAGGCGGGGGAACCGCTACGGTGCCAGGCGTGGCGATCACGAGCACGGCCCGGTAGGGGCCCCGTTGTCATGATCGATGCCACCAGGGATCCGGTCGATCCGGGACGGTTCCGGGCGCACGCCATGAATCTTGACGCCGTGCGGGAGCTGCTCGGCGAGGTCAGGACCACCGGGAGACGGATCGGGCAGGACCAGTCAGCGTTCGGGCCGTTGTGTGGATGGATCCTCACCGGGCTCGGCGACCGTTACGCCCGCCACGAGGAGCAGGTCGCCTACGTCGAAGAAACCTTGCTGCTGATGGTCGAGGGACTCCACCGCGTCGCCGACGGCGAGCAGGAACTCAGAGCGCTGATCCGCAGTGATGGCGACGTGATGACCCTCGACGGTACGCCACTCATCGACGAGCCCTCACGGTCCCTGAGCGGTCTAATGGACAGTGTGACCGCCAGGGTGCAGGACAGGGAGTGGGTGCAACCCCAGCTCGCCGGGGCCGCCCCGGTGGCGGAGTTCGTCGTGCCGGTCGACCAGAGGTACACCGCGCTGCGGGTCGGCGGACTGCACTACGCGATGACCCGCATCGGCCCGCTGCGGCAGCTCCTCGACGACCTCACCGGGATGCCGGATGTGGTCGCCTCGCACGCAACGCTCTGGCACACGGCGGGCGTCGACTTGCAGCAGCTCAGCGTTCTCCTGCGGCAATGCCTCGATCAGGACCTGCCCCGATGGGATCGGCTGGATGTGCGGTCCTACCGGGCACTCATGGCCCACAACGTCGAGGCCCTCATCGGGCTCGGCGAAACATCCACGGCGATGGCCATCATCACCAAGGCCGTCGGTGATCTGATCCTGCTGACCCGCGACATCATCCGAGGGATCATCGGTGACCTGGTCGCCCGGGTGATCCTCTGGACAGCCGACACCTCCACCGTCATATCGCAGGCGGTGATGACAACACGGCTGGGCACCATAGTCGGCACTACCTGGCGCATCCAGGCCTACGTCACCGCCCTGACCACCAGCATCACCACGCTGTCCCGAACCGTCGACGGTTGACTCCGTGCACCCGCTGAGCGTTACGGGTGCGGGTACGCAGGGTCGTCACGGCGGGGCGACGGTCCCCGCCGGGACCCGACCGGCTCCGCCAATCCTGCCGACCACCGAGTTGATCTGGTCGAGCAAGGCGGCTTCAGAGACGGCGGTGCTACTCACGGACGTCCCACACTCCCTTGAGCTTGATCGCGGCATCGGCGTCGCTGAGCTCGTACGCGGAGGCAACCTGGTCCAGCGCGGTGCTCAGACCGTCGTACACGGTAGTGGCCTCGCCGAGCAGCATCACCGCCTTATTCTGGATCTCGGCGTAGGTGCCCAACAACCCACTGGCCGCCCCGATCGGCCGCACACCGTAGTTGACGGTGCGCTGCGCGCCCTTGACCAGGGAGAGCCGGGACACCGGGGTTGCTGCCGTCTGCAGCGAGCCGACCCCGATGTCGAGGATCATCACGCCGAGCGAGGAGAGGAACTCTGCGGCGAGCAGCATGCCGATCACCACCGGTTGGGGGCCATCGGCGAGCGGGATCAATACCAGCGGGAGCGGGGCGACAGCAGTTGCCGCCGAATCACGACCCGGCCGTCGTCATCGCGACCGATGCTCCCGTACGACGCCGACGACGCCTCGGCGGCGTGATCAACGAAGACTACCGAGCAGCCTGACCCGATCTCAAAGAGCCAGGTCGCGGCAGTGAACGGGTTTTGGCACGGTACAGGGATTGGCAGCAGGAACACGCGAACCCCTCGCAATCGAGGGAGCGGCCCCTCCGGATCGCGCTGGACCCCGTGGAGGCGCGACCAACTCGCCAACCCCCTCAGGTGACATCACGCCAACGTAGCCGGTAGCCCGCTGCGACCAGCGCCGCGACCATCCAGGCGGCAAGGACGAGGCCACCTCCCCACGCCCCGAAGTTCGGGCCCGGACCCGCCGCCAAGGCAGCGAGCCCGGCGTCGTCCGCGAACATCCGGGCACCTCCGGCCGGCAGCACGGCACGCACGGTGTCGGCAACGTACCCGGGATTGGCCGCCAGCAACTGATCGGCGACCAGGAGCAGCCCCACGGCCGCCATCAGAGCCGCGCCCGGCTGCCGCAGCAACGCTCCCACCCCGACACCCAGCACCGCGAGGCCCGTCAGGAAAAGCACGAAACCTACTGCGACACGGACCGTCTCAGGATCGGTGACGTTGAGAGCGAGACCGGAGGACCCACGGGCACAGCTCGTCACCAGTATCGACGCCAGCAGGGAGACGGATGCGGTGAGCAGGGCGACGAGAGCCGTCAGCAGAACCTGCGCCCCGAGCACCGGCAGCCGGCGGGGAACAGCGGCGAAGGTCGTCGCGGACATTCCGGTGCTGAACTCGCCGGCGCCGACCAGCACACCCAGGACGAGCATCCCGAGCTGAGCGAGCAGGTACCCGGAGACGGCCAGTGAGATCCCTGAGGTGGCCGACCCCGGGCGGACGAACAGGCTCAACCCGAACGCGAGCGTCACCGCGGCGACGACCGTGCCGGCGGCGATCCACCCGGTTGAGGACACGCTGGTGAGCTTGATCCGCTCCGCGGCGAGCACCCGACCGAAGGTTGGGCCGCCCCGCGCGGATGCCGGCGCCACCCGTCGCCCGGCCTGGGTCATGTCGGGATGCTCGTCAATCGACGGGCGCGCGGCAGCAACGTTTTCGATCATGATGTGGCGATCAGACCAGGTCACGGCGGCGCAGACGGAACGCGGCGGGCACCAGCGGAAGCGCTACCCAGGCAGCCAGAACGAGCAACGCGCCCCACGACCCGAGGTCCGGACCGCCCTCGGCCGAGGGGCCCGGCGCCATCAAGGTCGATCCTGCCCCGATCGGGGTGAAGGTCACGACGGTGTTCACCGCCGCGGTCTGGGCCGACACCGTCCCGGACCTCGACGCCGCCAGCGGATCGGTGGTGAGGTCCGCTGCGAGCACGGCCACCAGTGGCAGGATCAGCATCAGCACAATCGCGGTGACCAGGGCGGGGACGGGTCGACGTAGCAGCGCGCCGATGGCCACACCGAGCAGGCCCATGGCCACGTGGAAGCTCACCGCCCCGAGCAGGCCCTGTGGCGTCCCGTCACCGAACAGGTCCGGGGTGATGTTCCGCGAGGCTGCGGCAGGCAGAATGCCGAGTACCGAGGTGCCGGCCGCCAGCACGGCCATGAGGAATACGAATCCTGCCGTGACGATCGCCTGGGCGGCCAGCACCGGAAGTCGCCGCGGTACTGCGGCGAACGTCGATCGGAATGCTCCGGTGCTGAACTCGCCGGTTCCCACCAGAACACCCAGGACCAGCGGGCCGATGAAGGCCACCGACATGCCGTCCAGCAGGCCTGCGGTCGGGTCGAACCCCGGATCGCCGGACGAGGCGTTCGCGGAGAGGTAGGTCAGCAGACCGGCTCCCACCACCGTTGCGAGGCCGATGACGATCGGTGATCGCAGGCCGAGGAGCTTGGTCCACTCCGCAGCGACGATGCGCCGCAGGGTCGGGGCGGAGTAAGCGCCGACGCTTTCGGCAACGGTGGTTCCGGTCGGTGCACTGGACATGATCATCGGGATCCTTCGGCGGAGGACGAAACCGGGGCGGCGGGATGCCCTGCCCGGTACTGCACGGAATCGGCGGTGAGCTGCAGGTACGCCTCCTCGAGCGAGCCGACTTCGGCCGCGAGTTCGAGCACGGTGGCTTGGACCCGACCCGCAACGGCCCCGACCTGCTCGAGCGAGGCCCGGCGGACGTGCAGGACGCCGTTCTCCTGGGGGATGACCTCCGCGCCGAGCTGCGACAGGGCTTGGGCGAGGAGGTCGGGTTCGGTGGTGCGAACGCGGATCAGGCCGGCCCGTTCGGACTGGTCGATGATGTCTTGCATCGAGGCGTCTGCCAGTAGTCGGCCGCGACCGATGATGACGACCCGGTCCGCGCACAGCGCGAGTTCGTGCATGAGGTGCGAGGACAGGAACACCGTCCGGCCCTGCGCAGCCAGGTCCCGCACCAGCCCGCGTACCCACATCACGCCGTCGGGGTCGAGCCCGTTGACCGGTTCATCGAGAATCAACGTTCCCGGATCTCCGAGCAGGGCTCCGGCGATCCCCAGCCGCTGCCCCATCCCGAGTGAGAAGCCCTTGACCCGTTTTCCGGCAACGGATTCCAGCCCGGTCATTCCGATCACCTCGTGCACTCGGGAACGAGGGATGCCGTGCGTGCGGGCCAGCGCGAGCAGGTGCCGGAAGGCGGTGCGACCCGGATGCACCGAACGGGCGTCGAGCATGGCGCCGACCGCGTGCAGCGGCGCTGTGAGGTCGGCGTACCGCTGTCCGTCGATCGTTGCGGAGCCGGCTGTCGCGCGTTCGAGCCCCAGAATCAACCGCATGGTCGTGGACTTGCCGGCCCCGTTCGGGCCCAGGAAGCCTGTCACCATCCCCGACTGCGCCGTGAACGACAGCCCGTCCACAGCCGTCGTCGACCCGTAACGCTTCGTCAGCGCTTCCACCTGGATCATGCGTCCTCCTTGCAGAATCTGTTCACAGGGAATCCTTTTCGTCGTTCATTCGCCGAGTCGGCCCGTCTGGTCGCCTTCACATCCCGCAAGACGACGCGGGCGGACACGGAAGTTCTCGGATCAATGGTGACGTGGATCACATCCTGGACGGATGCCGCTCGCTCTGGTCCGGTGTGATCAAGATCGGCGTCCCGCCCCGCTGGACGCGAACTGCTCACCGACCTCACCAAGTCGCCTCACCCGGTTCGCGGCTCGAGCTGAAAGTTGCGACGCCCTCGCCGGCGAAACGGCCTGGCGACAGGTGACTTACCCGCAGGGCGGCCAGCCCGGCACGCAGAACCGTTGCGAAAGGAGACTGTGCCACGAGCGGTGTTTCTGGCCCGATTCGCCGGATTTTGGTTCGGCGGGATGGGCACCGTGAGTAATGACCGCAGAAATCGTAAGTCCACGCAAGACCATCGGCACGAAGGGCCGCCGAGGGCTGAGGTAGCCGATTGCGGTGACCAGGACGTCGTCGTCGCCGAGGCCATGCTCGGTCAGGCGGGCGGTGAGGGCTTCGGCGACTTGGTTGGCACCGTAGGCGGTGCGGCGGGGGTCCGCGGCAGGCCAGCACGTGGTGCCGGTGCCGGGTCATGTGTGACCAGGCCGGGCTACGGAACGGACCGGAGTAGCCGAGCAGTTCCAGGTGCGGCCCGGTGATCGCCTCCTTGACAGCTGGTCGTGACCGGGATGACCACCGCCGGGTATTCGGAGGCATGGGAGCGGTGGATGGTCATCGCGTACGCGTACGCGTACGCGAGCTCGTCGAGTTCATCGAAGTCGTAGTCGATCAGTTCGTCTTCGTCGGTGCGTACGGTGAGGCTCTGGTCGTCGGTGGACAAGGCGGTGACGATGCCGACGGTGCCGTTGAACACTCCCGCTCTTCGAGATCATCGCCCGCGGGCACGCCGCCTGCAACGGCTACGGGGTCAGCATCGCTCTGCCCGCCCAGCGCGCGCCGGCCGGCCCGTCGGCGCTGATCGGCCCGCACGGCTACGCACTGCACCGGGCCCGCGCGGATGGACCCGACGTGATCTGCGCCGACCTGGACCGCACGGATCCCGCCCTCGACATCGCCTTGCACAAGGCCCGCCCGCGGCGAAGCACCGCCCGGGCCGGCGACATCTACGCCGCCGGCAGCGTCACCGATCCGCGCAGCACCGACCGTACCTGCACGTGAACCCCACCGCAGACCCCCGGAGAGGAGTGCCGTGAGGTCCATCGAGGAAGTATTCGATGCCGTGTCCGAGCGCGTCTGCACCCACCATGAGCAGCACGGCGGAACCCCTGCACCGCTCGCTGGCGCAGTTCATCTGGCGGGAACTGACCTCCCTGCAGCGGGAGCGCCTGGTGAACGCCGGCCGGCATTGCCCGGGATTTGCCGATCCTGGTCGGAGTCCGCGGACGTGCGCGGCAGGGACACCACGAAACCGGGCTCCACGTCGACGGCAGCACATCCTCCACCAGCCGGCGACCTCGAAAACCGTCGCCGCGATCCTGACCACCAGCGGCCTACTGACCGCACCGCCGCGCACCCCATGCCCCCTACGCTGGCCGCACGGTGCGGCCAAGAACGGTGACTCACGATGTCCGACAACCAGCATCCAGCCGGCCATTCCGCCAACCTGTTCGCCGGCCCGCCACTGCCGGCCCCGGCACCTGAGGGCACTGCACCACGGCACCCGGTTGACGTCTTTCTGCTGCTCACCGACGCCGACCGGGTCCTGCTCGGTCTCCGGTCCGGGACGGGCTATGCCGACGGCCAATGGGCCCTGCCAAGCGGCAAACTCGAGTGCGGAGAGGACGCGATCAGCGCGGTCATCCGGGAGACCCGGGAAGAGACCGGACTCCAGCTGCCCGCGAACGAGCTCCGCCTGGCCGCCGTCGTGCACCATCGCCCGGTGGCCGGGATCGCGCGCGTGGGCCTGGTCTTCGCCGTGTTGTTCGATGTGCGCCGGCACGGTGAACCGGTCAACGCCGAGCCGCATAAGTGCGCCAAGATCGCATGGTTCCGGAGCGGCCAGCTGCCCACGAACACCTACCCGTACTCGGCCGCAGCCGTCCATGCGGTGCGCGACAACGAACCGCTTGTGCTCAGCGGCTGGTCCTAGCCCGCCCGACCGCCACGGTCCAGCGGCGTGCCCGGACACGTCCCCGGCCTTGGGCAGCCCCGGCTTGCCGACGCCATGCTGACGAGCTGAAAGCGAAGGGTTCTCACCCACGCCGGCGAAGACCTGCTGATCGCCGTCACCCCGAGTTTCCACCCGCGACATGCTGCAAGGCGCCGCACACCGGAGTACTGCGTGAATACCGAACACCTGCGCAGAGTAGCCGTCCGTACCCCGCCGATCTGGCTCTGGCCGAAGGAGAAAGAGTGACCAGCAGCAGTGACCCGTTCAGCAGCGTCCCCACTGTCTTCTACACCCATCACCCTGAGCGTGGTGAGACCGTGCACCGCTCCGAACCGGAATGGATCCACCGGGAGCTCACGTCCCTCGATGTCCCGCGCGGTGCACGGGTGCTGGAGATCGGCACCGGATCGGGATACTCGGGTGCGCTGCTGGCCGGGCTCGTCGGCCCCCGCGGGGCGGTGGTCAGTGTCGACGTCGACCCGCACCTTGTCGGCTGGGCGAACCTGCTGCACCACCAACGCGGCCTGATCGCGGTCCGCTGCCACCAGGCGGACGGGATGACCGGCTACCCACCGCACGCCCCGTACGACCGCATTGCGGCGTGGTGCGCGGCGCCGAGGCTGCCCAGGGCGTGGATTGATCAGCTCACGCCCGGCGGCCGGGTCGTCGCGTGCCTGCCGATCGCGGCGCTGCCGTCATCGACCGTCATCGCCACCATCGCTCTCGAGGACGGACAGCCTCGCGTTCATGACCTCACGTTCGGCGGGTATGCGCAGAGCACCGTCGGCGCGGTCGCCGACGTGCTGACGGTGCCGCCGCGCTGGGTGGACTGGTGCATTCCGCACCCGGTTCCGTCGTGGGTCGCGATTGCCTGGCGTGCCGACGATGATTGGCTGCACACCGGCGCCCGCGCCGCCTTGGACCTGCTCCTGCACCCCGGGCATACCGAAACCTACGAGCGTGTCCCTTTGGACTGGCGGTCCTGGAACGCCTACACCGCTGTCCTCGACGATCCTCACCTCAGCGTCGCAGCCCTGCGCAGCATCACCCGGGACATCGGCCACACGACGCTCACCTCAGCCGCAATCATTCAGCCTGACGGCACCATCCTGGCGGACAGCCCTGGCTCGCCGTCGTTGCAGGTATTGCGGGATTGGCTGCAGCGGTGGGAACACGCCGGCCGCCCGGCCGCCGGTGCCTTCACGCCTGTCCTCGTGCCTTTCGACGGTGACGACCTTCCCGGCTGGGATCTACTGATGTCCTTGTGACCGGGCCGGCGGCGTCCACGCCACCATTCGTCGGCCTGGAGGCGGTGTTGCCGACGAACCCTGCGACCAGCGTGTAGATGGCGTCGGAGCCCGCCAACTACGGGCAGATCATGCTCCTCGTTGGTGCCCGGTGGCCTGCTGCGTTTGGCGCCCCACCGCCCGAAAGGTGTGGCCGGCGCCGCGAGGAGTGGCCTCGCCGGGCAAGGTTGAGCCTGCGCGCTCCACGCTGGCTGAGCAACCACGACCTTCGGCTCTGTGGATAACCCGCACTCCGGCCGCCGCCTGGGGGCGTGCTCGCCCCACCGCCAGGCGGTAGCCTGTGGCCCCGTGACCGCCACGAGCGACAGCAACCCGCCAGACGGCAACGGCTACGACGCGCTGATCTTCGACTGGGACGGCACGCTCGTGGACTTCCGTGTCAAGTTCTTCTGTTCAGCTGTTGTAGGCGCGCGAACGAAGGAGGCCGTCCTGGGCGCGGCGGCACAGGCCCAAGGTGGCACGACGACGGGCTGCGGAGCGCAGAAAATTGTCGGCACTGGCCGGTAGCGTCGGCTCAGTTCGCCAGTGATACTCGGGGGCACCGTGGGTGAGGCCCCGCACCTCGTCTTGGCAGACGTGTGAGGTGCGAGGCCCCGATGGCGGGTTAGCGGTGTTCCTGGTGCGGCTAGCTCGAACATCGGCACGGTTGGTGATCGTGTTGGGCCGCGGGGCCGTTTGGTGGTACCGATGCGGTTCCCTGTCAAGTCCGCATGTCGTTGGTGAACCCTGGCGACCTGCAACAGCGAGCGCGGGTGAGGGTCTCCTTGTCGTGGCGGGTCGGGTTGTGCTGCGTGCTGGTCATCGCGGCATGTCCGTAGCGACGGCAGTGTCTAGATGATTGATGCGGTGAACTTGGTGTTAGTGATCGAAGGCTGTCAGTGATCGTTTGCTGGTCACTCCAGTCATCCAGTTGTGCCAAATCCCGGCCGCCATGGCCAGGAGCCGTTGCGCGACGCGGGTGAAAACCCCGTCTGGGGTCCGTCCGCCATGCCGTTCCAGGTCAAGTTGCCCTTTAAGGGTTTGATTGACTGATTCGATCCACTGGCGGACACCGCCGAGGTTGCCGTTGCGGTACGTCTCGTCCTTACGGTCCGGACGCAGCAGGCGTAGACCTTTCGACTCGGTGAGTTTCGCGAACGGTTTGCCCGAGAAACCCTTGTCGGCCAACAGGATCTGACCCTCACGGATCAGATGGTGATGGTTGTCCAGCAACGCGGCCAGCACGAGCCTGTCACGTTTTTTGTGTAAGTCGGGAGTGAGCCGACTACGCAATTACCCTATCAGAAGGTTAGCCTGTCAGGGAAGATCCTGACCAATGTGTTCAATGCCACTCGCCAGTTATGCGTTCC
>Ga0307515_10023384_pt1 | contig 10829 bp, 11 predicted proteins | sample 17_EM_MG_FD_194513 | JGI IMG/M metagenome (GOLD analysis project Ga0307515, IMG submission 194513) | Populus trichocarpa ectomycorrhiza microbial communities from riparian zone in the Pacific Northwest, United States - 17_EM | ecosystem: Host-associated > Plants > Roots > Unclassified | place...
GCCCCTTTCTCCCTCCATTAACTCTCTAACAAGCTTCCCAACTTGATTTCTCTTTACATCACCATTTATCTCCACGCCGATACCCCATTTGTTGCAAGCAAACCAACAGTTGGTTTGCTGCTACGAGAAAAATGGCCTACAAATAAATGGAACTCTACTAACTCTTCAAGTGTCAAATTGTCAAATACTCCTATTGCTGGGTGCTTTAAAATCTGATCTTGTGGACACCAACTTGCTAGCTTGCCTCTATCCTTTGTTTCTGCAAGGAATTCAGGAGGAAAAATGCTCGACACAGCACCATCAGTGTCAGAGAGCATTTTCGCTGTTAGCCAGAACCCAAGCAAATTCTAGCATTTTCTGTGGTGTTAGAACAGCGATGCTTCCAAAATTTATATACACCACAAAATCCGATTCTTTTGAATCAAGCCATTCAGTGAAGTCTGATTGTTCTTTCCATAGATTTGAACCGATATTGTTTTGTCTATCATCTGCAATCTGATTATCAGCTATCAAGTGGAGAGGATCGATTGCATAAGTAGGAAGGAACATTGTTGTAAGAGCATCCAAAATTAGTAAAGGCTATGTGGAAGCCATTAAAATGTAAGAGTTTTGCTAGCTTTAGCATTGGGGTTATGTGACCCTGAGCTGGGAATGGCCTGCAAACAGCATGAGGCTTGTCAGCTACTTGACTGAAATCCATCTCCCTCCCCACCTCTCTCTCTCTCTCTCAATGTGAGTGTGAAATGCTACATTTATTGAAAGGAGTAAAATGACTCAGTCCATCAGTAAAAGGTCGAGCTCTTCACTCATTTATATGGTTAAATTGACTTAATCCATCAGTTAAAAAGGTAACATTTCTAACAAGCGTATAGGACATGAGCAATTATGTAGTGAACCCACATATATGTCATGTCATTTTCTAGTCAGGAAATAATCGAACGAAGAGTTGTGAGCACATTCATCACGTTTGTAGTTCTTAGAATTATTGACGATAAAAAGCAGGAACAAATGGGAATAATTGAGCTGTATGTCAAGACGTGATAGGCTAAGACAAAAGACTAGTACTTCCTCGACAAATATGCATCAAAACTTGATTAAAGATGACTGATGCATCAAGTTTACTTTAGTGGGAAGAAATGAAATGATCAAGCTGCCCTGAAACAGAATTTCCTGTGAGATATCTTCCTTCTAGTTTCCTGAGCAATTGGATGCAAGAGCGAATCGTTTTCCACATCACTTGCATGTCTGTGTACTATCCACAAGTTTCCAATTCCTTGTCCAGGTTCATAAGCCCATGTTTCTTTTCAAAGTCACAAAAGATTACAAGAAAACCAGATAAAACCAAAATCATCCTTCCATGCTAGGCTTTCTTTGTAGATAAATCCATACTAGTTCCCCACAACCACAAGAGCTCAACACAAAATAAGTCCATCTCAATATTTGAAGCCCAATTGCCCTTTACATTGTAAGTATCATGAAGGTGACATGCGGTTGCAGAACACAAATGCTTCCTTTTGACAAATACCTAAATGCAGGAGAAGCCATGAAGACATAGGGATTGATTCTAATGAGCTCGGTCTTACCTCTGGTTTTGTGTCTCAAGCTTGAAGCAAGCTTCTAAAGTGTTGGCTTGGCTAAGTTATTAGCTTGTGTGGTCAAAAAAACATTAAAAATGTAGATTTTAAGGGGAAAAACAAGTCTGCAATTTTCTATAGAATAGCATGAACGAGAGATAAAACACTGCAAAAACTAATCATTTTTTTTCTATTTCTTACATCTCCCGAACTTTAAGTAGCGATATATAACAACACATCTCAGCCTTACATTTTTCTTTTCATCTTAATTACCTTTTAATCTAACTCTAATTACTTTTTTTAACACATGTTAACTAACTAAAGTCAAGGCTAAATAGTTGTAACAGTAACTTATTAGAATGTTAACCTTAACATTCTCCCTCTTGATATGTTAAACTTGAACTCTGAGTGCATTTCTCAGCTTTTAAAATTTATCCTTTGGCAATGCTTTTGTGAAGATTTCAGTCACCTACTCCTCTGATCTGCAGACCTCAATATCAGTCTCTCCTTCCTCAATTTCGAATGCTCTTGTGAGTTGTTGTAGAAGATAAATGATAATGTTTGCAAGATCCGTCTTCCTCATCATCTGAAGATTTCAAAAACGAGTTCTTTCTAACCCAGAAAGAATGATGTAGTCGAGCTTGCGATAACAGGTGATTCTGAGCAGTTAGGTGTAAGTCTGTTATAATTAAATGAGAAACTGCCCCAGATTATATGGATAACCTAGCAAATATATTTTATAAAACAACGTGATAGGTCTAGACCCAAGAGGAGTTATGGTTGTGCTAGATCAAAATGATAGCTCAAAAGAGCCATAACATTTTATCCAACTCTTGGATCGCGCTCAAATTTCTACAAGAGTTTCTGAATGTTGTTTTTTTTAAAGTAATAGTGGAATCGTTACTCCGACCGTCAAATCTTTAGATTTCAAGGGTCCCGGTTTTTGTAGTTTTTGTGATTTTTCTTGTTATTTTCGGATTTTATACTTCTTTCCTTTGTAATTTCATGTTTTTGTTTTTATTTTTGTTTTTGTTTTCTAGTTGAGGTGAAGTTTTTGGCATTTTTCAGACTTTGTAAACCTCCTTGCAAGACAAACTTTAATATTATTATTTTTTGAGAAAATAAACTTGTGAATTCAGGGTTCACATCTACAGCCTTCTTCACTCATCAAAAATTATATGTTTTTTTGTTCGTTGTTATCTTTAGTTTTCACCTGCTTCACTTCTATAAAAATCATCACATTGATTTCTTTTTAAAGGGCAGAAATAATCCATTGCATTCGTTTTTTTGTTGATACATAAATACTAGCAAAACTACTAGCTTACCTTTCTCAAATTTATTTCTTTTTTTTTTTTTTTTTGCACTAAAAGAATGTCTGCTAGCAGATTTTCGAAGTTCCCGCAAGAAGAACGACCGGGGCTGGTAGCTTCTTCTGCCCTCGTAACTCTGCGAGTCCAAACAAACTAATAGCAAAAAAACCGCAAGGAAACATAATGCATTTGTCAAATACCCAAAAAAAATCTTAAAAAGACATTCCAAACCTGAAAAATGAACCAGAAGACTGCATATTATTGCCCTGGTTCAAAAGAAATTGCATCCAATGGTATGCTTTCTAAGCAACAACAGCGCTGCAAGACTGCATATTATTGGAAAACACAACAGCAATAACAACAAAAAAGAACCAACAACAGCGCTGCAAGACTGCATATTGTTGAATAACCAAATTGTTTGATGACAAGGACCAAAGCAGGAAAAAACAATGCATAATGTTGTACAAGAAAAACACATGGGGACAACAAACACTGGGCAAATTTCGTAAACCATAGCTTATTTTATTTGATGCATAACAATCATTACATTGATTTCTTTGTTGAAACAAGTATACTGGTGAAACTACTAGCTTCCCTTTCTCAAATTTGTTTCTATTTTTTGAACCAAATGAATGTCTGCTAGCAAGTTTTCGAAGTTCCTGCAACAAGAACCACCGGGGCTGGCAGCTTCTTCTTCCATTCCATCGCCTTCCTTTTCATTTCTTTACCCTTTTCTCCCTCCATTAACTCTCTAACAAGCTTCTCAACTTGATCTCTATTAACGTCAGCATTTATCTCCAAGCCGATACCCTATTTGTTGCATGCAAACCAACATTTGGTGTGCTGCTCTGCGAAAAATGGCCAACAAAGAAATGGAAAACATGGTCGACTCATCACCAACATTGCTGTCAGTCCTTATTATCCATAAGAAAGCTTTTTTGCTGTTAGCCAGACCCCAAGCCAATTCTAGGATTTTTGTGGTGTTAGAACAGTGAAGCTTCCAAAATTTACATACACCACAGATTAATTCGGTTCTTTTGAATCAAGCCATTCAGTGAAGTCTGATTGTTCTTTCCATAGATTTGAACCAATATAGTTCAGTCTATCATCTGTTATCTGATTATTAGCGAGCAAGTGGAGAGGACCGATTGCATAAATAGGAGAGAGAACATTGCTGTAAGAGCATCCAAAACCTCTTGTTTTCGAAGGACTCAAACGTGTTCAAAATGATAGCTGAAGCTCTTGGACTTCTCTCGATTTTCCATAGGAGGAAGCTGACCATGATATCGTTTGGGTCCGTAGTTTTTTCCACACCTGGAATCCAATCTATAGTAGTTTCTAGGTACCCGTTCATTAGATAGCTGCAAATCACAGCAGACTTAGTGCAGTTCTGATCTCATCGGATGAAGCTTAAATTTTAAGTATGAAACAACTTCCACACCTTTTTCAACAAGAACACGGAACTATGTGTAGCCTAAGAACCCACAGGCACTATGTGTATGGAATAGCAGGTTAGGAATTCCAAATTCTTCAGTAGCATCAAGTGTGAAGGACATACCACCATCAGAAACAACACAGGTCACCGGCGGGACTTTGGGAGAGAAAGTACTGTCATTGAGCCTGTAAAGTAGATTGCGAAATGGAACCAAGCAGTATTCTGCAGTGGATTCGCAGACTGAAGGGATGTCTTGGGTGGCATCAGATTCATCTGTCTCTGGAAGGCCATCAGGTATAGCTTCAAAACGAAAGTCCGTTAAGCCATCCAGAGAGCTGGAACCTCTGGATTTGAGTAGTCGTTTGTGGTTATACTCAGTATTGACAAAGGTTATGTGGAAGCCTTTAAAATGTAAGAGTTTTGCTAGCTTTATTAGCATTGGGGTTATGTGACCCTGAGCTGGGAATGGTATGCAAACAGCATGAGGTTTATCAGTTACTTGATTGAAATCCATCTCCCTCCCTCTCTCTCTCTCTCAATGTGAGTGTGACATTTTACATTTATTGGAAGGGGTCGAGCTCTTCACTCCTTTATATGGTTAAATTGATTCAATCCATCAGTAAAAGGTAACATTTCTAACAAGCATGTAGGACATGAACATTTCTGCAGTGAACCCACATATATGTCATGTCATTTTCTCGTAGGATATGATAGAATGAAGGGTTATGAGAACGTTCATCACGCCTGTATTTCTTTGAATTATTGAAGATAAAAAGCAGGACCAATGGGGCTAATTGAGCTGTATGTCCAGACGTGATAGGCTAAGACAAAAGACCAGCACTTCCTCGACAAATATACATCATATACTTCATAACTTGATTAAAGATGACTGATGCATCAAGTTTGCTTTGGTGAGAAGGAAAGAAATGATCAAGCTAGTCTGAAACAGAATTTCCTGTAAGGTCTCTTCCTTCTAGTGTCCTGAGCAATTGGATGACAAGAGTGAATCATTTTCCACATCACTTGTATGTCTGTATACTCTCCACAAGTCTCCAAGTCCTTGCCGAGGTTCATAAGCCCACGATTGTTTCCTGTCATCAAAATCATAAAAGAGTAAAGAAAACCAGATAAAACCAGAATCATCCTTCCTTGCTAGCTTTTTTTGTAAATAAACCCACACCAGTCCCCCGCAGCCACAGGAGCTCAACACCAAGCAAGTCCATCTCAATATTCGAAGCCCAATTGCTCTTTACTTTGCAAGTATCATGAAAGCGACGTGGTTGCAGAACACAAATGCTTCCATTTGAAAAATACCTAAACGCAGGAGAAGTCATGAAGACATAGGGATTGATTGTAATGAGCTCACTCTTACCTCTGTTTTTGTGCCTTGAGCTTGAAGCAAGCTTCAAAAGAGTGGACTTAGCAGAGAAGACAAATCTTTGTTTGAACCATAGCCAGCTTCTCCGCTTCTCCATCTTCACCTACGATCTGCCCATTCTTCACTTCCATTTTATATCTATATTTTTCATTTTTGTCCCTGCTCTCCCTTGCTAATACTTTAAACTGAGGCAAGCAATCAAATGAATCCGACACATCACAAACCAACATCTGTGAAGACAAGTGAGTCTACCTGTAGACATTTCTGTTTTTCTAATGGTTACTACCTTTTCCTACTTCTTTTAAATAATACTAGTAGATGATAATATCTTAAGTCACACTGAGTTGCGCATTATTTTACTCTCACGCTTGATTAAACGACTCTCATGTACCTAACTAAATGCTTATCTCATCAAGATCGTCATATAACTTAATCTCTAGGAATTAAGCAATATTTTTCATCTACAGAATTTCCATTCTTAAATCATATAATGCAGATTAGAAATAATCAATGATGATGATGATGCAGTAATATGGTAAAGATAGAAGTACTTACTGGGAAGAATGAACAGTGAGTGGGCAAGAAACTTTGGAGCTTCCCAATCCATTTTTCGCTCACGAAAGATTTTCATTTCTATGTGGAAGCAGTGATGGGGCCATGGTCAAACGGTTGGTTGGTGTTTCCTTCTGCACCTTAGTGATGCATCTACACCTCTCCCCCTGTCTTTCTCTCCCCACACACAGATCAGGACAGGAAAGCTCTGTCCATTACTGATGCTATTAAGATTAATGAAGTGTTGAGCAACCAATGAATTCTGATAGGCATTAGTCACCTGGAAAGAGAGTGCTTAGAATATGATTAGGGTTAATGGGTTCTCTTTGCGTCGCTTTCAATGAACTCTAATCTACTGGGGACCTTGCCAAGTAATAAGACTGAGACATGCATGTGCTCTGCAACCATTACTAACAGTGCAGTCCCTAACCCTAACTGCCTTCATTGACACTTTACCAACTCTAATCCTCTACCCAATCTTGTTCTCTTGTGTATTGTTCACTACAGAAGTGAGTTTTAGCTCCAAAGATATCTTCACATACATCAAATGCTGCATTAATTTTTTCTTCATATTTAATTTTTTTTTTTAATAAATAGTCTCTCATACGAGTTTATTTTCGACAGTTTAGATGAAAAAAATAGGATAAAAGGATAGATTGAATGATGACCCTAGCGACATAATGGACGTAATTAGACTTGCAAAGAGGGATTGAAAGCTTAGTCTAGAATATAGATCAAATTAAGCTATTTCCTTCTCCCTTTTTTTAATTCTCTGTTTCTCAAGTTTGGCCATCGCAAGGCTTTGCTCACATGACTAAAGATTTTCCCTTGAAGACTAGCCAATTTCATCAATTTAATGCAAAGCTTTTCGATGTACTATTGACATTGCGCTTTGCAACCAAACATGGCAATGCATTGTACACTTGAAAATTGCCTTCATTGACATTTTGCCAGCTCTATTCCTCTTACCCAAGCTTGCTCTCTTGTGTATCGTTATTTTGCCAGTGCAACTCGTGACAAACAGGCCCCCGATATCACCAACACTGTCAAATGTTCCGAGACAAATTGCCAGTTTCAGGGCCTGAAAATGGTTGAATGAGGTATGAACTGGTATAGCCAGCTTGGAAACTTAACCATGTCAAGAAATTAAACTGAAATCGCTTCAGGGTTCTCATTACCATCAAGCTGGCAAGGATACCAAGAAGGTAATCAAAGTGGAACTCGCAGTCCCCTCCATCCCTGGTAATAATTTCATCGAGTATTGAAAGCATTTCTAACGGGTAAAAATTTCCAAGCACCACCTGGAGAAAGACCTATTGACAATCCAAATCTACAAAAAAAAAATCTAAGATATTGTTCACAGAGAATAATAAAATTAACTGAAGTTCTAGTTGACACAAACAGGCAAAAACAGATTACACAGGATGTGTTCTTGATGCTACAGAAAATCTCATGCATGCTTTTTTAAAATGTATCCCAGCAGTAAAAATTGAAATGCAAAAGCAAACATTGTTCAAAAATGTGCACTAAATTATGCAAACACAACATTCATTCTATCATTAGCAAAACATAACTGGCCATAAAATGCCAACGAAAATTCAAGAACTTCATGCAGCAGCCTGAGATGCTGCAAGCCTCTTTTTAGCCTCCTCAATGATGGACAATTTAATACCCTTGCCCTTGGGAAGAGAAATCCATGGCTTGGAGCCCTTTCCAATGGTGAACACGTTGCCCAGGCGAGTGGCAAACTCATGGCCAGTGGCATCTTGAACATGGATTGTCTCAAAGCTTCCCTTATGCTTCTCCCTGTTCTTGATTACTCCAACTCGGCCTCTATTCCTTCCTCCAGTGACCATGACAACATTTCCCACATCAAACTTGATGAAGTCAACTATCTTGTTGCTCTCTAGATCCAGCTTGATGGTGTCATTGGCCTTAATGAGGGGATCTGGGTAGCGGATGGTGCGCCCATCATAGGTGTTCAGATAGGGAATTCCTTTCTGCCCAAACTGAATTGACCGAACTTTGCAAAGCTTGAACTGAGTAAGAATTAAACAACAAAAAAAATCAATACCTGCGGTAATACCACACAAAGACATGAAAATACAAAAAATAAAATTCACCGATCCATCAAAATTAGTGCATGGTCCAGTAAAACAAAAATATCATGAATCAAAGAAAAAAACCAGAGTCAAAAGTATCACAAACCTTAGCCTCGTCCTCTCTGAGGGAGTGGAGCCGGAAGCGGCCTTTGGTGTCATAGAGGAGACGGAAGCTCTCGTTTGTCTTTGGGATTGACACAACATCTGTAGCAGAGAGCAAAACCACGCGTAAAACACGGATGAAAAATATAGAATTTGAGGGATAAAATGAATAGGAAATGATCATGTAAGTGAAAAAGGTCAGAAAGGAAAACTAGTATCTTATCAAACATAAACAACCATTTTCAATCAAGCACAAAAGAAAGTTGGCAACAACAAAGAGCTCTCACAACCTATCACACCCAATGACCACTTAAAACAAGCATTAAAACAAGTTAGCAGGCAAGGGTTTCTTACTTCTTATAACCTAAATCACACAAAATGATCATTTGCCAAAGACTATTTTGCGGGGTTGTAGGGTTCAATCTATTAATAACATCACATCATGGCCACCAAAAAACTGTAGAAAAATCAAGTTCATTCATTCATTTCAGCCAAGGATATAGGTGATGAAAGCTTCCCCTTGACTATATCAAGCCAATCTAAGCATTGCAAATAAAAACCCAACTCCCATTTTGAAGATCCACAGAGAAAAAAAATCATAAAACTGGTAGAGCAACGACATAATTAGAAAAGAAAAACATTAAACTTGAAAGAGCAAAGACAGAAAGCACATACCCATGAAACCAGATGGGTAGGTTTTATCTGTCCTAACCTTCCCATCAACAAGAACATGTCTCTGCATCAAAATAGAAATCACTTCACGGTATGTCAAAGCATACTTGAGCCTGTTTCGCAGAATGAGAATCAGAGGCAAGCATTCCCTAGACTTGTGGGGTCCGGATGAGGGCTTGGGGGCCTACACGACACAAAACCAAACAAGTTACACTCAAGGACAAACAACACCAAGCAACAGGGAAACCATTGACATTGCAGCAAAGGGGTCGTCAGAAATTGTTAACATACAAAAGCACCACCAAGTTTATCAAGCATCCAATGTTTTGGAGCATTAAGCCTCTTCAAGTGCTTCTTCAACCCTCTAGCCTGTAATGCATCACAAAATCCGAAAGATCAATTAAACCAGTGCAAGAAATAGAAATAACAACAAGAAGATTGATGAAATCAGGAGAACATAAGCAAGATCTGAGATCAAGATGCAAAAAAAGCTGACCATTTTGCAACTGTATAGCTCAAGATGTTGGTGACTCTGCTGGGCTGCGCCTACCTTTGCTGCTTAGAGAGATGCAAAAACCCTACTTGTATCCTTTTAAAGGAATGTCCCTTGTTATTGAATCCGAGTTTTCCGGGTCGGGTTGAGGTATTGTTACTGGGCCATGTGTTTATTGGACTATTATTGGAGCCCTAATATTTTATACATTAGGCCATGTCATTATTACTTAAGAAAACAAAAGATGTTGTTAAATTATCTTCATAAAAATAAAAATAAAAAAATATTATAATATTATTTTTTAATTTTTTTTAATTTTACTTTTTAAAAAATTAATTCTTTCAGTAGTTTTTTTATTTTTTCATTTAATATTAGGTTATGTTTAGAAATTATGTTTCATAATTTTTTTTTTATTGGGTTAATACCAGTCTTTTAGATTTTTTTTTTCTCGATTTCAACTATCAACATTAAATTTGTTGAAAGTGTGGCATTGTAATTTTTTTTATTTACTTTCTATAAATTTATCTAAATCTCATGATTCAGATCGCAAGTTTGACAGATTAGTCCAGGTCAACATGAATTTCAGGTTAGGGTTTATAGAAAACATTTTAGGGGAAATGCAAATTGACTATGAAGTGATAAAATTTGGTTAGATTAGGTTGTGTTGGGTGTTAAATTTAGTAAAATCATCATTTTGTCGCACGTGCGGCCTCACGACAATCGTCCACCCAAGTCGGGATCTTTCTATGAATTTATCTCAATCTCATGATCCAGATCGCAAGTTTGACAGATTAGTCCAGGTCGACATGAATTTCAGGTTAGGGTTTATAGAAAACATTTTGGGGAAATGCAATTGACTACGAAGTGATAAAATTTTGTTAGATTAGGTTGTGTTGGGTGTTAAATTTAGTAAAATTATCATTTTGTCGCACGTGCGGCATCACGACAATCGTCCACTATATATATATATATATATATATATATATATATATATATAGAGAGAGAGAGAGAGAGAGAGAGAGAGAGGTGGTAGGCCATGAGAGATTTCTTATTATTTCCCCTCATCACCAGAGAGATCCCGACTTGGGTGGGTGGTAGGCCATGAGAGATTTCTTATTCTTTCCCCTCATCACCAGAGAGATCCCAACTTGGGTGGACGATTGTGTGAGCGATATATATATATATATATATATATGTTAAGGATATGTATC
>Ga0307515_10023385_pt1 | contig 10829 bp, 8 predicted proteins | sample 17_EM_MG_FD_194513 | JGI IMG/M metagenome (GOLD analysis project Ga0307515, IMG submission 194513) | Populus trichocarpa ectomycorrhiza microbial communities from riparian zone in the Pacific Northwest, United States - 17_EM | ecosystem: Host-associated > Plants > Roots > Unclassified | place...
CTTTAGCGAGCGTTGTCTCTCGCACTTTAACTACATGCTCGAGAAGCTGCACGGCATCCTTAATCTGTCCATTTGCCTTATAAGCTCTGGCGAGTGTATGCTGTGATGTCAGCCGATCCGGGTGATCTCTAGCAAGAGTTGTCTCTTTCACTTTAACTACATGCTCGAGAAGCTGAACGGCATCCTTAATCTGTCCATTTGCCTTATAAGCTTCGGCGAGTGCATGCTGTGATGCCAGCCGATGCGGGTGATCTTTAGCGAGCGTTGTCTCTTGCACTTTAACTACATGCTCGAGAAGCTTCACGGCATCCTTGATCTGTCCATTTGCCTCATAAGCTCCGGCGAGTGCATGCTGCGATGCCAGCCGATCCAGGTGATCTTCAGCGAGCGTTGTCTCTTGCACTTTAACTACATGCTCGAGAAGCTGCACGGCATCCTTAATCTGTCCATTTGCCTTATAAGCTTCGGCGAGTGCATGCTGTGATACCAGGCGATTCGGGTGATCTTTGGCGAGTGTCGCGTCTTCAACCTGGCTAATCTTCTTTAAGATTTCTACGGTTCTCTTTATCTTTCCCATGTTATATAGGTTCTGTGAAGCCAGTCTGTAGAGAGGCAGAAATTCTTCAACGGGCTCAAGTGGATCGCCCTTCAGCTCGCCAAACAGTCTTTCGAGCAAGTCTTGGAGTGTAGAGTCAATGCGCAGCTCATGTAGCAATTGGCCGCACTGGAAGAGGGTTCGAATCATCTCCATTGTCGGTGATTCTGTATCCCTCTCTTGGCTGTCCGAGTTAAGAAATGACTGCAAGTGTAGCTTTAAGTGGGTTCGATAGGGTCGCCATTCTGAATTGCCGTAGTACGATAGTGCGAGTGTACAGCCAGTAGCTCGCCACGACTGGCGTTTTCGAACTTGATTTTGTCGGATATTGGTCCAAGTGTGTATAAGAGGATGCATTGAAACCGTTGGAGAACCGCTTTCCTTTCCCTTTGTAACTAGGGCAAGCGACTGGAGAAGATTCTGCGCCCTGTGTAGTCGGTACGGGTCCCACTTATCGAGATCCACTTGTACGAATTGAGGTAGTTGCGAAACATGCCATTTAGACAATTCGTCAATGCTCGCCGTTTTTGCTGGTATGTCTCGAGCATACTGGGCTCCCGTCCGTGCGTCTTTAAAAAGCTCAAAAGGAAGGTTGTTATAGTGTAGTGTGGCTAACAAATGAAGAAGCCCCAATGCGTCCCGATTGGTCTCCTTACTTGAAGACTCCAAGACCTGAGCCGATGCCTCGAAAGTTGCATAAACGTGGAGATATCTTGACTGCGCTTGATTCGGACTAAACTTTAGCAACCGCTCGCACTGTTGTTGATACTGAATCGGGTATTCTTCCATGGAGCAGTACCCTTGGGCGATGTATGCTCCTGCTTGTATTAACGCGAGAGTATGAGAACCCAACACATCGATGGCACGGCTTGCAGCTTGTTTGTGTTCGATCCACGACTCAGCCGGAATCTCCGCTGCCCTAAGGAGTAGAGCAAGGCAATTACCTGGGCTCAAGCTGCCAAGCTGTTCAGATCCAACCGTATTGTAGTAACTGCATTCGGGTATGCGTGATGTTATAAGTATAACACCACGAGCTCCAGACGGAAAGTAACGCTCATAGTCTGTATTGGGATCGTCGGCATTATCCAACACGAGAAGCCAGTCATCCTTCACGTTAGATAGCAATTGCCGTGTGTCGTCGATGTCCTCGGCCGATGATCCGAGGATATTCGAGATTCTGAGGAAGCCAGCAGCGGCCGCGGATTCGCTGCTGACATCAACCCAAAAGACGCCCCAGAAACTGTGAATGGTCAGAAGTAGGCTCTTTAGCAAGCTTGCACTGAGATGACGCACACCTCTCGCATTTGGTCTGCGATTCTTAGGCAAAGTTCGCTTTTACCCTGTCCTCCTATGCCGGTAACGACAAATCGCCTCTGCTTTTGGTCATTCTCCTTTCGAGTTATGGCTCTTTCGATTCGTTCTAGAACATCTGTGCGGCCTATAAAAAACGCATTGACTGACCGCGGGATGCACCAATGCATATTTCTAGGGGTTCTTTCTAAATGTGAAGCTATCATTACTATTAGCAATATTGTCCGACTGCGCTATGCCGTCTCTACATACGCTGCAACTTCAATGCTCGCTCAACATCCGTCGCAATCGTCTCGATAGCCAGTTCGCACGCTGGATCACCAGCTGCGCTGAACTTGCAAATTGAACTGTGATCCGCATGCATAGCCACCTGCTTCTCACGCATTCCCGAGAGGTTTAAAGTCGCGGACTTTTTGTCGACAATCTATGTTCTTGTTAGTAGTGTATGGCTTATCGCATGAGTAGTTCACGGGCTTTCCGCTTACTAAACCTAGTGTGCCGTATGACTTTCCCTCATAGAAGCTTATCACTAGGAACTTCTCGTTTAGATGTCGGAACTGTTCGAACCTACGAGTAGCCTCGTTCGAGCTACTTTCCAGCGATTTGACGAGATCGTTGCTTGGTTTGCGCAGACCTGCTCGGACTATCCTCGCCGCGACATCCCCAACCGTAGCATAGTTTCCCCCCTGATGAGGTGTTGCGAAGAACACTAGAAGGCAGGTCGCCTCCACGATGGATTTGTGGGTTGGGTCCAAAGTCGCCTCAACTAGCGCCTGGTTAAAGGTGTCAACATGAGCCGAGAGAGCATCTCCAAAGCTATGCTGTGCACTTACTTCTTTGACTACTAACCCGCCAAGGCTGTGACAGATAAATATAAGTGGCCGTCCCGGATCCTCCTGATAATTTTGTGAGCCAGATTCTGTTATATTTTGTTATGCTGTGCTTGGGATTATAAATTTCATAATCTCCTTGCCCAAGCTAGGAACATACTTTCCGCCTTATGCCGAGCCATTGTAAGAGATTCTTGGTATAATCATCCATCTTTATAGCCGCTGCTCCCATTGCCGGGCTAGCGTTATACTCGAACAGCATGACACGAGCTGGTTTTGGTAGGCGAGCTGGTAGGAAGTCTTTAAGCCAAAGCTGTCCGTTATCGGTCCAAGTACTTCTTGCATGATCCGAGGTGTTCTTGAAATTGAGCCCATGGACGGCTACAATGCTAATAGAGGAAACCGTTATCGCCGCACACGTAATGATCTGGAGAGAGGAAGGTGACAAAACTCATACTCTATCTCCGGAGCATGAGAAGGGCCGCTATGCTGCTTAGCGCTATCGAAGATAATGTGCAGCCCAGGCCCAGCCATGCTACCATATAACGTTCACTCTGATCCCTCGGTGGGTTACGGACGATCGGGCTTTAGCGGTTCCGGGCCGAGCCCAGCAGTTATAAGGTCGGGTTTTAAGCTGCCATCAGTTGACAAAGGAGAGGGCGGTTACCAAAACTGCCATGGCTGAGGTTTGAGGCGTGAGCTGGCATAAAATGAGGCCTGGATGTGCCAAGTCGCGCATCTGTCTCTTCAGCTGAGCCTCAGCCACACGTGCAAAGCGCTGAATTGGTCAATGACCAAACGAGGCCATCTGTATGGCGCGCGTCATGCGGCTATTTTAGTACAGTTGGGGCACAAAGTTCAGAGTGTGTTTGAGGAGGCCGAGTTTTACAAGCGATTGTACCACTACAATAGCACTTCGGTCACCGCGTCATTTCCACCTTCGGCCGCCATGATAGCGGTGTCTGGCCAGGACTGTACTGTATTGTAAATTTCCGAAGTGTTAGTTTGCTTAAAGTTGACTTACTCATAGCAGCCTTATAGATAGCTTTACTATTTTTGGCAAGGCGAGCGCCAAGAGCGCTGTTGGGCAAAAGCGGGGCAACATTCCAGCAGCGAGCTTGGAGAGGAAGCCGATTTTGCAAACGACTGTAGTTCGATATGCAGGTTTTATGGCAGGTCAAGGCCTTGGATCGGTTAACTTTTTGCTTCAGCCAAACTTTAGACGTCCTTGGACCCTGGATAAGTATTGCTAATTCACTCTTCGCTACCCTCAACCATAGTCTGTAAAATTCTCGACCTGTTGTTAGCAGTGTATAACCCATCACGCAGTATTTTACAGCAGCAGTGGTCTCTATTTGCCGTATACGTTTCTTTCGTTACACCACTACGCTCAGCTCCGGCTGTCACTCATATTGAAATTTCCGTAATGCAAACTCTAGCTTTAAGTCGGCTCAGACCAATCGACCTGCTCACTTATCTGTCCGGCACTGCTGCTTGAATAGCTGATCTTCAATCTTAGCCTCAGCCTTGCAGGAGGTGGCTATTGATTCAATTAGTTAAAAATTCGGTATAAATGAGTAAAGGAGTCACAACTTACCCCGTTGATAGCAGTGACCCTCATTTGCTGCGTCGCCTCTTGGCCACCGTCAAGTTCTCCCTGACTGATCGGGTGTAACTGCAACTTCTGGCTCTTGGGCACCGCAGCCTGCAGCGACACATTGCCTAGGTGATCAAAGGCGCCTGTGTTGCGGAAGCGCGCCAGGATTTGGACGGCATTTGCATTGCGTTGGAGCTGGAAAGTGATGTGCAGGTAATTTTTATTGTAGGCTGGATGTACAGGTGGTCCAGGTGCTGGCGGCGTTGAAGTTTGTGCAGGGGGAGAGCTCATCCCGCCAAACAAGTCCGCAGTCTTTGAGGATGGCCTTTGCATAGGTGGCTGAGGTGTACTGTTGCTGGGCGTGTCGAAAAGATCCATGATAGAGCCAACGTTTGACTTTGCAGGTGGCGAGGTGGTCTGTGGTGGAGGCGAGGAGGTGGAAGGGCCACCGAGAATATCAGCAAGTAAATCGGTATTGTTTTGAGAGCCGTTTGTCGCGGCGCTTATATCCGCACCAGGAATATCAGAACCACCCATCAGGTCAAGTAGCATGTCCTCGCCAGTGACCTGGGTTGGTTTCTTCTTTGCAGTCTTTGGATGCCGTTTCTTAGTTGCTTCGCCGAGTACTCTCTGCTCTTCGCGGATCTCTGGAGGCGGCATTTTCTCCAGGACACCTCTCCTGATTTGGTCATACCCGAAGAGGTTAACATATTCAACTGAACGCTGTTGGATCTCTATGTCGAGGTTTGTCTGGTGTCGAAGAAGCAGTCGCCTTAGCCGTTCCACCTGAGTGGGGTCGGTTAACCGACTCGTGAGTTTCATGGCGGCGGTAATAATGTATTCAGTAACAATCTGGCCGGCATAGCTGCTGTTGAGAATGGTTTCGAAGAGATCCACAAGATCACTTTCTTTGACTTCCTTGACGAGCTCCTCCTCTTCATACTGTCCTCCACGTAGCAACGCATCGCCGTACTCTCCGATGACCCATGCACCAGCTAGAGTTAGTCCTTCTTGAGTAATATCATCCTTCAGTGCAGCATAAAGTTTTTGCACTGAGTAGGTTTGTAATTCGGAAGTCGTCGCTATGAGCCGTACGAAGGAGGACAATATCTGCTCCTTCACATAATTACCAGCCTAACAGAGACGTCAATGACATGCTGCCACGACATTATATCAGGTCGACTTGGAAATGGCTTACCAGTTTTAGAACCCTGAGCATTGTATCAATATGCCATCTTTTGTTAGGTGCGAACCGATCTGCGGCAATTCCAATTTGCGAAGTCATTATAGGCTTGAACTCATTGTCCGCAACCTCGAGGAAAGCAAGCAGCTCCCTGATCAGTACTCGGACGTTGCTCTCATTGATTAAAGTGAAACTCAAGTCAAGAGCTCTCCTTCGTATACTGATATCGGGGTCTCGAAGACAGTCAAGAATAGTGTTACGGTGCCGCTGAACAGCGTTCGGTTCGACCGCGACGACTTTGATGAGAGTGTTCAGTGCGACATATCGAATGTTATTATCGCGGTTTGAGAGGAATTTTCCAAGGATATTCACGCCGAGCACACGGAGACCTGAATCAGCCTCGATGTCTAGGATGGTGAGAACAGCTTCATATAGGATAGAGTTTCCGACGTTCTTTGAAGAATCGGTATTAGTGGCAACCTAATATGTTGTCAGAACTGATGTTAAGAACACACTTCGCATGCAGGGTGTTGAGGAATAATATCGTACCTGTGCTAGAATGTCGTTTATTTGTTCACTTGTTTGAGCATCGCCGCGGCCGAAAACTCGGAGTAAACGTAGGATTTTCACTTGGAGGAAGGGGTCAGTGATGCCAGTAACGTCGTGTTCAGGAGCATATCCCGAGCTTGCCAATCCCTTCAATATCTTGACCAAGCTAGGCGTGAGCGACCTGAACATATCCACAATGCCTTGTTCACCATCCTCCAGTTCGTCCGCCTCGCACATGCTTGTTACAAGCGTCAACCCGCAGAGTAACACTCCGTGATTGCGATCTTGAAGGAGTAACTTCGCTTTCTCAAGGAAGTGCTCTTGTAAATCTGGTACTTTGCGACATATCCTCATTGCGCACAGAGCAGCTTTCCGACGAATATATGGGTTCGCACTGGATATGATTGTCTCTACTTCAGGAAAGAGATCTCGAGACATCTCAACAGAGGCAATATTTCCAAGTGTACATAGAGCGAGGCCGACGATATACTGGTTTGGGTGGTTGAGATCACTACGATAAGTAATGCTGTTAGTGAACGACTCCATATTACGATCCGGATTCTATTTACTTCTTGAGTGAGTTGGTGACCAATGTTAAGACTTCTTGATTCTCATCGAGCAGCAGCATTGTCCCTAGATATCCCAACCGCTTGTCCGCGAATCGCGGAGATGCCAGTAGTTTCAAACATTCAATCTGACCGAAGTGGGTCCGTTCTCCCAGTGTGAAGAGGTATAGGAGTTTTGCGACATTGTTCCTCCTTGTAGGAAGTTAGCGGAAAATATAAACTGTCTGCGGAAAACGTATACGCACCGCACATTTGAGTCTCCGCTCTCCTCTCTGAAGCTGGCACGTATAGCAGCACTCTCCTTCTGGACTACGGCCCGCTCATCTGCTATCGTCTTTGCCGCGCGAACATTGCGAATAAACTGCTTTACTACACAAGATTAGCAGGTGGTGTGTTTCAGTGAAGAGTGTTTTGGGGGTGCCTAGGTACAGGAACTCATTGTGGTGGTCTCATGGACCCCACCCCTCTGCTTAAGCGGAGTACTCGCAGTTTGCGAAGAAATTCGGAATTGAGATTCGTATTAGCTTGTGAAAATGAGTATGGAGCGGTGGATTAGTGTGGCTGCCTTCATGGCATTGCTCTAGCAGTTGGCGGTTGGCGATATTGAATGCATCCTCGTCTGTTCGGCTTTACCTCGTACTTATCAGCAGCCCAACTTACTTCCGGTAAGCTTGATCTGATAAGACAACCTTAGATGGGCTCGAGGCTGAGGCCTGGCAGCGATGTGCTCCAGCGGATGCGCCGGACCTTCTTGTGCCAGGACACTTGTTTTATGCACATACAACACTTCTCCAGCACCCAGGGTTCTCCACTCCCTGTCTAGAGTGCGGTCCGGCCTTCTCAGCCACCGGCTTAAAGCCTTGCATTTATATTTTGAGCATATTCTGCATCTACACTGCCACATCTGATATCCACGAGCGCGCCTGGCACGGAGGTGATCTTCGCGAAGGATTGCCACAGGATATTATTTAAGCCCACGCCCCTTGGCGGCCGTACATGAGCATGAGCAATTTTTTAAAATGTCTGAGTCGACGTCAATTGATCCAAGAAACCAGCCGGAGTACCTCCAGCCAAGGGCAAGAAAGCCCGCCAACCCACAACTGCTCCGGGCACAGTTTGATGACGGAGGTTTAAAACCGAATGGCATTTCTACGCTACCAAGCTCTGGTCTTTCAAGGTAGTCTAGTTCTTTCAATAATATCTAATAACAAATTCTAACTGTAATTAGCGGTCGCTCAACACCAATACCTCCCGATGCGCCTCCTTCGGTGCACGCTACGTCTTCTGCGCGTCGGCAGATACGGGCTCAACAGAAGCAGCGCCTCTTCCCCACCATTGAATATGCGGCGAGAGTCTCTCACTTCGACCCGAAAAGTGACTATCGAGATTTTCGAGGATTTTTCGTGCTCTTCTGGATTGGTTTGGCGATAATGGTGATAAGTACGATGCTTCGTAACCTGAAGGAAACGGGGTATCCCCTGTCGATTAGACAGTGGGGCTTGTTTACGGAGAATGTGTGGGAGCTTGGCCTCTCCGACGGAGCAATGGTGGCTAGCGCAGCTTTGAGCTTGCCGCTTCACAAATTATACTCGAACAGCAACAGAATTTTCCGGTGGAGCAGGCTCGGAATGGCAATACAGAGCATATTTCAAGCTGTATGGCTTGCTTTCTGGGTGGAGTGAGTGAACGTGACTATAATGAACGGCAATCGTTAACCGTATCCGTAGTTGGCCGTTCTTGCGCAATTGGACATGGACTGCTCAAGTCTTTTTCACTCTTCATCTTTTAATAATCTTCATGAAAATGCATTCTTACGCGTGAGTAAAAGTTTGCGGGTTTTTTTTTTTGGAGTCTCTTTTAATTAAATCTGTAGGTTTTACAACGGACATCTGAGTGAGACAAGGCATCGCCTTAATGATCTAGACAATCCAGAGACAGCCTCAAAAGCAGCAGCATACAAATACCCTAGACCACGCACGCATCTCCGAAAGGGTTTTCAGGAGGAAACGGAAAAGGAGCATTGTAATGAAGAAAGTGTGAATCAGCTTAGAGAGGATCTCGCCTACGAGCTGAGTTCTCCCCTTGGTCACGTTTCATACCCACAAAACCTCACATTAAGCAACTACGTCGATTACCTATTTTGCCCAACGCTTTGCTATGAGCTTGAATATCCAAGAACCCCCAATACCCAGTGGCTTGAGCTCTTTTATAAGACACTTGCTGTGTTTGGATGCATTTTCCTTATGACAGTCATGAGTGAAGAGTTCGTTATACCAGTTTTGGACGAGTCAGCGATCAGATTGCAGAGCTCGCACAATATATCAGAATTCGGATTAATCCTAGCTGAAGCAACTAGCAGACTCCTTTTTCCGTTCATGGTAATCTTTCTACTCGTCTTCCTTGTAATTTTCGAGTACGTTCTGGGCGCATTCGCAGAGATCACTCGTAAGTGCCGTCCCTTCTTCATAGACGCTCGGAATTGTTATTAATGGATCATTTTAGGCTTTGCTGACCGCCAATTCTATGCCGACTGGTGGAATAGCTGTGACTGGCTAGAGTTTTCAAGAGAATGGAACATTCCAGTGCATCACTTCTTCCGCCGGCATGTTTACTCGGCATCTCGTGGCCACATGTCTCGGCCTGTTGCAACTGTCATCACATTCTTTATCAGCGCTTTGGCCCATGAGCTGGTCATGGGCTGCATTACAAAGAAGCTGCGTGGCTACGGCTTCGTTGCAATGATGTTACAGATGCCCATCGTAATGGTGCAAAGATCAAAATGGGTTCGGGGCCGAACTTTGCTCAATGTAAGCCCGTTGCTCTACTTACACTAATGAATATGCTGATAAAGGTAGAATGTTCTCTTTTGGTGCTCAATGATATTAGGATTATCTATGGTAAGTGTTTTTATGAGGTCAACTCCAGTTTATGTACTGATAAGTAGTAGATGTGTGCTCTATACGTCCTGGTATAAAACCGCCTTTTTGACAAATGTATTTCGAATTTGCGCTGGCTATGTTGCATGAAAATGGGTTTTATTTTAGCATGATATCTAGATACCCTTCCCTGCTATACCTGTATCTTCAGATGTGCCTAGTCGACATTAGATTCGATTTAGGCTAGGAATGGATCTAGACATTTATCTGATCATCGCATCGATTATAGATTTAGAGTTTCCTTCGTTGTAGCGAGGTATTTTCTTGACGATTACCTATATAGCTTAGCCAAGTTTTTAAGGAACAAGTTATCCTGCCGAGGTGGATATTCTAAAATAGAATCAAAAGCTTCATGAAAGGCCGCAATGACGATCTTTTAGATTTGTCGTAGTGCTCCGCCTCGGTACCCTGGCTACTCCACAAAAGCTTGGCCACTGCAGGGTGCGGGAAATGACGTCCAGGGTTGTCATCCCACCAGCTCAAAGCAATGTACATTTTCACTCGTCAGCAAACGCAGCCTTGACTCCGGGATAAGACTCTTGATTCCTTATTGCTTCCTTTTAGCCTTCTAACATTCAAACTTCTTCTATCTCTAATGTGCTAACAATAGTGACTTCATCTTCCTGGTCACTCCCCACATCCTCCGGAAGCTGCGGCTTCGCTCTGCCCGTATATAGCTCAGCTCAAAGGGCTCTCCACAAGCTTTTACTCCTCTAATATCCAGATTTTGATGACTATAAATCGTCATGTCTAAACTCCATGAGGCTCTCTCAACCCTCCGCCCCAAAGACTTCGATGATATCCCAGTCGATGATCTTAACGTCTTCCTTACCGACATCTTTTCACAAGCCGAGCTCGTAGCCAACTCTGTTCCACCTCCGCCGGGTGGTTCTGATTTCCAGTCTTCACGCCGCTCCCGCTCCGACGTCAATGGAGCTTTCTCTGCGTCTGAAGTTACAGTCTCCTCGGCCCGGCGCCCTCCTCCAGCCCCAGAACATGCGGAATTCCAGAAAGCATGGGGCCAGCCATTGAAGCTGTCGGCGAAGGATAGTGCTTTAGGAATTAGTGTGTTTAAGATGGCAGGTCATGATCGGCATGGAGCGTGGTTTGCGCGGACCAGTGTACATGAGGGATTAGGGTTTGAGAAGTGGAAAAAAGCTATGATGAGGGAATTCCCGGAGAGTCTGGCGGTTCAAGGAGGACCAGGTGAGGGAAATATTAGAGGTATTGGGGGAGATAGAAGATTAGAGAGTAAGTTCGCG
>Ga0307515_10023386_pt1 | contig 10828 bp, 6 predicted proteins | sample 17_EM_MG_FD_194513 | JGI IMG/M metagenome (GOLD analysis project Ga0307515, IMG submission 194513) | Populus trichocarpa ectomycorrhiza microbial communities from riparian zone in the Pacific Northwest, United States - 17_EM | ecosystem: Host-associated > Plants > Roots > Unclassified | place...
AGATGGTGCAACTGGATCCAGGCCTCCCAGGGTCTCGCTGTACTTGAGATTAACATGGAGGATGACATCAAACCTGCACACCCCTTGGAGATGCTCCTTGCATGTGCCGAGTCTGTCAAGAGCTTGTGCTCACTCCGGCTCCGATGGGATGCATCAAGATATCCTGTATCCCTATCACTTACCAACCTCTCAAGATCATACTCCAGAATAACCACTCTTGAGTTAGGCCGACTTCCTCCAACCGTTGAACCGCTTTCTCTCCCAAACCTTCGAGTCCTGATAATCGAGATATCGGAACCCTCAAACCCGAGTTGGAATTTCCCCAATTGGAGATTACCATGCCTTCAATTCCTTAGCGTCCTACTTGGCAACAGTTGGGAGGATCCGCCTTTCGAGATTGGGATTTTCCAGCCATTTGCTTCACGTCTCGTCGCACTGCATCTGACTGCTGCGCTGTGGGTACATAACTCTACAGTAGGGCACCAGTCACCTGTGCTCCCATTTGACCTCAATTATTTCCCTTTCCTTCAAGATCTGACCCTATCCAATATTCCGCTCTTAATAAGTGCTCCACTGGACGCCCATCACCCGCTGAAAACTATTCATGTGAGAAGCTGGGACCAGCAGGCTTTTCTAAGACTCACCAGCTTTCCCTCAAATACCTTCCGTAACATCCAAGCGGTCACGATTTCGCTGGAGTGTCATTCCTGGAGATACCCGGGAGGCTGGCAATTGGATCCATCTCCATTCAATTATACCTGTGACTCTCTCGATCAACTCACTATGGAGGAGAATGTCACCCTCCTCGATAGAAATGGGGTAACCCTGAAACAATGGAGAAAGCAAGTCGGATGGGATGACTGGTGGGATAACTGGTTTCTTCCAATGAAGAGCCATGACCCATGTGAGCTGGTGCTCAATACCCTCATGACTATTCCTTGTTTCTGACACACACAGTCTCACTACCACTGTCCTAGCAATTCAAATCACTGAGTTATATACATACTCGACTTCGGTATTGTTTCTGAGGTTAAATTTCCCTCTTAATTCATTTTACATATCGCAGTCTGCCTTCACTGATATCATAGCTGAGATGACACGAGCGGATTCGAGCGATGTTTGTTGTAATCTACAGAGTTGAATCTGGACATAGTGGAATACACACGGCTTTACTCAGGCGTGCCCCTCGTCGCCATTTATCCCATGAAATTATGAGTCTCCAGCTTGGATTACAAACCCTTTCACCTGGTGCTCTCCATTATACTGTATATTGCGACTGGCATCTTGTGACTTCCTGGAGACTTTGAAATCAGATTTTTTTGCTCACTGTAGGACGTGGGTGGTCCTAGCTGGTAACTCCCGTGGTGATTGCCACCCACTCATTTACTTCCATGTTTACAATGAAATGTTATAAATTTTCCAAGCCGATCGGGTCGAACCACTCCCGAGATGGACCTCCTCCAACTCTGGAAGCATTTCCAGCGTATTAATGAGGCGCTGGTCATGACACTATGCATCTAGATGCAGCACAGGCGGTTTCAGCGGAGATATATGGCCAACGGTCCCATTCCAGCTGCGTATATACTTCAATTTGACTTGCTCCAGGCCTCGTTCCGGACGATGAGCGTATCGGGTTTGGGGATACGGGAGTTGGAAAGGGTGTCAATGGTGTGATCATCATACGTGTAATGTGTGCACGCGGGGAGGTCGACAGCGCCGCCCTGCGAAGACTCTCTGGATAATAGGGCGAGAGAATAGTACACTCGACCATTATGGGAAAGGTACGACATACCATCCACTGCACGGAGACGGTCTTGGTTTTCATCCATTTGAGCGTGCGGATGCAGGGCAGGAGGTCGACGTTGGTATGGTAGATAGGGAGCCACAAGCGATACGCTTCCAATTGCGATAGAATGTCGGCCTCCATTTGCATCTGGCGGGCATCCACCTTGAACGTGACGAAGCGGCGGAAGATGGGCCGAAACTGGGGTAGCCAGTTCCAGAGATTGTTTGGCCAAACACGTCAACTCGGGAGGCACAAGTCTCCTGTCTCCTCCGCAGCCACCGCAAGACTCGCAAATTAAATCCCGGTCATTCTCCACAAAGGTTGGTTGAACGACTGAACTGGTAGTGACGCCCTTTTTGTATCCATGAATGGCCCGTTGTATTCTAGCCATTGAATGAAGATTGTCAAGAAGGACTCCGCAAGACCTTGTCCATTCCCATCCATTCGGGCCGATTCGGGTGACGCACGCGCGCCCTAAACTCACTGTCAATCGCCCAACCCATACGTTTTCCGAAACCGCGCCAACCAGGATGAATGCCCTACGACATGTAGACGGCAATCGAACACAGCATCTTCCAACCTCTGACCACTGGCGGTGTGACTGCCTCATTCCACGTGCTTGTCACCTTCAGTCACAGCACTCTTTGATTCCTTTGTGTCTCGGAGGGTCCGACCGTCAGGTGTCACGCTTTCCATTGCCACGTGCTCTGTCCTTCTCCCTGTTATCTCCACACTCGGTGTTTGCTGCACGTACACTACCCTCTATCTTTGCTCGATCCTCCCATGGGTGCCGCATGTTGTCCGCACCAAGACTCCACTGGTGTGGACATATAAACGACTATGGTGCGTTAACGCAACAGCGGACCACTTTCTCAGTTTTCCAATATGTACGACAGTCACCTTAGCATTATTTACATTCCGGTACAGCGTAGTACGCCTATTAATCCATGCTTCGGACACTCTCAAACTTTTCACCAGAGTTTATAGATTGGATCTACGGTCATGGTCTTGCCCCGCTGCCGGAATTAGCCTCATGGCCCTCTCCGCTACCAACCACCCCACCTCTACGTTTCGATGACGTCTCCGCATACCCATGGGACGATTTTACCAACGGACCGGCCCAGCCCCACTTCCGATGGCGCTAACCGCAATAATACACAGGAGCCACCTTCTAGCTTTGCATGAAATGACAAGGAGAAAAGCAAGCAAAGCAGGCTCGGAGGGTCTGGAGAGTCTGGAGGGTTGACAACAGACAGGAGAAGAACGTGAGTATTGGGGTGGAGGCACACTTGGCATAAGACGTAGGACGTAGGATGCTTACGCGTCTAATCCAGGTATATGACGCGCGAAGACTCGCACCAGCTCTCATTTGGTCACCTTGCGAGCAACCACTGCAGCTCCAACAGCTCTCGCCATCGCCATTGCCATCGCCATTGCCATTTTCTGCCATTTTCATGTGTATCCAATCTTATTTATAATTATAAAATATAAAAGTCTTTATATTCGTACCTACATTCGCCGAAGCGCTCTTTCGAATGGCAGCAGCCTCAGGGCGGCCTCAAACCATCAGTCATTTTCCAACATTTGATACGTAATAAATTTATTTATTATTATAAATTATAACGCCATTACATTACACTGCGCATTTCCATCATAAGCCCGTCACGCAGTCACACACCCAGCCTCTGTGTCATACGAGACTGCTGTCTTCGGAGAGTGTCACGGAAAGTGCCTGATATCTGTCACGGGAGGTGTCAATCTGTCACTGTGACGCAACTTGTTGATGTCAGCTGTCACGGAGGGTCCCCCGCTGTCAAACTTTGCTTTGTGCTTTGCGCTGTGAGGCGGTGTCATTAGTGCGAAGGGCTTTCCTGTCTCAAACAATTGTAGACACAGATTCTTTGATCAAGCTCATTGTTTGCACGCCTTTCACTAATGAGCGATTTGGAAATGTGTCCAAGCCATATTACTATTGAGGCCGGTGGATTGAAGATTGTTCCGTATTTCCCTTCCTTCCCCCACAAAAAATAATAATAAAATTAAAATTAAAATAGTCCCGTTCAACTCACCTGGATCTCACCTACCATACCCCGCAATTCTAACAATTCTGGCTGACCCAATTCTTTATCACTCGGCTCCGTAATCCGCAGCAGGGTTGAACGGAGGCAGGTGGTGGTTGTCATTCTTCGGTCCAAGGCTCCAACATTCCCTCCTGCTAGTACAAGGCACATGAAGGGCAAATTTAAAAGTCTAGTACAGCTTTGTGGTGGTTGCAAGTGGGGTGGTCTCATGCAAGCAAAAAGCCTTTGTGATTCTTTGAGTACAGCATAAAACGTGCTTCTGAATCACAGAGTGATTTGTTACACAAATTTTTTGATCCACTCGGAGCCCTTGTTGTGGTTTCACTGGCCACAGGATTCGCCCCAAGCTCAATCATCAATGCTGGGCAGTCTGTCCCAATTTCGGCTGTACGGTTCACGAGCCGGAGTGTTGCAACCATCTGTGACCATCCAGAGTGTTTTTGGCTACCCTGTGGACAGCAAACATGAGTTCCCCATCCTGACAAAGATGGAAAATGAATCACGCTCGGGGAAACATAGCCATCGTCCTCTCAATCCATGGAAGGGCCTCTTAGATAGCACTTAATACGCCTCAAGGGTCTCCCGGAGTCCTGTATTGTGTCTTCTATCTGTCGACAACCACGAGGCTTCAGGGATGCCATGAGAATTAATTTGGTTCTATTCTAGGCCCCACTTAATCAGTCTGGATCCCTTGCCATATGCAGCTCCAACCGTGCGCTGGAGGCACAAGTCTCCTGTCTCCTCCCCACAGTCGCTCCTCTTCCCATGCCACAACCGCCAGACTCGTAAATTAAATCCAGTCATCACCAATTATGTATTTTACCTACGAATTTTATCCCCCAAGTGACGAACAAGCCAGCGATAATTTCGTCCACCTGGCAGGTATTGGACGTCGGACCGAATCCGGGCCATTATTCTCCACAAAGGTTGGTTGAACGGATGAACTGGAAGTGACGCCCTTTCTTGTATCCATGGAATGGCCCGTTGTATTCTAGCCCTTCAATGAAGATTGCCACACATCACCTGGTCGTACCACGTCCCGTAGCGATGCCTATGGCTCACCAGATCAACGAGTAGCAATCATGCTCACTGGACCGGCACTGCTTCATTCAAGAAGGACTCGTGGTTTCCCATTCGGACCGAACCGATACACGCCCAACGCATACTTCCGGAGGAAGAATGCGGAAACCGCGCCAAATGCCCTATGACATATATACGGCAACCGAAGCACAGCATCTCCAACGTGGTGCGTCTCTGCGCCTCAAAGCATGGATGCAGTTGCCGCGTCGAAAGCGCGTACACCAAAGCTAAGCGTTACCCCGAAGATCGAACCAGACTCGCTCTATCTCTATTGACCCTTTGCCCCTTCCATGGGCGCCGCGTGTAGGTTCCACTGGCGTAGGATATATAAAGACTATCATGCGTTAGCGCAAAGTGGGCCATTTGAACTGCCTTTCTCAGTTTAGAATATGTACGACAGTCACCTTAGCATCCTTCACATTCCGATACAGCGTAAGTGTGCCTATTAATTCAAGCTCCGGACTCTCTCAAACTTTCAGCAGGGCTCACAGATTGGATCTGCGGTCATGGGCCTGCCCCGTTGCCTGAATTAGCCTCATGGCCCTCTCCGCTACCAACCACCCCCTCTCCACGTCTCGATGACGTCTCCGCTCCATCCGCGTGCACCAACGAGACCGCCCCAGCCTCACTTCCAAACGGACTCCTCCCGCCTATCTTGACTCGTGATATCCGAAGGCCGTATCAAACCGCTCCAACCACCGAGCTAACCCCCTCTCATACCTCGCATACCTCTTCTTTCGAAGACTTCGCTATCAACCTCGTTAGACCCAGACCGCCCAGGGTAGCACTATTGTTGTCCTTCCACGCATCGAAACCCACGTCTACCTCAATATTGTCCTTCCATCGCGATCTTGGAATGAAATTCGGTTGCCATTGACTAAGTCAGTGACAAATGACGATTCGCCCGGGACAGGCGAGGGTGGTGAACCCTTACTGCTCGCCATCACCGTCCGCGGTGCCACAACGCAGCAGGAGTACCACTGTGTATGCGAGAAATGCGAGGCGAGGATGGGAAATAAGATAGGCCTTCCGAGCTTGATAGACTTCCACAGCTCTAGCAACATCCTCACCGCAAAGAATGGAACGATTCAAGTCCATTTCACCTTCTCTTGCTACTCGCGACACTACCGAAAGGAAGACGAGCAATTTGTGTACGTCGCCTTGGCGGAGGAATGGTGTTCTGATTACCCGTTGACCCTCGTCTTGCAGTGTCGAAGTAATCCTCAAGGACGCAAGTAACCCCTCTGAGCCGAGAGTGGTGTCGAGGAAAGCGCTTCCTTGCTCCTTTGACGTAAGGTCATCAATCAGACGCAGCAAGCCAACATCGGCCATCCGTCGCGGGCCGACGAACGAGCGGTCACGTCTCTACCATAGGTGAATCTGAGTAGCAGAGTCCTAATGATGTAGAACGCTTGCCATCTGTGATCCTGTCTTCCACCCCTCTGGCGTGCCGTTCCAACGTGGCTGTTGGAAATATGATATGGTTGTGGTTATGATTCCGCTGGCGAACGAATGTCTTCTATAATCTTCCATTGTAGGACCGGTTCCGTGTCACATGTCTCGGTGGTCAGCCGTATAGTATGTATCATTGTGTTTGTAGCGGGCCCCAGCAAACACGTTATCTTGCTCGTCTTATTGCCAGTCCATCGACAGTACTAACCGGCACAGCACGTAAGAATTGACGACAAAGAAATTAGAAACACAGCACACAGCTTTGGAAGGATTCTCTTTGCGCATCAACGCTCGAAGCGGAGAACCAGAAGAATTGTATGACCACTTCAACAGCCCAATCCCCGTCATTCAGAAGGAAATCGCAGATCACTTGAATGAAATCCCCAGTCAAGCGCCAAGAAGCGAAAGCGGCCGAGAAGGGGAGGAGTTCGTACCAATTCAGTTGGAATCCGATACAGCGTCTATCGTGTTGACGCACGAAGAGGTGAGGATGAACCGCGATGTGTTTATGAGCAAAACATGCCTAACACATGAAGCAACCGTGAGGAGCATCCCACCTAGTAGTTCGCTCTATATACATAATATAATCAGAGTGGTATATTCCACATGTGTAGTACACCAGGCAAACTATAATATGACCAAAGAAGTAAATTAAATCCTGTGGGTGAAGAGCAAGTATCTGTGCCTGCCTCGAAGGTTACTGCCTTCGCCGTGCAGCAATAATCAACAAATCGAGTCAACAAACGTTCGATGTAGAGTGTTAAATTATGCCAATATCGAAACTGTTTACACGAGAGGCCCCTGACTCCTTTTGAGTCAAGGCACAAACAAAATTCTGTATCCTAGCCACTCGGGGTACTAGTACTCAATATATCAGAAGCCTTGCAGATTCAAAGCTATCATGAATCATCTTTCATCTTCCGCGCCACCGCACCGTGTGTATTTTCATTGTCGTACATGCATTTCCCTCTCAAATTTCAAGGTTCAGGGCAAAGACTAGGCCAGAAAGAAACCAAGCGTTAATGATCCTCTGCAAATCCGGTTAGGTGATCATTTAAGATTTTGACTTGGTTACTACAAGTCCAACTAAATTCCAAGGCCTCAACTCAAGCCCGCCCGAAGGAGTACTATGCAGGATATGCCCGACCGAAGCATCTATATATAAACTGGTGTGAATCTCCTCATTCAATGCTACTGATATGGCACCGCTCGTGTTACGGAACTCACGAGTTGCATAATATAAACGTAATGCTCTCAACGTATTCCCATCACGAGCCTCGGAGCTTATAACGTTTTGCTTGGCATGAGAAAGACGCCCAACCTCTATCTAACGGAGTACTGATTGTGTCAATACCTAATTAAATTAGAATTCAAGATTTCTAACTGGACAATTGAGTACAACACGTCGAGATAAGATTTGCCTATCGTATCTCGCAAGATCCGCGGATTATGCGTATGCATGGTAATTTCAATGTCTCCAGAGCAAGGTTGAGTCACCCCAGCTGACATGCTTCCTCGCCCGACTCCTAACCATGCTTCCGACGTACTCACTAACTCAGGTACTGGAACTCACCCACATCGCCCGTGTGATAGGGGCACATGATCAATCGTCCTTGCGGGTCATCAATCTGACGCAGCGAGCCAACATCAGCCTTCATCCAACCCGTCGTGGGCCGACGAACGAACGGTCACGTCTCGTCCATGGGCGAATCTGAGTAGCAGAGTCCTAATGATGTAGAGCGCCTGTCATCTGCGATCCCTGTCTTCCACCCCTCTGGCGGCCGGAGGTTCCAATGTGGGTGTTGGAAATATGGTAATGGTTATGATTCCGCTGGCACCGGCGTTCCACCACCCATTCGCGAAGAATAGAAACCTACGCAACACATCTAAGGCCATGGAATACCTACAAACGACCGAGGAGCCGAAACGGTCGCGGACCTGGTAAGAATTTCCTCAATGATAGAACCGATCACATGCAGAAACAACAAACCGGGTGGTCACGGCTGTCGTGAAAAGGGTTTTTGTCTCTCTTTGGTGGATTCAGCAGCTTGAAAGTGATACTTTCAGGGACTCCTGATTCCGATAAATTTCCAGCTTAACATTGACACAGTGTCTTGGCACTCGATATCAGGCGTCTGTTTAGTGAGAACCACCTGACTGTATCAAGTGCCCTCCTGCTGGCACTACGCGAATGGCCTCCAAGGTATTGCAGCCGCCACAATTGTTCGCGTGCGTTGAACGAATCGTGACATCGCAAAGCTGGTGATGATACCAAGGTAGGGTTTTGTTAGGGTGGTGGTGACCGGATAGGCAGAGGCTTCACCAGCGGTTTCAATACTGCCCGCTTGTCTTGATCAAGGGCTCACGAAGGGACAGAATTAAAGAGGTAAAGGGGTGGACACCAGTACAAAGCAATAATCCGATTACAGAATGTAATCTAACTAGTAACTACTTAAATAGAAAGGTTTACGCCGAAAATCGGAGTGACTACGGAACAGAGAAGTACGATCCGCAGATAAGAATGAATAGAAAGGAGTGGGAAACGGGTCACGAGAACTATACGCACTAACTCAAATGGGTACGGGGTTCCTATCTGAATTGGAGAAGGAACGGGAAGGATTGGAATGAATCAGGAGAAGGATGGTGTTCGCGTGTATCCGAACCGACTCAGGGAAACGAATTCACCTTGTCATGCGTACGCGTCTTCTCCGTTGGGCCAGTAAAAAGCTGGTTAGTCACCCAGCCGCTTTGTCAACCACCTGAGGCTACTAGTACCATAACGGCTTTCCATGTTGCTATGTGCCGTGCTACCCTAGCCAGATGCCGTAGTAGCCGCTGAGAACCTGCGCTGGATGATCGGGAAAACGGTCGCTGGCTAGTCCGGAATGTAAGCGAAGGTGCCGGAATACAGATGTCGCCGGTCACGTGTTGAGAAGCCCGAGATTGTAAGCGAAAATTGCACCGTGAAGAGGGTGGTAGGCCGTGGTCGTGGTGGCCGTTGTTGTGGTTCAATTCTTTCGCTTGCAATCTCGGGTTCCACCTACCACCGTTTTCACGGTGCAATTTTTGCTTGCAATCTCTGGCTCTTTGTGTCTGCTTCCCAGGCGCCTGTTTCGTCTTGTCACCGTGTCACGTGACCAGCGACTGGGTAACTCTCGCACTGTGGCAATACCCACCACGGCTCATTCCAGACGATTGACGTTCGAGCGCCTTTCCGGCTCAGACAACCGTCACCAGAACAATGGCCTGTCCCCAATGTATTTACTCATAAAAATGTATATACTGTCCCCGGCCTGTTTAATATAACGCGGTCTTAACCCTAATCCAGCAGGACTCTCAACCAGTGCAGCCAGTCGGTTAACTACACCACCCTCAAGTATAGAGTCATAATAACTGAATCACCCCATTGTGTCAGCCACTATAGTCGATCTAAATAAAGTAGGCCCACCCTGATACTTCAGAAAAGCATAAGGACCGCGAGATAAAAAACAAACCGCCAACATGGCACAATTGCCGTATCAGTAACTTTAGTTCCATATCTCTATATCTCTATCCCATTGCACTTTACGGAGACGGACTATCTTCGCTTGTGCCATTCTCGTTCTCTTGAATTCATGACCACATGGAGCTGGTGGCATATGGCTATGACCCGCTACGGTTAACCTCACTGCCCTGTGCTTTACCCCTTTTTTCTGTACTCAGGGACCTGGTGGTGAAAAGGGCGAATCCTTCTTCCATCAAAAGCTGACACGGCAGCCTGTTCATCGTCATCTCTATCCATGGGACGCTGCGTCAGCACCAGGACTCCACTGGCGTAGATATATAAACGACTATTGTAAGGGTCCGATTTCTCTTCGACCTTGTTTCTTACTGTGACGTCCGAATACAATCGAATCCCTTTATATTGAAAGAGACAAGCGTGTACTAATTGAACGTGTGATGGTAAGAATGTTATGGTGGAGGAGTAAAATCGAATGGGGACATGGTTGGTAAGTGATAGGTTTATATACGAGGAAGTGGTATTATGTAATAGGAAAAGAGAATAGCCGCAAGCGAGCCCTTACAACTATAGTGCGCTTACACAAAGAGGACGATGTACCTGAACCGCCTTTCAGTTTCCAATATGAACGACACTCACCTTAGCATCCTTCACATTCCGGTACAGCGTAAGTGTGCCAATTAATTCAAGCTCCGCACTCTCTCAATTAAGCTTTAAGCAGAGCTCATAGATTGGATCTGCGGTCATGGAGCTGCCCCGTTGCCGGAATTAGCCCCATGGCCCTCTCCTCCCTCGAATACCTCGTCTTTCAAAACCAGCGATCCGAGCGCAGACTTTGCTATCACGCTGAATAGACCCAGACCGCGCCAGGGTAGCGCCATTGTTGTCCTTCCACGCATCGAAACCCACGTCTACCTCAATATTGTCCTT
>Ga0307515_10023387_pt1 | contig 10828 bp, 6 predicted proteins | sample 17_EM_MG_FD_194513 | JGI IMG/M metagenome (GOLD analysis project Ga0307515, IMG submission 194513) | Populus trichocarpa ectomycorrhiza microbial communities from riparian zone in the Pacific Northwest, United States - 17_EM | ecosystem: Host-associated > Plants > Roots > Unclassified | place...
TTTCCACGTTTTTTGGACAAGCTTAAAATTTCCACGTCATTTGGACAAGCTTAACTCAATTATGATGAGGCTGTAAAAATTGTCATGAGAAAGATTGAGCTATGTTTTTTTATGGGCTAATAAAACTGGATTTGAAAGACTTGGTAAGCTTGTTAATACATGCAAAAAAATATTTTGATGCTTAAATCAATATAATATTTGTATAGGTAATGAGGAGAGTGAGTTGTATTCTTCATGCTTAAATATTTATTAACTCTTGTTTAAGTTTTATATTAAACTTATGTTGTGTTAGACTTGTATTGAATCTTGTAAAGTTTGAAGAGATGGATTCTTGGCTCTTGAGCTCTAAAAAGATGAGCTTTATTTATATAGATTTTATATAGATAAATATTTTAAAACATATCTAAGTTTTAATATATTTATATAAATATCTCTAAATTATAAGATATATACACATCTCCATGAATATCTTATAAATCCTAGATATTTATGGAGATATGTATATTGCATAAAACACCATGTAAGCTCAATTGAATTCGATCTAGGAATTAATGCTATTGTGTAATTTTTTCATGTATCAGCAGAGGCCCTAGATCTTCCAAACAAATATGTTTGGAAGACTTGATCTTAGTAAAAATAAGGAGAAAATATTCTTACAGTGGATAATGTCACCTTTTTGCCAAACAAGCCACCATAAAAGTTGTTTGTGGGCATAGTCGTGGAGTGTAGTCGTAGGCATAGCCATAAACATAGCCGTGAGCGTTGCCTTGAGTGTAGTTGTTGGCATAGCCACATGGAACGTAGTCGTGGGCATAACCGCTGATTTAGCCACTGGCATAGCTGTAAACATGGTCTTTGTTGCGTTGGGGTTTTATCATCCATGAAAAGAGCTTTTGTGAAAGAAAAAATGAATTGGTTTTTTGTTTTGTTTCCATAGACGATGCCATTGATGAGGCTGAGAAAAATTAACATAAGAAAGATTAGGGGCGTTTTCAATTGGCTAAGAAAACTAGACCTAAAAGACTTGGTGAGCCCAACGACACTTACAAGAAAAACACTATGATGTTTAAGTGAGTTGTATTTTATAGGTTTAAACGTTTCTTAAATCTTATATTAGATTTGTATTGTATCAGACTTGTGTTGAGTCTTGTGTTTGTCTAGAGACCTGAAGTCTAGAGAAATGAGCTCTTGGTTTATGAGCTATATAGAGATAACTTTGTTTATATAGATTTTATTAAAATAAATATCTAAAAAAATATCTAAGTTTTAATATGTTGTATATAAATATCTAATTTATAAGACATTTAATATAAATATTGTAAATATTTTTAGAGATATATATATTGTATAAAAATATCATGTAGATTTGATTAAACTCGTCCCAAAAATTGATATTAATGTGTAGTTTTTTTGGTGTATCATTGGATTACTCTGTTTCCGTTCCCATCCCTCGCCATTGCCTAAGTTCAAAGCTAGGAGTTGTTTTTGTCTTCTGGTTAGAAATATGCCACCAGGGTCTTTGTCGTTCCAGAATCTAATACGGTCTTCCTAGCATGTCCTTTTCTTCATATGAGTATGTTCTTCCCTAGGCAGGCCCGTGAGCTTCTTTGCACGATCCATTGGTTTCACAAGGCTGCCAAAGGAGCTCCACACTTTTTAGACGGCAACTATTACCACTGGGCCACCAATGTCTCCTATTCTCTTCGTACCGACTTTTGGGCAACATGTTTTTTAGTCAGAAAATGACGATTTTCTTGCAACGAAGATTTGTTTTTTCTTAATATTTAGACCAAGCAATAAATTGGAGGACGCCGACAGACATAATTTGGATTGAGAAAACTAGGCCGAGATTTGTGGAAGCCGAGTCCTTGCTATTCGAGAAATTTTGTCCACACGATACATGAGGAACGTCACGGGAGTTTTGTTGATGAAAATAATAATATCAGAGAAATTGTGGTAATAATTCTTAATCCCAATAGATGGGAGCATGAAACACCGTATTTTTAATACGAAAAACAGGTTGTAATACAAAATTAAACACCCACTAAATAATTATTTCTTCAATTTATCATGCCAATTGAGTCGTCAGATTAAGGGTTTGTTTGAGTTGTGTAAATTTAAAAGCAACATATAGTAATTTCTTAAAAATATACCTAAAATTCTTGAAAATTATATATAAAAAAATCATCTTAAAATATTGCTAACTAAGAAATCTGTCAAATTTCCAAAATAAAGCCTGTGCGTTTTTTTATCTTTTTTTTTCCAAACATATATAATAAAGCGCCTGTGCAATTTTGGGAAGAGAAACACTACCAATTTTCTTTGGGATAAAAAAGAGTAGAAACTATGGAAAGACGAAACTTGAATTATTGAAAAGGGGGGGATTTCGATGGGTTTTTTTTTTTTTTTTTTCACAGAATGCCAACGCTGTTGTAACTGTTGATATGCATGTTTCGGTGTACATATACATATATACTGCCAAAGCAGTCCTCCGTTTCTTGAAGTCAAAGGATAATGAGTTCGGAAAGGAATAATACATTTTTTCTGTGCGTAATACATACAAGAAGCCAATAAAGGAGCTGTTTTGAGTCACTGATTAGTGTAGTGGTTGTTGCTTTTGGCCGCCTGCCCTTGAATCCCTCATGTTTCCCAATGTAAGAACATGATATTGAACCTGTCTTGCCTTAGTCTTCCAACAAAAGAATCATTAAGAATCTGTGAAAATTCCTCCCGTTTCCCCTTTAAAATTCAATGTAATCTACTGCTACCTGTTTCATCATGTAATTAATTGGCTGGCGAGGTCAAAAGTTAGTGATCAATGGGAAGCCCTTTTGTTACATAATTTACTAGATTTTTCTCCTGTGTTTTCTACTGTTGCAAGAATTAGGTGGTGCTGATCAGAGTTTTAGAAAACAGAATCACCTTGAAGGAAAAGCAAACATTTTTGGTTGATTGAGAGGAGACTAAAGTGCTTGAAAAGATGTTTTGTTGGGTGAGTTGTTCATGTCTTCTTTCTCTTTTTTTGGTAAAAAAGAGAGCCTTTAGACGTGAAAGACCAGGATTCTGGGAGATCGACATGATCATTAAAAGGAAGAGTGAAAATATCGGACACAAATCTACATGCATGAAAAAAGATGAATATGTCAAGGGAAAAACATGTACCAGTTCTTTCTTTGTTTGTGTTCGTTCTTGTAGGCCCAACGCCAATTTGACCACTATAATAACACTTTTACATGTGCAAATATCATAAGAACACACTAATGAAATATATACTAACATAAAATTAAAAAGAGAAATACTAATCAGCCACGATTGTTTTTAATAATCATGGTTTTTTATGGCAATATGATATAAATTAGTGATTAAATGTTAGTGTTAAAAGAGAGAGGGAATCGAGCTTAACATCCACTATGATAAAAGATTAAACCGATCGTGGCAAATTTGGTGGAATGAATATATATATAAAAATGAATTTAATTTTTAACATTTTGTTAAGATACTCGTTGCTAATTATTTATGATGGTTTAGATTATATAATTTAGGATTTGTTAGCTTTTGCATTTTAAAAATGTTTTTGAAAAAAATTGAAAATTTTTTATTTGCTTTAAATTAATAAATTTTTGATATTTTTAGATTATTTTGATGCGCTGATATCAAAAATAATTTTTTAAAAATAAAAAAAATATTATTTTAATATATTTTCAAATAAAAAATACTTTAACAAATAACAACAACTACTCTACCAAACATGCACCCATCAATAAGTGAAACCGACTCGTAATGGGCCATAATTACAAAGGAGAGGCTATTGGCACACCCTTCCCTTGTATTGGTCACTCATTTTTTCAAATCTGAAAGGAAGATCCAGTCAAGTAACAATACACCCGTCCTTTGTCGAATTCATTTTATGGGGACCCTCCTTCCCCTTTTCTAGTTTTCTCCTCTGTGAGCTAGTCTTTGTAGTCCAATTTCGATTTGGAAAAATATTTCTCCTTTTTCTAGTTTTCTCTCGCAAAAATATTTCTTGTTTTCTCCTCTGTTAGTCTTTGTAGTCTACCACCCAAGACACCATCTCAGTGAAGAAAAAAGATCATTGAATTCAATGCCAGCAGGAATTCAGCTCAGCTTTGTGAAGGGTGTTTTTTTTTTTATTATTTGCCACAAGCGAGTGTTTTGAAGGTGTGCAGTGGAATTAATTTGTACAAGAGGTTTGTATTTTAGGTCTATTTTGTATTGTGGTCAAATTGTATTTTTTAAAAAATTAAATTGTATTTAGTTTTAAATTATTTTTTGTACTTTTTTATTGTTTTAATGTACCTATATCAAAATAATTTTTAAATATATATATATATATTTTTAAATAAAAATTATTTAGAAAAACAATTCATTCCCTAAAAATTTCATACTGAGAAACAAGGGAGGAAAAAACAAGAAATCTGACAGCCAACAAACAAATAGATCTAGATTTAAGATCATTACAGGACAAAACAGACCAGAACATACAAGCCAAGATGGAAGATTTATGAAAAAAAGAAGTCAAAAAGCAAAAACAAAAGAAATGATAATAAAAAATAAAAACAAGGGAAACAAGTGGCTAGCTTACGGCAGGTGACCCTTTGTCGGTGGCAAACAACGGAGCTGCAAAGGTGAAGCGTGAGAGGGATTAACCTGTGATTAAAAAGAACATGGATTTAATGGGAAGAGTCTTTATGTTTTGCCAAGTAAAAACGAGGGAGACTTATCACCTCTTTATTCTTATCCTCCACAAGAGATCGTACGTTTGTATTGCAAGGATTCAATTAGTCCAGGTGGGCCGAGCTGATGATCAATATTCTCGAGACAAAAACAAAGTAATCAAATTCTAGCTGCCTAAATTCGATTGCATGCATGCATTTAGCTACCATTTACTAGTTTAATGACCAGCTATTTTTTTATTTTCAGAAAATTAATGATTCCGTCCGAATATTCTCTCAAGAGAGAGATGGCCGGGGATCTTTAACTTTCCATTTCTGTCCATGAAAAAAGATATCGGTGTCCCCACTTTTTTATTTCCAAAAAGCACTGGAAATTCTCTGTCTCGTTCCACCAATAAATATTCCAGGCATGATTCAACAAGCGGAGAATAAAATAAGGCGTTCCATATTGGCTTTCGCAACCAATTGAAATAAGATCAAATGGATAAGCACATAGAAACTCTCGTAGCTGTAATTCATAAACCAGCTTCATGGACTCCTTCAATTGGCTCATAACAGTCCTCTCGTTCTGTAGCGTTCCTTCTTTTCGTAAACCTTCTGTAGGATGTTCAAGAAGCACCTCTCCCTTTCCCTCTCCCTCTCCCTCTCCCTCTCTCTCACAGATGCAACATCCATACATGTACATGACCTAGCTAGCTAGCCTAACGTTCAGCTACAAGACTCTTACCGTCCAATCAACTATATATATGCATTCCAGGAAGGGGACAATCGTGTATGGAGTGGATGGCCATTTAATAATGAACGGATCAACTAGAGGATGGCCACCGTGCGAGGAATCAAACAAACAAATAAAATCATCTCTCTGGCATATATGATGATTCGTGTGTGGATATTTCTTCCCTCTTTGTTTTACGAGAAACCTCATTAATTATGCAAATTATAGAATTCCAGTCCTTCCATATCTATGTAAATTAACATTTTATATCACTTTATGCAATATATATAACGGTTCTGTATCGTGAATTATCATTTTTATATCCTTAATGTAACTACACACACAAGAGCTATATATAGACGTTCCGAGTAGCATAGAATCTTAGCTAGGTACAAAAGGTAAATTGACAAATATAAGATAAATAAATAAAGGATGTCAATTTCTTAAGTATGAAGTTAGGAATCTTGTTAATATGGTAGGGATGGAAATTCGAGATCTGCCCTTGTTGTAAATATTGTAGCTGTAACAGGAAGGACATCGATCTATATATATTTTCGCGTATGATATTTGTATATTTCTGTGATTATTCCTTCTCTTTACATGGCAACAGGCATATGACAATAGTGTTCTAATCGGCAGTACGTACGATTTCTCTCTATGATTGAGAATTAAGAGGGGCCTACTGTGTTATCCATATTCAAAGATGAACGAGTCAGTGAATTTTTTGGCAGTGTCCTTTGTCAGGGCTGGTTTTTATCTGGACAAAAGGCTTGGCAGGGTATTAGAGTGGGGCTGGGGTGGATGAGGGATCTGCCTTTTCATTACCAAGTTTTTTCCTTTTGTTGGTGACGCCATGTTTAGGTAGATCTACAAGAACCCTAATTTAATTAAATGCCTTTTTTCCCCTTTATTTATTTCCCCGTAAGGTGATTCTTCAAGGCTTAACCATATAAAAACACCCCATGCCGAAAATGGGCTCCGTTCAGAACTTTTAATTTAGAAATACTGGTCGAAACTTCGACCAATATAATTGATTTCTTCCACTAATTTGTTTTGATTTTTCTAATATCTTGATTAAGGTTTTTCTCTGTGACCTATTCTTTGTAATTTCAAAGAGAAACATTTGCATATATATTACCCTGTATCATAAATTTATATATGACGTTAATTAAGCATGTCAGAAGATGTAAATCAAAATGCGACCGGGAGAGGGATTTTACCGTACTTTAATTTAATGTTTTTGTGTTTTAAAAGTATTTTTAAAAAATTTAATTTTTTTATTTAAATTAATTTTTTTAAAAGTTTTCATATCATTTTGATTCATTGATATTAAAAATAAATTTTAAAAATAAAAAAATATTATTTTAATATTTTTTTCAATTTAAATACACTTTAAAAAATAATCACAATAATTCTTTCTTGACACACAACAAAAATCACCAGTTACGTGGAATGTTCAACCAGGCACTTTCCTTAGCATTTCCAGAAAAAAAAAAAAAAAAAAGTGCAGTAATTGCTGCTACACTCACCACTTCTACCGACGTTTGATATTTGTCCGGGATTATGACAAGGACATTGTGCAATAAAATGAAAACACGAAGTTAGTATACAAGCCAATAGGACATACGGTTCTATGTAAGATGGTTACAGTTTAAATGTTTGCTGTAGATTAAGAATAATTCAAATATTTCCAAAAAATAAAATGAAATAAGAAAGCAAAATGATTCAGCTACCTACTAGGCTCTGTTTGGTCCTGTTATATTTGTAAATTAAGTACGAATGTTGAGTAAAGAGTTTGACTTAAAAAAACGTGCAGGTTAATAAAAACCGATTATAATAAAATATTTCCCCCTATTTTTCTTATAATTAATCAATTAGACACGATGCTTTTTACTCAACAAGGCCAAACATAGACACCATCAACGTTGTTTGATAAAACTAGATGTAAGAATAGGAAGGTATTAGCATAAAAAGAGTTGCTTAATTTTGTCAAATTAATTACCGTTTTTTTTAATCTCTTTAATTAAATATCCTTTAATTTATATTTCTAGGAGAAAATTAAGGCCGGCAAGAGACATGCATTATATATATTCAGGGTTTTGCGATAAATCATTTCAGACCGATCAGTCATGAAAGTTCCAGCGACGTCTAAATCTGAATTCTCCACTCGTGTTAATTATCGAGAGAAAATAAAATAAAAATCAAAAGGAGGTCCAAAACATTGACACAAAGCTTCTTTATGGCCATTTGCTTTTTCAAAATTTTGTTTTAGGAAAGAAGTTAAGGCAGTGGAAGTGGAACGCAGGCTTTAATTGCAAAAACGCGCAAAAGAAAAGCCAGGCTTTTGAGGTCCTTAACTACCAAGAAATCCCATAAAAAGCCGACGAGATTGGGCACCTTTTAGCAATTTGTCCTCCGTAATATTTCACATGTTTGTTGAATTTACCTAATTTCTCACATATGCCGCAGCCTTACTGGGCTAATCCTATGGATAATTTCAAGATTAATGAGATGGCCAGCTTGTGGATATACTTGGAGAAAAGTATCCGTTGATTATGCAGATTTTTAATTTAAGTAACCTTTTTTTTATTATTATTTATGTGTGAATGTGCTTCGCTTTGTTTTAGCTGGCATCAGCTATCCTAACTGCATGTCACCTGCGTGATGACATGAAATTCTTAATTTAGAAGGAGCATTTTGCGATTTTGTGTTTTTTTTTCCTTTTCCAGCACTTTGTTTACTCATACCCTCAATTTTTATTTTATTTTCCTGGGAAAGAAAATCTTCTCTGAAATTAAACGTGTGTCACCTTTAATATGGAGGACGGATATGCTAGATTCGAGAGCACAAACTCTGGCCTATCTTGGTGTATATATACACAGTAAATCTTAACCATTTGAATTATCAACGAAAGATTAATGTTTTTTTTTTAACAAAGATAATATAGGAAAAGGGAAATCCACACATCTTAGATATCGAGAACTAGTTTAAGCATATTAGAGAATAATATAAATTATATATTGGAACCTCACTTAATAATTTAAGTTATTGGGTTGAATTGATTCTTTGACATGGTATCAGAGTCTTGATGACCAAGCGATCACGAGTTTGAAACTCATTATCCTTATTTATTTAATAAAATTAAGCATAAAATAGTGTGAATCTATATAAATTTCAAGTTTAAAGAGCATTCACAAGGTGTGTTAGAGAATAATATAAATCATATATTAAAACTTTACTTAACAACTTAAATTTTTAGATAAAATAGTTTTATTTTTTTAAAGTATTTATCTGGCTGATAGGATAATAGTAGGGCAACTATTTTTTGCCTTCACATGATTTTTATCCATGAAATTCCCTTTTTTTTTGGTCCCTAAATTATTATTATTATTATTATTATTATTATTTCATTACCCTGAAGTGTTGTTGAAAAAAATATTAATTAAAATCAAAGGTCAGGTTTGGTTGGTAAAATGTCTATATGATCTAGTGTCTGGACTTCGGAGAAAAATCTAGCTAGAGGGGGTAAAAAAAAAACTGTACGAACATAATCATTAAAAGCGACATTACCTTTGTTGTTTTATTTATAAAAATATGTATATAAATATCTAGCAATTGCTTTGCTCCATTATTTTGATGCTATTGCTTCAAAGGATACATTGAATAAGCATGTCTTAACATTAATAAAATAAATATTAATATATAATCATCAAAATGCATGCATAGAATTTGAACAAAATATATTGTACTCTCCAAACATACGGTTAAACAATCTTTTTTTTATGAACATATTGTTCAGGATTTAAATTGTGTTTGTTCTCTGTTTTTTTTTTTTAAAAAAAAAAAACTTAAAAGAAGGTTAAATCGTACATAACCTGTTTAAGGTTAATTATCTGTAAACATAATTTAAGGTACAGTAAAATGTTTATCTTGTTTCAAGAATACACGACAATATTAATAATTACCCTCCTTTAAAGGAATTTCTCTTTACCTTTTCTCGTTCACACCTTAATTATACAATAACTCCTGTTTTATAAATCCCCGCTCATTTTCACGGGAGGTGTTTAGAAATATAATATTTTTTAAAGTAAATTTTATTTTGAAATATATTAAAATAATATTTTTTTTAATTTTTTAAAAATTATTTTTAATATCAACACATTAAAAAAAAATTAAAAACACATAAAAAATAATTTAAAATGAGGAAAAAAATAAAATAAAAATTAATTTTTTTCAAAAACACAAAAATAAATGGCATTTTAGATTTTGAAACTTAAATCTAAAAGTATTTCTAAATATTGAACACTGGGATGTAACTTTCGTGACTAAAAAGTTAAATTTTAAATTAAAAAAACTAAAAAAAATAACACAAATTTAAAAAAAAGAAAAGGCAATAAATGCGAGTTAACAGTAGTTCTCTATACCCTTCAGCTTTTCTGTTAATATTGATGTTAATAATATCCAGCACAAAGAGAATCATCGAGATCTTCTTACAGTGCTTTTTTTTTACAATGATAGAGGCTTTTTGCAATACTTTGAAACAATAAAGAACACGTGGTATTAACATTATAAAAATATTTAATCACAATCTCGTTAAATATCGGATAATATGTAAGACTATGATTAGATATTTTTTAGAGTTAATATCATTTCAGGATTTGGATGCAAACTGATCCGTGTAGAAAAGAAATAAAGCCCTCGTGTTTCAGTAACCCATGTTTATCCGGAAACTAAACTGAATAAAGTTTTTATTAAAATCAAAATTAATTAATACTTTAAAACATGGGGAAAGTACCGTAACTGTTTTTACTTGTTACTATGAATTTTATAGTATTTTTTTTTGTTTTTTTCCCTAATTTTTTTTTTCATTTTGTTTTTTTTTTCATAAAATTATATTTGTCGATTTTTTTTAATATTGAGCTGACTAAGAATTTACCTTTGTAATTTTTTTATTTAAAACACTGTGAATTGCTACAGTGTTTTCTCACATAGGTTTTTTTTATGATTTTTTTAAAATTGTTTGTCGATTTTATTTTTTAATATTAAGTTACTTGAGAATTACAGTTGTAGCTTTTCTCACAAAATACCGTGGATTGCTACCGCGTTTCCCCACATGGTTTTTTTTTGTTTTTTTTTTGTTCAAAATTGTATTTTTCAATTTTATTTTTTTAATATGGAGTTGGTTGAGAATTTAGCTTTGTAATTTTTTTCTTTAAAACATTGTGAATTACTACAGTGTTCCTTCACATTGTTTTTTTTTTTTGTTTTTTTTATGATTTTTTTAAAAATTATTTTTGTCGATTTATTTTTTAATATTAAGCTGGTTGAAAATTACAATTATAATATATAGAGAAAACACTATAGCTTTCTTTACAAATTACTGTGTATTGATATAGTGTTTTCTCCGCATGGTTTTTTT
>Ga0307515_10023388_pt1 | contig 10828 bp, 2 predicted proteins | sample 17_EM_MG_FD_194513 | JGI IMG/M metagenome (GOLD analysis project Ga0307515, IMG submission 194513) | Populus trichocarpa ectomycorrhiza microbial communities from riparian zone in the Pacific Northwest, United States - 17_EM | ecosystem: Host-associated > Plants > Roots > Unclassified | place...
ATACATCGGAAGGGGGGTGGGTGGGTGAAAAGAACGACCTATTAAGTGCAGTTGTAAGCGATGATGCTGTTGACCGTGTTGAACATCTGGTTGAATACCTGAGTTGCAGGGTTTTCGGCCAAGCAATGTATAGACACGTGATATCTATTTCTCGCACGGCACGAATAGGTTATAGTCCATTTCAAATATATTAATTGTGGGGGGTGCAGGCTTATAGGGCGGGATCCAGGCAATATCATAGCGTTTATAAGGCTTTTTAGGCCTAAACTTTGGAGATCTGGCCTAAATCCTACCCGGTGCCCACTAGCGAAGCGCCTGCTACCCATAAAGAATTAAGTTAAAATAGGGGTAATTTCCGTAGTCTAAAAAGTATAAAGTCTTAATTCCACCTTAGGCTTAGCAGTATAGTAGAACGGCAGATGGCAATATACGGCATATTGCGGCAATATCGCGGCAATATGCTAATGTTGGTATGCTTTAACATGGTGTAATAGACGTAGTATATATATAGTGTCGTATTCTGCCATGTTCTGCTATATTCTGCCAGTCGTATTCTGTTATATTCTGCTATATTCTACTATATTCTGCTATATTCTGCCAGTCGCATTCTGCTATATTCTACTATCTTCTGCCTGTCGCCTTCTGCCATATTCTATAGATATAGTAGGACGTGCTAGGTAACGCGCCTCTAGCACCGTTACATAGCTAGTATAGGCACACTCCGCTAGAAATTCGAGTTTAATTAAAGTTATTTGGTTTCTAAGGTGTTATAGTAAAGTTTAACTGCATCTAATGTCTATTAACCTAACTACGCCGTTTATAACTCTGCGAAGCCATAATTATACGTATGCTGTGCTGCACCCCTATAGAAGGAGTAGTTAGAGTAGCTGTCGGGTAGGATACCGCCGGCGGCTAGGCGGGTTAATAGAATCTTACGCACTACTAGCGCCGAAAAAGCTCTATTATTAATGCTAAATAATAAATCTAATAGAGGCCAGGGGTTACGGTTAAATAACTATATTATTGCGGCTATAGGGTATAGACGATCTCCTAGTATAGCGGCGATTTAAATATTAACGCCACTATGGGTTTTATCTGTCTTGCTCCGTTTTAAGTGGAAGACTATTAAATAGCTATTAGGGGCGATCCTAACGTTACTATGGAGGGCCTTTGTAGTGCTAAAGTCCTTAGCTTTTCTATTTAGGTACGTAATTTCTCCTATATATAGGAAACCTATAAACGCTATCGTAAATGCTGTATCTATATTTACATCTGCCTTATAGGGCCCAAGCATAATAATCTTGTCTAGGATGTCCTTTATAATCGGTAATTTAGTCTTTTTAGTAGATGGGAATAGTAATATAGCCCCCGCTAGGGCCCTCTTAATAGTATAGTCTTTAAAGGCAGTGATTAAGTGACCTAGATCTATATAACGAGATCGGATTATAGAGATATAATTGGAGAGAGTTTTTGGCTTAACCCTACCTATTAAAGGGGCGGCTGTACTAAACGCTTATTAAGTAATCTATTTCCCTAAGTCTATTTTTTTTAGCTAGATACGGTAATAAACCGTTTAGGGCTAAGAAGGCCTCCCAGCTCTTAATAGCGGAGGAGTAGCCCTTCCTTATGTTAGCTGCCAAGCTATACTATATAAGTAGCGAAAAGCAGTAAAACCCATTGATCTCACTCTAGAAGGTTAGGGGAGGTTAATTAAACGACTCTGGGTTAACTATAAGAGTTAGTAGCCACTTAAAGAGGTATTATTTTTCTGGCAAGAAGCCGTTATTTATTTGCTACTTAGGGCACATTAATAATAATTTCTTGCGGTTAAATCGCGAGAGAATATTAGCAAGCCTATTTAGCGCTGGAGACCTATATGGTTGTTATTTATCTAGTAAGAAGCCGTTATTTATTTACCACTTAGGGCACATTAATAATAATTTCTTATGGTTAAATCGCGAGAGAGTATTAGTAAGCCTATTGTTGGCGCTAGAGACCTATATAGTTGTTATAGTAATATTATTTGTTATTAAGGATATAAGTATCTCTCGGAGTAATCGGTTTCTAAAACCTTTTATAATATTATTCTAGATACCGCTATAAGTAACTATATTATCTATATAAATATAGAGAGACCTATACCGCTATACCGATGATCACCTTTTAAATACCTCTATGATAGTATATATTTCTTTTAGGTTAATATAGTTATCCGCCTAGTCTAGTAGGGGGTAATAGCTAAAAGCCTAAGCCTAGGGTAGGGAAGCTATATAATTAGGCCAATAGCCATTCTCTTTGCTAAAGTAGAAGCCTCTATAGCCTTTAAGTAATAAGGCGTCGGTAAATAAGTAAAACTATAGCCTCTCCTTGTTATTAAAAAATAGTACACTGTTACTTAATATAAGAACCTCAAGCTAGAGGTTAAGGTCTTCCTTAAGCTTTAAGGGGAGGCGCTAGTACGTATATCTTAATAGCTTAATAGGCCATTTTATTATAAAGTCCTATAAGGAGTAAGAGTATAAGCGCCTAAGACGGATAACTTTTATACACTATACTAGGCGGCCCGCTAGTTATTAGGCTTGCTATAATAATAGCCAGCCTATCTAGAGAGCTTTGGTTACCTAATTAATAGCTTTCTATTGCTTAACTAGTAAGAGTTTTATCTCTATCGCCGCGGTATTAATTGTGTAACCTAGTACTTTAGCCTCTATACCTTTAATATTTTTAGTATTATTTTAGGGTACCCCTAGCTAGTTAGTAACCGAGAGGTATACCTCCCTTAGTAATAGTAGTATAGTTAGACACTTAACCACAAATATAAAATTATTAAGGTAGTGCTTAATAGCAGAGTTAATCTATTATGCTAGGATCTAGTGGAGACCTTTAGCGAATAAGTTAAAGAGAAATGGGGCTGTTTATAAGCTAAATGGCAGACAGTATTTAATGTATATAACTCCCTTCTAGATAAAGCCGAGTAGGTAACGCAACCGTACTAAGACGGGCACGATCCGGAAGGCATCTCTAATATCTTGTTTAACCAGGTAGCAGCCCCTACTAGCTATAATTATATGTGCTAGTATAGTCTCTACCTGGGTATAGTGTAGTATTACCTAGGCTAGGTTAATAGAGTTATTAACTGAGGATTCCTTAGGTAAGGAGAGGTTGTAAATACGGCGGAAGCCGCTATCTGCCTTAGGCACTAGGCCTAGGGGTAAGGTAACTGCAGAGTTAGTGGCCTATATACGGCCTAGGGCTAGGTTAGTAACGATTTTTTTAGAGATAAGGTCTTCGTTATCGCATAAGGAGAGGTAGTTTTTGTAAACACTAGATAGTATAGGTGACGAGGTACCTATCTCTGCCCCGTAGGTAAGGATGCCTTGCAAAATTACTGGGAGATTTCCAGGGTACTTATAAAGAAGCGTGCTCTAAGCAAGAGGCCTTAGGGGTAATAGTAAGTTGGCCAGAAAAGTCGTTTATAAGTAAGTTTCGAAAAGAGGTACTAAATTAGGCCTGCCTTAAAGCCTTAGCGCCTATAGCAGGTCTATTTAGATGGTTAAACCTAGGAATATATCTTTATCTACTATTAAATCCTAGGTCTAACTACTTACGGCAGTAAGCTACCTAGGGCATGACTTTAATGGGTAATCTTTATCGCATTTAGAGCATATATAGCGGTAACGACATAAATTATCTCTATAAGCCTGCTGGTTGTTCTAGCTATAATAGGGCTTATTAGAGGTAGGGGGAGGGGAGGTATTTTTTCGCGATTTCTTTAATGCCATACTACGGACTTTAAGCCCCTGGCTCTATGCCTTTATATTAGCCGCCCGGCAGTATAGGGCCTTAAACTAGGTAGGCATATCCCAGTTACTAGGCTTAAGCTAATTACGATCCATAATATACCTATAGTAGTTAAGTGCGAGGTCTAGGATAAAGGTCCAGTTATAGGTTATAGAGTAGTCGCGGATCTTATTTATCTAGAGCAACATTCTTATATAGAGGTTGGTTGGGCATATATAGAGAGTGCTTATAATTACTATATAGTTTATAAACCTAGTAAACTAGACTTCCTTATTCTTATAGACCTTACGGCTAGTAGTAGGTCTCTTTAAAATAAGTTTTCCGTTTTTAATAGTAGCCATATTAGAGAGGTCTGGGCGGCTAGAGTGTACCTATAGACGTACTAGATTCTCTAGGCGGAAGGATCCTTTTTATATATTATAGAGGTCTCTTCTAGCTAGGCTAGGGAGGTCGAGCTTAAGCATACCTAAGCCTTCTGGCAGGTTATAAAACTTACCTAGTTTATCCGCCTTAGCGGTAAAGGGGTACTCTAGTAGAGTAGGCTGCTTTAGAGCGGCTAGCCTTGCCTAGTAAAACTCCTCTTCCTATTCCGTCTTTTAGATCCGTGCCTATTCCTCCTATTCCGTCTTTTAGATCTATACCTATTCCTCCTACTCTCTTTTTTAGATCTCTAGGTTATAGAGTTATTGGGCCCTCTTATTTTATTTCCTAGCTCTTTCTTCTTCTAAAGATAAAACTATAGTGTATTTGGTAGATGGGATAGTAGATAAGGAGGTAGATAATAGGGCGGTTAAGCGAGGAGTTTTTAAGCGGGTGCTATTGGCTGGAAAGTCGGTTATGGGCCTTAATAAATTATGTAGGCCACTCAGAACACTAATCGCAAGCAATCTATGATGAAAAGAATGACCTATTGAGTGCAGTTGCAAGCGATGATGCTGTTGACCGTGTTGAACATCTGGTTGAATACCTGAGTTGTAGGGTTTTCGGCCAAGCAATGTATAGACACGTGATATTTATGTCGGTTGGTTACTTCTAATTTAACTAGCTGTTTGGCTATAATATGCGGAACGTTAATCCCTTAACGTAAATTTTGACCCGAGTTTGTTATTATATAGACTTTAATTAATATATATATGATGAACTGAATAATATTAAATAAATGAATGAAGCTATTGGAATCTATCTATAAGGAATATAGGCCTTAATATAGGCCTATATCTACGGGGTCTGGGGTAACTACTATGGATACTAAAGTAGTTGCTGCGGAGACTGAATAAGAAGGGACTCTGCTTATGTAAGTAGGAAATGCATATGGAGGACTCCTCTAGTACCATCGTTATACCCCCTAGTGCTCCACTAAAACAGAAGCAGATCTTTTTTAAATTAGTATTAAACTTGTTTATATATAAAAGAAACACCTTATAATCCTCTAAGTGTATTATAGGTCCTATTTAACCTCTCCCTAAGCTGTGATTAATCACCTATTATAAGCTCTATATCGTTCCCATCCCCTATTTAAAAGTCATTAGTATTAGTTAGAGTTATTAAATAGCGTACCCTCCAAGGTTTTGCCGACCTATATATAATTTCCTACTTAGGTTTAGTGTCTATGTTATATTAAATAAGGCCTAGCTACTTAACAAAGTTCCTAAACTAAGTCGTTAATAGTGGCTTTGTAAGACCATCTGCCACTATACTGCTTATAGGAACGTACTATAGGTAAATTACGCCGCTTTAAACCTTATTATAAATATAGTGCTAGTATAGCTTAAAGTGCTTAGTACGCGCGTAGTAGTCGTTGCTTTTAGCAAGGCTTATAGCTGGTTAATTGTTGCTATATAAATATATTAGTAGTAGATCCTTTTCGGTATAGCCTAAATTAGTAAATAATTAACGGAGCTATAAGGCTTCCTTAGCCGCATGCGTTATTGCTATATACTTAGCCTCTATAGTAGAGGTTGTAAGAATTAACTGCTTACTTAATTTGTGTAAAACTGGGCCACCCGCTAGCTTGTAGATATAGCTAAAAGTTAACTTCCTATTAACCACATCTGCGAACGCTGTATTGCTATAGCCGTGTAGTTATAGGTCAGGTATATTACCTAGTGCGCTTCCGCTATACTCCCTATTATAATTAGGGGTAGTATAGTCCATAGCTAACGCCTCAGCGAAGGCTTTTAAAGGTGGCTGCTGCCTTTAGGGTAAGCCAAACTCTATACCTAAGTTAATCGTCCCTACGTAGTAGGCGAGTATCTACATTACGGCGTCTATATATAGTTTAGTAGGGTTATATAGGAACTAATAGAGCTTCCCTACAGCCTAGGCTATATTAGGCCGAGTCTAATTATATAAATACAGTAGAGAGCCTATTAGCGATTAGTACCGTTTTACTAGCTCTAGCGAAGCTTAATCCTTAAGCTTGCGTGGCTTAAAGTCTACCATAAATAGGTAGATTGGTATAGAGGCTGGTGTGTAGTCTTCTATATAGAACGTATATAGGATCTTCCTAATATAGGCGTCCTATACTAGTTGAATTAATTACGCCTAGCGGTTCCTTATAATTTAAATACCTAGGTAGTACGCAATTAGGCCTAAGTCTCTTACTTTATACTTATTCCTAAGTGCTTTTTTAAGCAGTTTAATCGTCCGTATGTCCCATCTAATTAAGATAAGATCGTTAACGTAGACGATAATAATTTGGCCGCTTTACTAGCTGACAAAGACGCATAGGTTAGCTAGAATTGGTATATATTTAAGGGTAATAAGGAAGCTCTTAAGCTCCTTATACTAAAGACGTAGGGCCTGCTTAAGACCGTATAGAGCCTTAAGCAGTAGGCCTATAAGAGCAACGCCGTCCTTCTAATACTAGTGGTATCCTTCTGGCAGCTAAATATAGATATTCTTACAGTTAAGCTTCCTATTAAGGAAGGCCGTAATTACGTCTAAGTGCTTGCACTCTAGATTATATACGGCAATTAGGGCCATTAGTAGCTTAAATATACTAGGTTAAACAACGCTTGCGAATATGTTGCTATAGTTAATTTCTAGGCGCTACTTATTACCGCGTAATACTAGCCGTGCTTTCTATCTAAATAGGACGTTGTTCTTATTAAATTTATATATAAAGACCTATTTAATAGGTAGAGTCTTGGCTCTAGGTAAAAGTTCGACGATTTTAAATAAGATATTTACTATTTAAGACTCCTATTCCTTATCCGCCGCAGCCTTCCACTCCTTCTTAAATATTAAATTTATGGCTTTCTTCCAGTTATAAGGTTCTAGAGGTAGTTCTTTAGTTATTTTTATCCACTAAGGCTGTAATAGAGCACTTATAAACGTATAGGCGAAGGATAGGGTAAGGTAGATAGCCTTTATAGCCAGCTCCTTCCTTCCGGTTCTATAGAGTACGCTATAGTTAAGCTATGGTTTTAACTGTATATAAGCATTCGCTATAGGTTTAGGTTCCTTATCTAAGTACTTAGTTAGAATCTGTTCTAGATCCTCCTAGTAGATATCCCTTAGGGGAGTTACTTCCTAATAAAGGTGTCCTCCTAGATTAGGTAGCTCTTACTAGTTAAAACCTACCTATTCTTTATTAGTAAGGGGAGGTTAATTAGGCTGCGGTGCGATATCGTAATTATTAGAAGTACCCCCCAACTAAGAGTTACCCCCTAACTATAAGGCCCGAGAGTCCTGGTCTGCCTCCTGCGGTAACTAAGCAGCCTTAGTTCCTTCCTACGGTGACCAAGAGACCTCTAGTGCAGTATTATTAGTAGGAAGTTCCTTAAGTGGTACCTAGTAGATATTACTATCGCCACCTTCTTCCTTACTAATTGGTGTAGTAAGAAAGGTTCCTAATTTATTAAAGGTGACGCTACTTAATTAAACGACCCTATTCTTGTAAGGTAGATAGACGCGATATATATATAAACCTTTATAGCTAACCAATTGTCCTTTTTAAGCTCTTGTAACGAACTTATTACCCTACTACTGCTAAGGGTCTTTTTTATTAATATAGACGTAGGTAGGACAGCTATAGATCTTCTAGTTAGTGTACGTAATTGTAGAATCGGTATCCCCTAAGGCGAGGGCTATTGCTTAAGCGGGCGGAGCTTTGTCCTTATTAACTAATATAGGTAATATATTAAGTCCGTGTATAGCTACCTTAGCGACTTTAAGCTAGAGCTTTAGTGGCAATTAAGTCTTAATTAATATTACCCTAACCCTTTCTTTAACTAAGTAGTTAGCCTTCTCTATTATTCCATTTTAGTGTGTAGTATACGGGGTAGAGGCCTTAGTAACTATGCCTTCGTTCTTAAAGAAATCGGTTATATCCTTATTAAACCACTTAGCAGCTCCATCTAATCGGAAGCAGCCAATCGTTATCCCTATTTAAGTCTTAATTATATAGATAAACTGCTTTAAGGTAGAGGCCGCGGAGCCTCTATTTAATATATAGTAGATCCATTTAAAGCGTGTTTAGTTATTAGTGAATAGTACCCAGTACTTTTTACCATGGAGACCTTCGTGTTTTAATAGCCTAACTATATTAATCTACACCTTTTTAAATATACGATTACTACGTCGTTAAGGGCGTCTTAATATTTGCTTCTTAGCCTTTCCGAGGTAACAGTCCTCGTAGTAAAATAGCTTATCCTTAGTAACCACAATCCCCTTTATACTTTTAGCGAGTAGACGTATCTAATTAGGAGGAAGGTGTTATAGTCTCTTCTACTAAGTCTCTATAGTAGCTTTAGTAAGCACGCCTTTTTTATAGAGGCGCGATTGTGCGGTAGCCAGAGCTATTATAAAAGGAACCTCTGTAGGGTTATCTACCAGTATAAACGTATTAAGTCCGTTAACGCATAGGACGTAGGCTATTTCCGCCCGGTTTTTAATGAAGTTAATTGTATTATAAAGACCGTTAAAAAACGCGTTCTTCCCCCGTAGAATATTAAGCGAGATAATATTTATAAAGAAGTTAGGATAGTAATATACTTCGGTAAATATAATTATATAGGCTAAGTGGTTAGTTTAGGCAACTATAAGCTTAACTAATCTAACGCTAATGGCCTTTATTAGGCCTCCTCCTGTCTAGATTTAGAGAGGTTTAATTTCCTTATACTGCATAAACTTCCTAATATTATTGCCTATATAAATATTTAAGCAACTGTCGGCTATCTAGGAGTCCTTAATATTCGTTCCTAAAGCTATAGCTACTGGCCTAATGGCCTACGTAGTAAAGATCCCTCTAGTTACCAAATTAGTAGCTTAAGAGGGGCGATTGGATATCCCCTTAAAGGCCTTATTAGTAGTTATTAAGGCTGCTCTATTACCTAAGCACGGTCGTCTCTCTCTAGGTCTCTACCATTTAGGCCTTAAATAGGGGTGCTTTATCTAGTAATTGTCCTTACCACCTAGATAACTTAGCTTACACTATCTATACTTATTTAAAGCATCCTTAGTAGAGCCTTAATTACCTAATAAGGCACTATAGCCGGTTCCCCTACCACCTCTACCTTAACCATTGCCGCAACTATAGCTATTACTACGTCCTTAACCGGAGTTACCTAGTGGCTTATTAACTGAGGCGAAGCTCTTAAGTAAGTCCTTTTACTAAGCCTCGTTGGTAAGGTTAGCGATTAATTAGACTAGTATAATTATATAGCTATCGCGAATCTTATTACATTAGATTTAAGCCTATATAGGGAAGTATTTGTCAACGGCGTTAATAAATTAATAGTTAATGATCTTATTATCTAGGGCAAGCTTTACCTACTTAACTCCTTAAACCGCTTCTTAGTAACGGCTTAAGAAAGTAATAACCGCTTAGTCTAATTAAAAACGGAGCTTAACAAAAGTCTCTTATACGTTGGCCTTATAGATTAAGCTACGGGCCTTAAACGTCTGCTTAAGGTAATTAATATAGTCCTTCGCCGTCTGCTTATATTCTAAGGCAGTAAGGATCTTATTATCGATTATACCAAAGATAACTAAATAGACTTTGCTGTCTTCCTTACTATACTGTTTAAACTCCTTATTATACTCATAGGAGAGTGCCTTGTTAGCTAAGCGAATTAAATTATTAGTGTCCGTAATAATTTAAGACCTCTTAAGGATCTTATCTCGCTCCTCCTTATTAGCGTCCTTTAGTACTTAATTAATAGATATTATAGGTTTTTCTTCCTAGAGCTTTAGGTAGAGGGGTGGGCCTATATCTTCCTAAATAATATACAGAAGGCCCTTACCACGTAGGTACGTACTAAGCTGCGTCTAATATTAGGTCCAATTTAAACCGTCTTTCTTAAGGCGTTAAATGCCTGGATAGTCTTTACCCATGGCGACGCGTAAATAAATGAATTTAACGCGTAAATACACGAACTTAACGCGTAGATTTGATAATAAAAAATAATGCAGAGCAGTAAGGAATAACCTAGCACGGGTGTGGTAACCCTTAATGCAACCTATAGTAAGGTGTTAATCTTCTAACGTTACAGCTTAGTAGTAATAAGTGCTTATAAGCTAATGAACTAAATAATATTAAATAAATAAATAAAGCTATTGGAATCTATCTATAAGGAATATAGGCCTTAATATAGGCCTATATTTATAGGGTCTAGGGTAACTACTACAGATACTAAAGTAGTTGCTGCGGAGACCGAATAAGAAGGGACTCTGCTTATGTAAGCAGGAAATGCATATAGAGGACTCCTTTAGTACTATCGTTAATATAGAGATAAGATTTTCTAGGGGGAGACCCCCTGGGACCCCCCTATATAGAGCTTTTGCTTAATTTAGAAGTAGTAATAAGATTAAGGCGCCTTAGTTACTACTAAGTAAGGATCTACTATAGTAACTAAGGCGCCCTACTTAAGCTAGGCTTAAGGATTATATTAGTTACGAATCTAGTATATATTTGGACTATAGAGCTTTAATATAAAGCCCTTTACGTAGGATCTAATATAGTAGATTATAATTATAATTTAAAGCTTTATATACTAAATATTTTTAATACCTAATAACTAAA
>Ga0307515_10023389_pt1 | contig 10828 bp, 5 predicted proteins | sample 17_EM_MG_FD_194513 | JGI IMG/M metagenome (GOLD analysis project Ga0307515, IMG submission 194513) | Populus trichocarpa ectomycorrhiza microbial communities from riparian zone in the Pacific Northwest, United States - 17_EM | ecosystem: Host-associated > Plants > Roots > Unclassified | place...
ATCAGCAGGCGTACGTCAAGGCAACCAATACTCAGGGCGGTGACGAGTTCGGCGCGAGCGTGGCCATGTCGGCCGACGGATCGAGCCTCGTGGTGGGGGCGATCGGCGAGTCCAGCGCGGCCACCGGCATCGACGGAGACCAGACCGACGACACCGCGCTGTCAGCCGGTGCCGCCTACGTGGTGCGGTAGCATGGCGACATTCGATCGGAGCGCAGCTGTGATCGTCTTGCGGTGCGTCGCCGCGATCGTTCGCGGTGACCGGGAAGCGAGACGCAAGCGCTCTGTCGAATGCTGTGTTTCATCCTGGAACACAGCGGTCTGTGAACGGGCCGCTGTGTGAGGGTTTGGTAATCTCAATCTTTGAGAGGGGATGTGTCTATGTGGAAGAAGACATACGCAGAAGTGACCTCACTCGCACTGGGAGTAACATGCCTCGCATCGCTCGGCGGGTGCAGCCCGAGCACGAGTCTGAGCTCGGGTCCAGAGCAAGGCACGGGTAGTATCGACCGGCTCACCAGCCACGAATGGACGGCATACGTCGATAATGCTCAGTATCTACGGGACCTGACGCCTCCGGACGTTGCGGTGAAGCTCAACCTGGCCGATCCGCGACAGTACGACTTCGTGATGGCGCGTCTCAAGCTCGCCGGCAAGCATCCCGACAATTCGCCGCACCTGTTCGAGCTCCTCGAGGCTCGCCGTCAGTCGCAGATCGCGCGCGGCATGAAGTCCGGAACATTTGCGCAGGTCCTTGACACAGCGCCGACCGGCCGAGTGGCAATGCACTACATCGAACAGAACAGCATCGTGACGCGGCCCCCGCAGATCTCGGCGAGAACGGCGGCGCCGAGCGTGAATCCATCGCCTCGGGTGGTGGGAGCCGCAAGCTCGACATTTCCAGGCGGGACCTACGACACGTACGTCGACATCACCATCTCTGCGATAAACGGCACCCTGATCGCACCTCTGCAGTTCAAGGAGGAGTTTGAAAACTTGCAAGGGGTTCCCGGCGCGAATGTCACGGTCAGCACGTCGGGCAACACCAACGTTTCGAGCGTCACGCGCTACACGGCCGAGAGCTACGAGTTCCACGACGCTCCTGATGAGGGCTTCTCGGATTCGTACAGTCACTCCGAGGTCGGAACCCAGTCGGGACAGGCCAACGCAATCCATCCCGACCTGACGCCGGCACAGATCTTGGATCCGAAGGATATCGTCGGACCTAACGGCTCGCCTCCCGAGGGCACCATCAGCGTCTGCATGGATCGGCAATGGACGAACGACTGCGACTACGTTCTCAATACCGGGTCGGTGTTCGACCACCGGATCAAGATGCCGCTCAAGGGCGACATCACGATCCAGCCCCTGTCGCGCTACGAGTTCGACACCACCGCGATCACGGCGATAAGGACCGCGCTCAATGGCGGGCTAACAGACCCCCATCAGGGGCTTCTGAAGCTCGTCCTGACCAACATCGGCGGCGGCTGCGACGTGGACAAGCAGGGCGCCCTGACTCCGAGCATGTCGAGCTTCTGGAATCACGTGACGTTGTCGGCGAACAAGAAGACCTTTTCGTGGGATCTCACCGGCGACAATGCGGCGTTCTTCGACGAGGGCTGTACGCAGATCCAGGACAGCGCCAAACTCACACTGATGATCTATCTACCGATGGTACCGACCGGGAGCATGGCGACGTATTATGACTCGATCACGATCAGCAATGATCCCGCGACACCGGATGTGGACAACCCCCTGAAAAAGATCACGCTCACCAACAGCTGTCTGGCCGCGGGCACACAGATCCAGCTCGGGAATGGAAAGCTCGCGGCGATCGAATCGCTCCACATCGGTCAGAAGGTATACAATCCATATGCGGCAAGCGATCACGCGTTGACGATCAAGGACACCGCGAAGGGGTCCGAGCGGTCGCCGATGGTCCGGATTCGCGATGAGGCCGGGCACACGCTGCTCGTCACCGAGATGCATCCGATCGCGACCGCAGATCACGGCATGGTCCAGGCCAGAGCGCTGCGCACGGGAGACCTCGTCATGACCCGGCAGGGCGCGAGCAAGCTCGTCGAGGTCAGCCGCGAGCCGTACAGCGGCCAAGTCTACAACCTGAAGGTGGGCTCGGAGGGCGAGATGGCGAGCCTGGGGCAAGATCAGACGGTCGTGTATGCCAATGGGTTCGTGGTCGGCGACGGCCAGATCCAGAGCAAGTACGAGGAGCTCGCCTTGAAGCAAGGCGCCAGGACAGGCATCGAGCAGGTTCCGGAGCAGTGGCGACGCGATTACCTGCTCTCGCCGCACCACAACTAGCTCCGCTTCACCAAAACCAGCTCCGATTCATTGTCGCTGTCGATCGGCACGCGGCGGCTGGTACGCCGACGGCCGCGGCCGATCGGCTCTGCAGTTCATCATCCGGCCACCTTCGACCACGAAAGATCGCTCATGAGCGCCCGATCACAATGCTTTTGTCTATTCCTTCTGGCCACGCTGGCTGGCTCGTGTACCGAGCCCGAGCCTGTCGAACCGTCGGTTCCACGGAGTCAGCTGACGCGGCGCGCGCTTGCCGAGCGCGCGCGAGTCGCCTCCAGCGGTCGCGCGCGTGCACCGGTGGCGACGTTCTCGGCGATCACCACCGACGACGGCCAGTCCATGGTGGACGCACTCGACATTCCGTCGACCATGGCCCCGAAGTTTCTGTCCGGTGACAGCCCGGACCAGGACGCCGCATTCGTCGTCGGTCCACAGGAGCGAATTCAGACTTTCGGCGCCATCCGTCCCACAGGCGGCGACACGTTCTTGTTGCTCAGCACCGGCCCGAGCGGAGACGCCGCGAAGACGGCGGAGCCCGGAACAGACTTCGGCCTGCCGGGCGTCGCCGACGATGTCACCACCTTGCGGTTCGAGGTCACCGTGCCCGCCGGCGCCAATCGCTTGTCCTTCGATTACACGTTTCTCAGTGCCGAGTCGCCGGAATTCAAAAATACGCAGTTCAACGATGCCTTCACGGTGACGGTGAGTGACGACCTCGGCGCGAACCGTGTGGTCGCGACCGCCGACGTGAATACGTCCACGTTTCATCCAGTCTCGACCACCACCGTGGGGCGGAGCCCGTTCTTGCTCTATGTGGACGATCCGGCGCAGGTGAACGATGTCTTCGACACCGGCGAGAAGGTCGACGCCGGAACGACCGAGTTTCAAAGGGTCAGCGTCCCGGTCGCGAGCGGTAAGGTCACCATCGAGTTCGCTATTCGCGACGTTGGAGACGGCATCCTGGATTCTGCCGTGGTGATCGACAACGTTCAGTTCTCCGCGCACGAGATCGTCGATCCCCAGGGCGCGCTGATCGACGCGCAGTCCAGTCAAGTGGTCCACACGCCGGATCCGCGGCTCGCGACCGGTGGAGCGCCGGTGCGATCGGTGGCGGCCGACGGGGTCACCCAGGTGCTGCTGCGCACGAACGTCACGGGCGCCGGTCGGGCAACGTTCTCGCTGGTCTCGGGCGAAGCGACCGACGGCGCAGTCAGCGCGGACGACGGCCCGCCGGACTGGGGCAATACCGCCATCACCGACGCCGTTCAGATCGACGGCCAGTGGTACGTGTTCGCGCTCTACCGCAGTCCCCCGGACTTCAACCGCGGTGGTGCCCTGGGAGATGCACAGGCGCCGGTGCGCGAGGCTCATGTGGCCATGACCTTCGCCGCCGCCGGCGCGCCGTTTCCCGCGCAGGACACCACGATCACGATCGTCCGGCCGCCGGTCGTCGTCGTGCCCGACATCTTCACGCCCTGTCGCAGCTGGGACGACCACAAGAGCATCATGGATACGAACGCCGACGTCGATCCCGATCCAGATCCGCGCATCAGTCGGCTGTTCATCGTGTCATGCGCGGAATACCAGGGCACGAGCGCCCAGAGCTTCGATGCTCCGGGCAATCAGCAGCTGGTGGCCGACGCGATCCACGAGGCGCTGACCAAGCGGCGCGACGCTGCCGTGGCCGTGACGCGGGCTGATGTGATCGGCCACGGGATGGGCGGGCTGCTGGCTCGGCGTTACATCGACCAGGACAACTTCGTCGGGCCCGAGAACTTCCAGGCAGGAGCGATCAATCGCCTCATCCTGGAGCACACGCCGAACTTCGGATCGCGGCTGGCGGATGAGATGGTGAAGGTGCGAGAGGCCTGGAAGCAGCGCGATGCCGAAGGCTGGACGAGCTACAAGGCAAATACGCTCGAACCGGTCGGGATCGGCTTCGACAATGCCGACGGCGATCTCGCGATCCAGGAGATGGGTGTACATGGTTCGGTCATCGCTACTCTTGGAGTCAAAGGATCTCTTCAGAGCAATGTCCACTATCATGCTGTGGTCGGCAGCGGAGCTCACATCATACCCAGGTCCAACGCCTCCGGGCTGATGAGCACCGGCATGAAGACCCTGTTTCTCGGGTTGGAGAGCAACGACCCGGACACGATCAACCTGCCGCGTCAGGAGAGGGAGAAGCTGCTCTATGGCCGTCCGAGTATCGTGTTCTGCCCGTTCCTGACCGCCGCGGAGGTGGCCGACGGATACGAGCATGATCTGTTCGCGACCACGACGGAACAGAGAGGCGGTCTGGCCACGGACTTCACGACAACAATTTCGGTGGCCGCGGGCAACACCTCGCACTACCGCTTGCAGACCGATCGGCAGCATTCCGAGGCATTAACCAACCTGCTCGATGCGAGCGTCGCCCCCGGGGGCCTGTTCACGACGTCGATGTCAGCACCCCAGGACGTATCGGATCAAGACAAGAAGATCGGCTGTCCGGCGCCAGCGCCGCCGGTTCGCCAGCCCGCGCCGGCCGCGGCGCCGCCGGGTCCGCGGGTCATCTCGATCACGTCGCCGGCCACGGGAACCACCGTGACCCCGGGCAGCACGGTGTCGGTCACTGTCGACACCAGCGCCGGGGATCTGCCGGAGGCGGTATTGATCGTGAGCGAGGGGAACTCGGTGATCATCGAGCAGCCTCCATTCACCGGCGATATCGTCGTTCCTGTCGAATCCATCGGCGTCGTGCACGTGGCCGCGGTGGCGTTCTACGGCCACGGCGGCATGGCGTTTGCGCAGCGAGCAACGCTGAACGTCGAGCTGACGGCCACGCTGACCGCGATCGAGGTGTTCGGCGGCGATGTCGCGCTGGTGCGGCCCGGCCGCACGCGCCAGCTCACCATCGTCGGGACCTACAGTGATGGCGTCCGGCGAGATATTACGGCACCGGAGCTGGGCACACGCTACGGCAGCTCGGACCTGACGCCGGTCGCCACGGTCTCGGCCAGCGGTCTGATCACGGCGGTGGGCGCGGGCGATGCCACCATCGCGGTCCGCAATGGCACGGTGATCACCAGCATCGACACGAAGGTCGGGGCTGCGGTCTGCGGCGATGGCGTTCTCGATCCCGGCGAGGAATGCGACGACGGCAACGTGGTCTCCGGCGATCATTGCGATCGGCTGTGTCATCGGGAGAATCGCGCTCCGATCGCGGTCTGCGCCGGCCCGACCCCATGCAACGATCCTGGCTTGTGCGCGGCGACCATCAGCAACCTGGGCGCCGGATCGACCGACCCCGACGGCGACGCGCTGTCATTCACCCAGTCTCCGCCGGGCCCGTACTCGGTGGGTCCGCATGTGGTCTCGGTGGATGTCTCCGACGGCAGCCTTCATGCACAGTGCACGTCGGAGCTCGACGTGCTGGATTGCGAGAAGCCGATCCTGAGCTGTCCAGCCGACTTCGCGGCCGAGTGCACCGGCGCCGGCGCCGCCGCCGTTACCCCGCCAGCGGCGCGCGCCACGGACAACTGCGCGGTCACGGTGACTCCGCCGGCTGCTGGCTCGTTCGTGCTCGGCAGCCACGTGCTCACCTACACGGCGGTGGATCCGTCGGACAACGCGTCGAGCTGTGTCACGACCGTCACGGTGCAGGACACCACCGCGCCGGTCATCGGCTGTCCGGCTCCCATCACGGCCGAGTGCACGGGACATTCTCGGGCGTTCGTGAAGCCCGCGCGGGCGACGTCGAGCGATGTCTGCACCGACGTGACGGTGTCGCGTCCGGAACCCGGATTCTTCCCGCTCGGCACGACCACGGTCACCTACACCTCGAGCGATCGGACCGGAAACCGGGCGAACTGCAGCTCGACGATCGATGTCGTCGACACCAGGCCCCCGCACGTCGAGTCCACTCGATCCCCGTCGATATCGCCTCCCGATCACCGCTATCGTACCGTCCACCTTGCCGACTGCGGTATCGAGGTGAAGGATGTCTGCGGCGACCGGCTCGACGCGAGCGTGTACCGGCCTGCGATCACCTGCGTGACCTCGGATGAGCCAGACAACGCGCGCGGTGGCGGCGACGGTGACACGGATCACGACATCGTCATCGTCGATGACACCACGGTGAGGTTGCGCGCAGAGCGCGATGCAACGCGCGACGGCCGGCTCTACCAGATCCACTTCCAGGTACGCGACGCTTCCGGTAACACCAGGGACGGCGTGTGCCGGGTGGCCGTGCCGCGCGACGAGGACTGCGGACGGCACGACCACGGATATCACGATTGCGACGTGGAGGGTGGCGACGTCCGGAACTCGGTCTGCCGATGACACAGCGGGACCGGCGCAACGCGCTATCCGGCGCTACGTGGCTGATCCGGGGCCGGCTCAGGGCTGCGACCCGGTCGATGCGGTAGCACCGCGGTTGTGGATCGGCTGCGCTACTGCACGACGTAGACGGCACCGGCCGACAGCGCGGTGTCGTTGGTCTGGTCTCCGTCGATGCCGGTGGCCGCGCTGGACTCGCCGATCGCCCCCACCACGAGGCTCGATCCGTCGGCCGACATGGCCACGCTCGCGCCGAACTCGTCACCGCCCTGGGTGTTGGTTGCCTTGACGTACGCCTGCTGATGCCAGGTGGTGCCGCCGCGCTCGAACACGTAGATCGCGCCCGATGCCACGGCGGAGTTGTCTCTCTGGTCCCCGCCGATGCCGGTGGCGGCGCTGTCCTCGGTCACCGCGGCCACCGCCAGGGTGTCGCCGTCGGCCGACAGTGCGACGCTCCAGCCGAACTCGTCGCCGCCGCCGGTGTTGGAGGCCTTGATGTAGGCCTGCTGGCTCCACGTGGTGGCGTCGCGCGTGAACACGTAGGCCGCGCCGGACTCGGGGATGCCGTTGCTGGCCTGGTTGCCTCCGATGTCGGTCGCCGCGCTGTCCTCCGCGAACGCGCCGACCGCGAGCGTCGAGCCATCAGCCGACAGCGCGACGCTCGAGCCGAAGTTATCGGCCCGGCCGGTATTGGAGGCCTTGACGTACGCCTGCTGGCTCCAGTTGGCCCCACTGTGCACGAACACATAGACAGCGCCGGAGCTGATCACCGAGTTGTCGGCCTGGTTGCCGTTGATCCCGGTCGCCGCGCTGTCTTCCACGACCGCGGCCACCGCGACGGTCGAGCCGTCTGCCGACAGCGCGACGCTCGAGCCGAAGGCATCCCCGGCGCCGGTATTGGACGCCTTGATGTACGCCTGCTGGCTCCAGGTCGTGTCGGTGCGCGTGAACACGTAGACGGCACCGGCATTTGCCGCGGTGTTGTTGCTCTGGTCGCCATTGACCCCGGTTGCCGCGCCGTCCTCGTCGAGTGCGCCGACTGCCAACGTCGCGCCGTCCGCCGACAGCGCGACGCTCCCGCCGAACTCATCCCCGGCGGCGGTGTTGGACGCCTTGATGTACGCCTGCTGACTCCAGGTGGTACCACTGCGCGCGAACACGTACACCGCACCGGCGCCCGGTGCCCCGATGTTGCTCTGGTTGCCACCGACCCCGGTAGCAGCGCTCGCCTCACCGGCCGCGCCCACGGCGAGGATCGACCCGTCCGCCGACAGCGCGACGCTCGTGCCGAACTGGTCATTGCCACCGGTATTGGAGGCCTTGATGTACGCCTGCTGCTGCCAGGTCGCCCCGGAGCGCACAAACACGTAGACCGCGCCCGCGTCCGGTGCCGACCGGTCAGCCTGATCACCGCCGATGCCGACCGCCGCGCTGTCCTCCAGGACTGCGCCAACGGCGAGCGTCGAGCCGTCCGCCGACAGGGCGATGCTGAATCCGAACTGATCGTCCTCGGCCGTGTTGGACGCCTTGAGATAGTCGAGCACGGCGGACGTGCACTTGCGACTGCAACCGTCGCGGTCGATGTGGTTGCCATCATCGCACTGTTCGTCAGGGTCGACGATTCCGTTGCCACAGAACGGCGCCGTGCAATCGGCCTCGCAGCCGTCGCCATCGATGCGGTTGCCATCGTCACATTGCTCGCCGGGATCGACGATACCGTTGCCACACACCGGCTGGCACGAGGGCATGCCGGCACAGGCTGGATCACGGCAGTCGGCCAGGCCATTGTGGTCTTCATCTCCCGGCGCGCTGCAGTCCTCGGCGCGCGGAGCGTCGTCCATCAACATGGGCGCGTCGCCACAAGCAGCGAATGCTGCGACCCAGAGCACGATGCTGATCTTCCATGTGCTTCGCACGCAACCCCATTCCCAACGCTTCGGCTGCAGCCCGGCGCTGCGCGCGTCAGGGTAGGCAATCTCTCGAGGAGGAGCAATCAACATTCTGGCAACGTGCTGCAGCAAAATGAGTCAGCGACGCGGTCGTCGCGCTCGTCGGCGAGCCGACGGGGTCGGCCGCGCGCACCTCGGTGAGCGTCGTCTGAGCGTGCCGCGCGACGAGCTCGTGCAGTACCGTGCGCTCGGGTTCACGGCGTCGGTAGCCGGCGAGCGGCTGTCCGGCCACGCCGGACATTCGCTCGTGCTGGCCGCCTGGAGCATCTGCCCGCGCTTATTACCTCGTCGGCCACTTACGTCATGTCGTGTCCGAATACCGGACGCTGACCACGCCCGGAGCCAGCCACGTGAACCGACACGTGCAACATCCCCAGCACGTCGGCCTGGCGCCGCTGTGACGTCCGCGCTCACCCGGTCAGGTCGGTGCCCATCCACTCCGCGACCGAGCGAAACGAGCGGTCGCCGATCACCACATGATCGATGATCGGCAGGCCGAGCAGGGCGCCGACTTCGCGCAGCCGACAGGTCAGCAGGCAGTCCGCGACGCTGGGCGTGGCGTCGCCGGACGGGTGGTTGTGGACGAGCAGGCCGCCGGCCGCCGCCATCCGGATCAGCGGGCGGAACACCTCGCGGGGTTGGACGTCGACGTGGGCGAGGCTGCCGCGCCCGATCTCGACGACGTCGAGCAGGCGGTTGCGGACGTCGACCCCGATCACGAGGAACATCTCCTGCAATGCGCCGGCGAGGCGCGGCGCGACGCAGCGGAACACGTCCTCGGCATTGCCGAGCTTGCGGCGGTGGCGCGTGACCTCGAGCGCGCGGCGGCCGAGCTCGAATGCCGCGGCCAGCTGCGCCGCGCGCGCAGGGCCGATCCCGGCGACCTGCGCCAGCTCGTGCGGCGAGGCTCGCGACAGCCGCGCGACGCTGCCGACCGCCCGCACCAGCTCGGCCGCGACCTGGAGCACCGGCCGATCGCGAACCCCGGTGCCAAGCACCAGGGCGAGCAGCTCGGCATCGGACACCGCCTGCACGCCGCACCGCCACAGCCGCTCGCGCGGCCGATCGGTCAGCTCGGCGAGCAGCTCGGCGACCGCGAGCGGCTCGAGGATCGGCGGCGAGCGATCATCGGGCAATTCGAACGCATCGGGTGCATCCAGAACGCGGGGCATGCGCGGCGTGCGAGCAAGCTGCGTTCCAGGACGGGACCACGGCGTTCCACGGCTGCCTCCGGCGAGCCTTCGGCCTCGAAACCCGAGGCAGTCACGCGCGTTCGAGGCAGCGCGATCGCCGCGCGTGCCGCGGCGCTGACTGTCCGGGTTCTGGCCGAGATCCGGCCGCCTGTCCGAGATCCGGCCGGGCACCGGACAACCTCAGGCCGCTCGGCGACCAAGTTCCGGTCGCTGCAACACAGGGATCGGCTTGACGGCCAGTTCGTCGTTGACGTTGCGCATCCTCGAAACCAACGTTGATCATCGGCTCGCCGTTGCACCGCTACTGTTCGCTGCACCGCGGTCACCGCGAGCGCGAGGTCCGGCGCCCGGACGTCGTGCGCGAAGCGCTCCTGCGATCGCGCGCCAACAGGCCCCCGATGCTGGTAGGCTCGCCGCGTAGGCACCATGGCCTACAGGGGGGACGCCATGAAGAAGAACGTGAAGCCAACGAAGACGCCGATGCTCGCACGGACCGCCGTGCTCACGGAGCAGGACCTGGCCGGGGTCGTCGGTGGGACCGGCGGGACGATCATCGTCCAGAATGCAACCGGCGGAGTGATCATCGTCGAACATGCGGTCATCCCGTTCGGGAGCAGGTGGTCGTGATCACTGGCTACCAGCGTGCGGTTCGCCGCGCGCGCTGGTGATCCTGGGCGAGCTCGAGACGGTGCGGCGTAGCTTGGTGGAGGGACCCGCTCGACGAGCCGGCCCGACAGAAGAAGCGAATCGGGCGAGCGAGACCGCTCGGCGTCCAGCGTCGAGGCGCGGGCAGCGGGCCGGTCACAGCCCGAACGCGACGAGGACCCGGCCCGTCATGCCTGCCCAGGAGAAATACCCCGACTGGACGTAGAGCATGCCGTGGGCGACAACGGCGCCTCCGCGGCCGGCGATCGCGCCGCCGGGCCCGGTCGCGTGGTTGGTCCCGGTGAACTCGCGGACCGTGTCGTATTGCCAGAGGATCGCGCCGTCCTCCGAACGGTAGATCCGCAGCTTTCCGTCCATGCCGCCCTCGTAGACCAGCCCC
>Ga0307515_10023390_pt1 | contig 10827 bp, 2 predicted proteins | sample 17_EM_MG_FD_194513 | JGI IMG/M metagenome (GOLD analysis project Ga0307515, IMG submission 194513) | Populus trichocarpa ectomycorrhiza microbial communities from riparian zone in the Pacific Northwest, United States - 17_EM | ecosystem: Host-associated > Plants > Roots > Unclassified | place...
GGGATGCGATCCCGTTGACTGAGATCGTCACCGAAGGTCGTTACGACGGCATCGATATCATCGGCGATTCCATCGCCTGGCTGGCGGCCAATGTCACGCCGCGCCATCCCAATTTCCAGTTCCACCACTTCGACGTCGAAGATCAGCTGCACAATCCGACGGGCACGTCGGACATGCGCTCGTTCCGCCTGCCGCTGGAAGACGGCAGCACCGACGGGGTGTTCCTGTGGTCGGTGTTCACGCACATGCTTTCCGATTACATGAGCTACTATCTGAGCGAATTCCACCGCATCCTGAAGCCGGGCGGTCAGGTCTTCGCGACCTGTTTCCTCTACAATGACGAGGTCTTGGCCAAGGCGCGCGAGACCAACCTCACACCGTTCGATCTTCGCTTCGAGCATCCGTGGGGCGAGGGGTGCCTCATCAACGATCCTCAGCACCCGCTCGGCGCCGTGGCCTATAGCGAAGAGCGCCTCAAGGCCCTGGTCGCGGGCTCGGGCCTGCAGCTGAAGCAGATCGTGCTGGGGGCATGGTCGGGCTACTGGCCCGCGCCGGAAGGCGGGCAGGACGCCCTGATCCTCTACAAGGCTTGATCGAACGCCAGGGGGCGCCGGTCCCCTGGCTTCGAGAAGGATGAAATCGAAAAGGCGTTACGGGACCCGTGGTCCCGTAACGCCTTTTTCTTTGCCCCGAACTCAGGAGAAGCGCTTGACGCCGTAGGCCGCCGCGCCCCGATTGGTGGCCGAAGGACCATCCGCCGTCAGGCCGTCCCAGACGAGCTGGGCGCTTCGAGGATCGCCGGGGTGCAGGGTGTCGCCGCACACCTGGCCTTCGATCAGCGGGCTGAACGCGACACGGCGTCCCGTTCGGGCGGCATGGGCGCCGAGGCACAGGCCCAGCTCCGCGAGCGCCAGATGGTCCGGAGCGGCCGCCAGGGCCTCCCGCAGGAAGCCGGCCTTCACCACGCAAAGATCGATGACCCCCGCCGAGATGCACTGCGGCTTCCAGCCCAGGACGAACGGACCGGGATCGCCGAGCGCCAGGTTGTCGTAGGGCGCGTGCAGCCGACCGTCGCCGTCGCTCATCCAACCCGCGGCGGTGACGGTCGCGTCGGCCACGAGGCGGCCCGAGACCATGACCACGTCGTCGTGGAACTCGAAGATCTTGACGGCTTCAAGCATGCGGGCCTCGTCCGGCGGGTGGATGCCCGTCGAACAAATGACCACCAGATCCTCGGGCGCGGCGCCCTTGATCTGGCTTAGGACCTGCTGCAGCGGGCTGACCGGCGCGCGCTTGGCCCGCGACGGCGTCGTGGAGACCGGCGGCGCGCCGAAATTGTCGGGCGCGGACAGCAGGACCGAATGCATCCGGGGCAGGGCCTTGGCGCTCCGCTTGATCCACCATTCCTCGGCGCCGCGATAGATCGGGAAGGGCGCGACCTCGCAGACGTCGGTCAGGCCCCGATCCTCGATCTTGGCGGCCAGCAGCGCCTGGACCGAGCGGGACGAGCCGTTATGGCCGTCGCCGCTGTTGGAGGTGCTGCGTTCGTGGTGTCGCCAGTGATAGGCGATCGCGGGGACGTGGACCGGCGCATGGCCCGCCCGCGTGAACCGATAGACCGTGTCCCAATCGTGGCAGAACTCGCTGGGCTTGAAGGTGTAGACGCCCAGTTGCAGCGCCAGATCGCGACGGAACGCGCAGGCGTGCCAGATCCACGAATTTTCCAGGTCCAGAACCGGATCCCAGGCCGGCCGCAGATAGGGGGCCTGCAGGTGGTCGCCGATGACGATGTCTTCGTCAGTATACAGGAAGGCCGGCGGCGTCTTGCTGGATTCGATGGCCTGGGCCAGTAGCCTCAGGCAGTCGGACGCCAGCAGGTCGTCGCCGTCGAGGGGCAGGATATAGTCCTCCCGCGCCGCCTCCAGCACGTGGTGCATGCCGCCGATGATGCCGAGGTTCTCCTCGAGCTTCAGCAGCCTGACCCGTTGATCGCGTTCCAGGACCGGCAAGTAGGTCTTCAGGCCAGGGGTGATGGGCCCGTGAACCAGGACGATCCACTCGAAATCGACGCCTTCCTGCGCGAAGACGGTCTCGGCCGTGCGGCGAAACAGATCGGCGTCGGTGCCGATGTAGAGCGTCGTCAGCAGCGAGAAGCGCGTCTTCACCGGGGCGTCGTGGGCGGCGCGAGACGCCGCCTGGAGGCCGTACCAGGCCGGGTAGGACGGCAGCTTGGCCGGCGACACGGAGCGACGCTCGACCTGATAGGCGGCGCCCGCGGTCAGGCTGAGGTCGGCCGACAGCAACTGCCGCTCCGGCGCCAGGTCGGCGACGTAGGACGCAAAGCGCAGCGTTTCCTGGCCCTCGACCAGGCAATCCCAGTCCACCGTCGTTTCCGCCGACACGAACGGTGAATAGACGACGCGTCGATCATGCCGGCGGGCGCTGGCGCCCAGCCAGGCGCCCAGCAACGCGATGGACGGATCCCAGGCGCGCGTCTCTTCCAAGGTCTTGAGCAGGAACTCCGGCTTCAGGACGGCATGCATCGACGACACCGCGCTGACCGAGTGCTGCTTCCACAGCTGGGCCGCATAGCCCGGATCGCTGAGAGGACGGCCCTGGTCGGGACAGTCGCAACCGCGGCCGAAGCCGAAGTACAGGCCCGCGGCGAGGATGTGACGGTAGGAATGGAGGCGTCCTCCCACCACGACCGTGTCGGGGAAGAGTTCGAAATGGCCCACGGCTTCGTGGAACCATTCGTCGCTGTCCAGGGTCAGTTCGTCCGCGGCGATGTGCAACAGCCGCCCTTCGGCGACGGCGACCCGGGCATGTTCGGCGAGCGCATCCACGCCGTCGGACAGCTTCATCCGGACAACCGTGTGGTCGACGCCCTTGGGAACCTTTAGATCCACCTTGCGGCGTTCGTCGTCCTTGCTGACGAGCACGGTGGTCACGCCCGGCGCCGAAACGCGGCGGCGGCGGAGCCACCAGTCGGGCGTGCCGCCGAACAGCGGGCTCTTGATCAGCTCGAAGCGCTTGCCCAGCTTGTGTCCCTTCAGGAACCGGGCGAGCACGGTCCGCTGGGAGTCGAAGACGATCGGCTTGGAATTGATGTTCGCCGCCGTGGACTGGTTGTGCAGGCGCCAGCTGTACAGGACCTCGGGCACGTGGACGGGCTTGTGGCCGGCCAGGGCGAAGCGCGTGAAGGTGTCCCAGTCGTGGCTGCCCTCGGCGCCGGGGTCGGTATAGGCCTCCAGGGCCAGGGCCTTCTCGCGGTCGATCGCGCAGAGGTGGGCGATATAGCAGGAGTTGGCGAAGAGGACGGGATCCCAGTCCGGCTTGAGATAAGGGCCGCTGACGGCCGCGCCGAGCAGCTTGTCCTCATCGGAGTAGGCGAGGGCCGGATAGCCGTTTTTCTGCAGGTGCCAGGTGACGATGCGCACGCAGTCGGGCGTCAGGTAGTCATCCGAATCCAGGGGAAGGATGTAGCGCCCCTTCGCCCGCTCCAGACAGTATCGCATGCCGCCGATGATGCCGAGGTTCTCCTCGACCCGCTCCAGCCGGACATAGGGCCGCTCGGCCAGCTTGGCCAGGAATTGCAGCACGTCGGGACGCGTGCAGCCATTGTCCAGGATGTACCATTCGAACAGCGCGCCGCCCTCCTGGGCCTCGACGCTGCGCGCCAGGACCTCGAGGAACGCCGGCGGGGTGTTCCAGACGGTGGTGACGAAGCTGAGCAGCCCCGCTTCCTGCTGCGCGGGATAGAGATGCTTACGATCGGCCAGGGCCGTACGCATGTACCGGGCGTAAGGGTCGGGGGCGTTGAAGTCGGGCATCGCCAGGCGGCGAGGCTCGTTGAGGCCGGGTCGCAGGTGCGCGTCCGGGTGGACGCCCTGGGCGATCAGGCGTGAGGTCAGCGCCTTGACGATCGGCGCCAGGGCCTCGTTCCAGCTGTGGGGCAGGTTGATGCGGGCGGCGGTGTTGCGGGCCTCGCGGTCCGGCAACTGTCGCACGGCTTGGGCCAGGGCCGCGGCGATGTCTTCGATGGTCGGCTCGGCGGCGATGATGTTGGCCGAGATCGCCGCCATCTGCTCGGCGGTCTTGTTGAAATAGGTGTTCGTGACGACCATGCCGCCGCACGCCGCCATCTCCAGCGGCGGATAGCTGGGGTGGGGCGACAGCATCAGCGACAGCAGGATATCCGCCTCGCGCATCTGCCGCGCATAGGCTTCGAAGTTCAGCCACGGCGCGCATTCCAACGTCGCGCCATGACTCAGCGGCCTGTTGGGAATGGCCTCGCCCATGCCGATGAATTCCCAGCTCTGCGCGCCCAGGTCGCCGGCGTCCAATGCGGTCTGAAGCGCCGCGACGCCCATCTCGAACAGGTTGCGCGCGCCGGTATGGGGACGTGCGTAGAACAGCAGTCGACGCTTGGCGGGCTTTTTCGTCTCGGGATAGAAGACGTCGCGAGAGATCGCCGGCTCGAAGGCGATCGCATCGGCCGCGAAGGCGGGATCGGCGTGACGGCCGACGTTGTTGGCGGTCAGGAAGTCTCGCAGCAGGTTGGTGTTGACGACCGGAATATGGTCCAGCCCATAGGTTTCCATGGCCAGCGCATAGTGGCTGGAAGCCGCGTAGAGGATCGGCTCGAAGTCCTGGATGAGATAGACGAACGGCCGTCCGCCGACCAGCGGACTGGCGTGTTTCGCCATTTGGGCGGTCCACCAGGCGGTGGCGAAGAAGATGTCCTTGGCGCCGATGGCGGTGGCGACCGCACGGTTGGAGCCGTCAACCAGTTGAACGTTCGGCAGGCGCTGGTCGATGCCCGAGATGTCCTGGATGTGACGCCAGATCGGCTCCGGATCGGCGTCGATGGGCGTGTCCGTGGAGATCAGCCGGATGGCGAACCCGGCCTGGGCGAGCTGGTAGGCCAGGTTCAGGGCGGTGTTGGGTCCGCCCGACATGCTGATCATCCGGATGGCCGGCAGCAACACATTGATGGTCGGTTGCGTCGCCAAGGTGGGGTCGACGACGAGATTGAGCGGAATCGAGGGGTTGAACGCTCCGTATTCGACCGTGGACGAGCGCGACGCGCCCAGCCGGCGGAATATGCCAAAACGGCTGCCCTGGTCGGAGAGGCAGCTGGGGATCGTCCCCTTGGCCAATTGCGCCGCATAGGTCGTCCGCAGGCGAGACCTGGCGTCGGTCCCCGCGCCGATCATGGCGGGCAGGGGATAGTCCGACACGACCTCCAGGCTCGGAATATAGACCGCCTCGAAGCCCATGCTGGCGCATTCGAGGCCGAGCTCGAGGCCGTTCAGAGCGTCGTCGCGATCAACGCCTTGAACGCGCAGGCCCTGGCGCAGCAGCGCGGCCCGCACCACCGTGAACAGCAACGGGACCGCGGTGACGGGCCGCGCCACGTACCACAGGTGTCCGGGAACTTCCGGTTTGCGCCAGTCGCTGAACGGCGAACCCACGAAGCCGTTGAGGCCGGCCAGCAGGCCCGCGCTCAGCACCACGTCCTCGACGTCGATGACCGGTCCGCCCACGATGCCGGCCCGCATGTCCAGTTCCAGAACGCCCAGGGCGTCCCACAGCGCGCGCGGGTCCTGGATGGCCGCGGTCGACGTGATGATCGCCTTGGCGAACAGGCTCGCGGCGCTTTCGCTCAGCAAGGCTGACAGCTTGGCTTCCGAAGCGAAGGTCTTGCCGACGGCCCGCGCCTCGACCAGCAGCGGTTCGATGTCAGCCTTCAGGCTTTGAGGGTAGAGCACCCGGCGGTGCGCGACCATCGGCTCGGTGATCGCGAGGTTGTGCTTGAGCGTGTGGATCTCGTCGGCGTCGTGGATGACGAAGTCGATCGCCAGCTTGAGATCCGCGATCTCCTTGCGATAGGCCTTGTACCAGCCCAGCGCCCCCTCGAAGACGGGCCGGATCTCGAACTTGCGCTCGAGGCCGAGGCGGCGGAGGGACTCCTCCATCACCGAGAATTGGGAATCGCCGATATAGGTCTTGACCGAGGCGTCCATCGCCGTCGACTGGCTGTGGACGCGCCACCCGTAAAGCACCTCGCGGATGTGTTCGACACGGCCGCCGCGTTCGGTGATCCGCAGGGCGGCGTCGCGATCGTGCGAGCCGCGCGCGTAGTCATCGCTATAGAGGCCGACTTCGCGCCCGAGCGCCGTCGGGAAGGCCATCAGGTGGGCGGCGGGGGCCGTGGCCACGGCGTGGCTGAAGGAATAGTCCCAGCGCCAGATCAGCTCGAGGGGCTCGCCGGCCTCGTCGATCTTCTGTTCGTCGCTGTAGATCAGGACGGGCTTGTCGTCGCCGGACCGGCGAAGGACCTCGCCAAACAGCGCCAGGGAGTCCGGATACAGGATGTCGTCGGAGTCGACCGGTATCGTGTACAGGCCTTCGGCTTTCTCGAAGACGTACGCGTTGCCGCCGATGATGTGCAGGTTTTCCTCGACCCGGAAGTACCGGAAGCGCGGGTCGCTGTCGGCGATGCGGCGGCAGGCCGCGATCGTGTCGCGGTCGGTCGAGCCGTTGTCCAGGATCAGCCACTCGAAATTCTTGAAGGCCTGCGCCTTGATGGTTTCGGTCAGGCTGTCGAGGAAGGCCGGGCTGGTGTCGTAGACGGTGGTGGTCAGCGAGAAGATCGGCTGGGCGCTCCGCGCCGCCCAATCCAGGTCCATGCTCTTGAGCGCTTCGAGCCGTTCGGCGAGGCGGTGCTCGAACAGGGCCGTCCATTCCGCCCGGGTGTTGGAGCCCCAGGGTTCATGGTCCTTGCTATGCGGCGGAAGCGCGCTGTGGCCGCGATCGCGACCGATCAACAGGTAGTGGATCAGCGGATTGAAGTCGGCCGAGCCCCGCAGGTAACGCGATTGGTATCGACGGGTGCTGAATAGCGGGCTGGGGTTGCGACCCTCGCGCCAGCCCGTGGTCGCGTAGTGCAGGACAGGATCGACACCCGTCGAGGGATCGTAGCGTTGCAGGTAGAATTCGCGGTCGAAGAACCCACTGCCGGCGATCAGCCGGGCGTGCGCGCCGACTTCGCTGGCCAGATCCTCGTGGCGTCCGCCCTGTGCGAGGTAGTGCAGCAGCGGGTTGAGACCCAGCCCGACGAGTTCAGGATGCAGTTCCAGATAGTGGTCGGTGCTGAAAAGCGCGCTGGGATTGCGCCCTTCTCTGTATCCGCTGGCGAGGTAATGATAAGCCGGGTCCAGTCCCGCGGCCGCAACATCGGTGTACTTTTCCAAATAGTACTTCGGATCAAGCAAACCGCTTTCGGTGATATATTTTATTTGACCATCTAGGGCCGTAGAGATGCGACCTTCCGCGCGACCATGCAGTATATAGTGCGCTAAGGGATTTATGCTGGATTTGGCTATATCGGGGTTGTTTAATAGATAGAAAGACGTATTGAAAAAAACGGACGGATTGCGCCCTTCGTCTGCTCCATAGCGGATATAATGAACCAGCGGATCAATACCGGTTTCGGATACGTCTTTGTAGTTATTCAGATAGAATGCTCTATCGAATAAGCCGCTACTGTCTATGGTTTTGACCCACTTTCGCTCTTTTAAGCGATAAATCAGCTTTCGAGCGCTTGTGAATCTCATCGAGCTTTCTCGTTCCCGTTTATTGAGTGCGCTTCAGGCGTCGACAATTGTTGACGCCTGATCAGGTATACCTGACGCCTTGGCTCGACTTGGCGCCGAGCGTCCGACTTGGAGTCCCCGTGTGCGACGATAAGGCAATTACGTCCTTCATATGTGACGGCGCGCCTAGTCAAGTCCAGTGGATGATTGCCCGCCGGCCCCTTCGGGCCGACACGCAGGGGCGTTTGTCATGATCTTCCTTCGCGCGGTCGCGGTCGCGCGGGAATTGAGGCCCTCTACCCGGCCTCGGACAAGAGTTCATGACAAGGGCGCGGGGATCACCCCGCGGCGGCGGCCACGGCTTCGGCGGTGATGCCGAACTCCTTGTAGAGGCGCTCGTAGGGGGCGCTGGCGCCGAAGTGGGTCATGCCCACGAACTTGCCGTCCTCGCCGATGAAGCGCTCCCAGCCCATGCGCACGGCGGCTTCGACGGCGATCCGGGTTGGGGCCTTGCCGATGACCGAGGCCTTGTAGGCGTCGCTCTGCTGCTCGAACAGCTCCCAGCACGGGGTGGAGACCACGCGGGTCGGTTTGCCCTGGGCCTGCAGGATGTCGCGGGCCGCCACGGCGACCGAGACTTCGGTGCCCGACGAGAAGATCGTCACGACCGCTTCGCCGCCATCGGCGGCCAGCAGCTCATAGGCGCCCTTGGCCGACAGGTTCTCGGCGGCGCTGTCGCGGACGCCCGGGACTTTCTGGCGCGACAGGCACATCACCGACGGGTTGGATTGATGCTCGAGAGCGATCTTCCAGCACTCGGCGACCTCGACCGCGTCGGCCGGACGGAAGACCAGCAGGTTGGGCATGGCGCGCAAGCTGGCGATCTGCTCGACCGGCTGGTGGGTCGGGCCGTCCTCGCCCAGGCCGATGGAGTCGTGGGTCATCACGTGGATCACCCGGGCCTGCATCAGGGCGCCCAGGCGGATGGCCGGACGGCTGTAATCTGCGAAGGCCAGGAAGGTGCCCGAATAGGGGATGACGCCGCCGTGCAGGGCCATGCCGTTCATCGCCGCGGCCATGCCGAACTCGCGCACGCCGTAGTGGACGTAGCGGCCGGCATAGTCGGGCGTGTCGAAGGGCGCCATGCCCTTGACGAAGGTGTTGTTCGAGCCGGTCAGGTCGGCCGAGCCGCCGATCATTTCCGGAATGATCGGGATCAGCTGCTCCAGCGCCGCGCCGGAGTGCACGCGGGTGGCGTTGTTCGGCTTGGCCTCGGCCGCGGACGCCGTATAGGCGGTCAGCTTGTCGAAGGCGCCGGCCGGCAGTTGACCGTTCATGGCGCGTTCGAAGTCGGCGGCGTGGGCGCTGGCCTTCAGGACGGCTTCCCAGGCCTTGCGGACGCGGGCGCCGCGACGGCCGACAGCCTTCCAGGCGCCGGCGATGTCGGCGGGCACGGTGAACGGGCCGTCGGTCCAGCCCATCGCCTCGCGGGCGTCGCGGATCTGGTCGTCGAACAGGGTGTAGCCATGGCTGTGGGGGTCGCCTTCCTTGGGGCCCGCGCCCTTGGAGATCAGGGTCTTGCAGGCGATCAGGGTCGGGCGGTCCTGCTTGGTGGCCCAGCGCAGGGCGGCGGCGATCTTGACATGGTCGTGGCCGTCGACGGCCTTGACCGCCCAGCCGGCGGCCTTGAAGCGCAGCAGCTGGTCGCCGGTTTCGGAGATCGTGGCTTCGCCGTCGATCGTGGTGTTGTTGTCGTCGAACAGCACGGTCAGCTTGTTGAGCTTCAGGCGGCCGGCCAGGCTGATGGCCTCGTGGCTGACGCCTTCCATCAGGCAGCCGTCGCCGGCGATCACCCAGGTGCGGTGGTCCACGACGTCCTTGCCGAAGCGTGAGGCCAGATGGGCCTCGGCCATGGCCATGCCCACGGCGGTGGCCAGGCCCTGGCCGAGCGGGCCGGTGGTGGTCTCGACGCCGGGCGTGTGATGCACTTCGGGGTGACCGGGAGTCAGCGAGCCCCACTGACGGAAGTTCTCGATCTGCTGAATCGTCATGGCCTTGAAGCCGGTCAGGTGCAGCAGCGAATAGAGCAGCATCGAACCGTGGCCGGCCGACAGCACGAAGCGGTCGCGGTCGGCCCAGTCGGGCTTGGCGGCGTCGAACTTCAGGAACTTGCCCCACAGCACCGTCGCCACGTCGGCCATGCCCATCGGCATGCCCTGGTGTCCGGACTTGGCCTTGTGGACCGCATCCATCGAAAGGACGCGGATCGCGTCGGCCATCTTGATGGGCGAAACGGGCATGGGAAATCCGTCTTGTTCTGTGTTTTGCAGGGCTGCGCGAGGCGGCAGGTCGCACGATGACCCCCGTGGGTCAACCCGCCAGGCGGGCCCGGAGTCCTACCGCCGCCGCCGCGTGGGCGCTATGCAACAACGTCCGGAGGCGTTATAGCTGGAGACAGACTTATGCTCACTTTTAGCATAACCTCGAAAGGCCGGGTCGCTTGAGCTCTCCGTCGTTCTTCTCGCCCTATCGCCACGGCTTTGTCCGGGTCGCGACCGCGGTTCCCAAGGTCAAGCTGGCGGACCCCGCGGCCAATGCCCAAAATGTGCTGGCCCTGGTGCGCGAGGCCCACGCGGCCGGGGTCGCCGTGCTGGTGCTGCCGGAGCTGGGGCTGACGGGCTACACGGTCGACGACCTGCTGCAACAGGACGCCCTGCTGGACGCTGTCGAGGCGGCCATCGGCGAGCTGGCCCAGGCCAGCCATGACCTGGCGCCGCTGTTCGTGGTCGGCGCGCCGTTGCGCGACGGCGGGCGGCTCTACAACACCGCCGTGGCGATCCAGGGCGGGCGGGTGCGGGGCGTGATCCCCAAGAGCTTCCTGCCCAATTACCGCGAATTCTACGAGCGCCGCTGGTTCGCCCCTGGGGCTGGCGTGACCGGTCGCACCCTGGACCTGGCCGGCCAGGCCGTGCCGTTCGGGACCGACGTGCTGCTGCGTTGCGTGGGCGATCTGACCTTCACGGTCGGCGTCGAAATCTGCGAGGACGTCTGGACGCCCACCCCGCCCAGCACGGCCCAGGCCCTGGCCGGGGCCGAGATCCTGCTGAACCTGTCGGCCAGCAACATCACCATCGGCAAGTCCGAGACCCGCCGCCTGCTGTGCGCCAGCCAGTCAGCCCGGGCGATCGCGGCCTATGTCTATTCGGCGGCCGGGGCGGGCGAGAGC
>Ga0307515_10023391_pt1 | contig 10827 bp, 5 predicted proteins | sample 17_EM_MG_FD_194513 | JGI IMG/M metagenome (GOLD analysis project Ga0307515, IMG submission 194513) | Populus trichocarpa ectomycorrhiza microbial communities from riparian zone in the Pacific Northwest, United States - 17_EM | ecosystem: Host-associated > Plants > Roots > Unclassified | place...
GCGCTTCATGTACATAGCACAGAGTATTTATATTATAGTCCCCATGTAGTATGAACTTAGATATGTGGAATATGAGCGGTAGAAGGGCAGTGGTGAACTATCAGAGCTGTCAGTGGTGATGCCCTTTTCAGGCCACTTCCGAGGCCCACCACCCAACATGCCACCCAGTGCCAGTACTGGACAAGAGAAGAAAGAAATCAGAAAAAAATATATATAGTATTTCATGAATACAGAAAGTTACCACTCACCGAGCGGGAAGTTTCCCAATGACTCCCTGTATTTCTGGTAGCATAGAGTTAGCAATAGAACATTTCTTTACATTAACAAGTACTCAAGTTTGTAATTTGAGCGCCCCCTGCAAGCTAGTTGATACGATATGGCTGATGGCAGATCAGGCCATACCACTCACCGAGCACAAGCAAATCAAGGCAAATCCAGTACATTTGGGCTGTAAAATGGGGACTATCTATAAGATATGGACTAATACAATTACAGTACTCAACCACTCACTGGTCATGAAGTTTCGTATTGCCTCCTTATCCTTCCAATCAGCATTTAAACTCAAGAACTACTCTTGTATGAACTTAACTAGGTATATTGTATCTACTGTACACATTTTGTGGCTACCCGACACTGGGATATAGTCATCCGGCGAAGTGCCCATTTTGGGGTCACATCACCCACTGGTCACCACCACTTTAGGCATTGCCAAGGGGGCAGACACCTCTTACATTTAGGTAAATCAGTAGTTTGCATATTATAGAAGTGTTTTGAGTAGCTGGGTCAATGCTAGTGCCAGTGTTTTGGTTATCCTTGGAATTGACCATTCAGTGGCCAGCCCTGACAGGGCCAACATTTGGCATCCCCAACAGCGTACATTGTGTCAATGATGATCATAGATGTGAATCTGATGCTTACAGGCTGAGAAAATTGAGTGGTAAAGATCTGAGCCAAGGCCTGCAGAAGATCAGGCCTCAAGCAGTGTGCTGCAAGGAGTCTATACTTCCAAATTAGGTTGTATTAATTCCCTATGATGCTATCTTTACATCATAGCTCATTTTCTGGGGTTCCCAGAGCATCCACATTGCTACAAGAAACTCAAATCTGGCAATTCTGCTACTTTGACCTCGCCCTGAAGGCAAACCGCAATTGGGTGCATTGAGACTTGGCGTACATAGTCTATAAACACTAAGAATACTATTTAAATGCGAATGAGAGGTTCCGGATTCCTGCTAATATGAAATGACCAGTGAGGGGGCGTGACCAGTGAGTGATAGACTACTGTAACTACAATCTTAATCATTGCGCTGGCCATCTTCATCAGACCATTCTCCAATGCTTTCCTCAGAAATGAATGTGTCATGGCACTGACGGGTTCGACGTGGAGCAGGGGGGGATGAGGCTTGATTTGAGTTCCTAAGTTCTTGAAGAAGTGTTTCAGGATCATTTGCCTCATTAAACCACCTGAGTAGTGGTTTCTTGCCAGCATTTTTGAGAGGCAGTCCATTTCTCTTCATCTCAGCCTTTCACTCATTATACTCAGCTTCTGCAATCTTCCATATCTTGCTTCTTCTGTCCTTCTCCTCTGTGCTCCTTCCCTGCATCCCCTGTGAGCCCCCTTTCCTTGTGGCTGCATCCTGCTTTTCCTTCCCTATTGTCTGAATCAATGTAAGACACACCTGAGAAGTAGCAACAACTCCCTTTCCACCAGGACTGATCCATTCTCGAGCAGTTTGTCGCTTTTGCTCCCTCTTGAATAGACCTGATCGCTGTTTCCTGTTCTCCAAGTGCAGTAATGATGAGTGTGTGATGAGTGTTGTGCGATCCTGGATGAGATTGCTTGATAACTTCTTAATTTGCTTCTTTTGGTGTCTGAGTGACTCAATCTTGGTACGAAGCTGCTCTTTCGTCATTGTTTCAAGGTGAGCCAAGTCTTCATCTTCATCAGAGGTGTCCAGGTTGGGTATGTGAGAGAGGGAGGGGAACTGAAGTGGCTGAACTTCATTCAAAGAGGATGGGGCAGAGCCATCGAAGAGGAATGACACATGAGTGTCTTGCAACTTTGTGCACAAGTCCTCGATTGCGAGTTCTAGAGCCAAGTTGGGTGCACCTGAGCTGATAGGGTTGGTGGTAGAGGCAAGATCAGGTGTTCTATCCTGCAAAAGGGCAGGAAGCTGCAATAGAACTGTGTTCATGGCCTTAACAGGTGATGTTGGTGATATGGTTGCTACACCATGTGAAGAGAGCCCAAGGCTTGGGGCTGTCTGATCAGAAGTGATGCAATTCCAATTCACAGGCCATGTTCCAGTAATCTCAAATGCCTTGAGAATATTACTCTTGCTAAAGGCTTGATTGTATGGCCCCTCAATTGCCTTCAGGAAGTCCCCACGAGTGAGCCTGCCACCACATTCAGAAGCCATGCCATTGGCAAGCTTCTGGTAAGCAGTCTTGAATTGAGAGAAACCAAGTACATCCAATGCTATTAACTGTCTCAGGTTGGGAATCAATGTGCTTGACAAGTGTACTCACTTTGCAGGAGGTGGGTGGTATTGGAAGGAAGGCATAAAACCTCGATTTTGTTGTCCTTGGCATATTGTAGAAACTCATAGGTGAAATGGAAGCAGTGCCCATCCACAATAAGGAGTCTGTAGCGATCGCCTGCTAATTTGCAGGTTGCTGGATCGAAGTCTTGTGAAATCCATTCCTTTCCAAGCACACCATTCATGTAGCCTTTTGCTGAGCACCGAAGCCTGAGAAAAAGTCAACTTCCTGCCCAAGATGTTGGTGAGAACTCACGATGCGCCCAATGGATTGGGCAATTCCTTCTTTTTCCTAATTTGTTTTCCTTTGAAGATCACAGTTGGTGGATACAGACGACCAGTTGCCGAGATGAGGGGAATTAGGGTGATTGTTTCTCGATTCTCATTCTTGAGTGACGTCTGGGAATGCTGATTTGCATGTCCAATTACTTTGAAACGTCTTGTAGACTTGTCGATGAAGCAATTCGTCTCATCCATCGCAAAAATCAGCTCAGGGACAATGGAATATTCGATTATTGTCTGGTTGAGGAGCTTAAACCAGTGATCGATGGTCTCTGGATTGGCAGCACCACCTCGTAGCATAGTCTGAGGGGTCCCCCAGCGCTTCTTGAGTGAGCCTGGGTGGCGCTGAAGAAAGTGTCTGACCCAATTTCGTCCTACTGTGGCTGTTGGATCATCAAACAGGTTCTGAAGGATGATTGCTGATTGTTCTTTCACTCTCTCCTCTGTCTCAGGGAACCCCCGACGTGCTGCCTCCAATAAGAAGTCAACCAAGGCTTTCTCAGCCACGGGAGGTAGAATACGACGCTTCAAACCATCTTCTCTTTTAGATGCACGACCATTGAAATGATGCCCAAGTGTTGAGCGGGACACCTGGAATTCAAGGGCGATTTGGGTGAAGTTGGGCACCTCATTGCGGGCTGCAATCTCTTGAGCTTTCAATAGTGCCTTCTCAAGTCTATCTCTAGCTTCATTATTTTCAGCTTTGAGCAGTGCTTTTCTCAGTGTTGCAGCAGATTGCTTGGAGGCCATGCTGTTTCAGCCACGATCGGGGGTGGCAGAAAGGATTTGAAGCCTGATCGGAGTATCTGACAGTTGTATAGAAATTAATTCAACATTTTAGGTGCCTTGCTGGAGGTTCATGCCCACCCCACTTGCATCACAAAACTCGGGCGAGGCAAATTTTGCATAGCCATTGACCATGGCTCATGTTGAATGGCGGGACCTCTCAAATGCAGGCAGGATAAATAATACATATTTCTTTATATCTGGGACACGTAACGAGCTATGTACAGTGGGTCTAGAGCACAGTGCTCGGTGAGTGGGGGGTGCTCAGTGAGTGGTAACTTTCAGTATACAATGATTTTTGGTCACAAATTCGAGTCAGGGAACATAGTCAGAATCTAGCTCCTCACAGTACAGGGGATGGATGGTCCTTGGCTGAAATCATGATTCATAATCAGTAGATGTATTTAAAATTCTGTAGTAAATAATATAAGATCCCATAATATACATCTACCTTTGTGAAATTTTTAATAGGAATTGCTTCAACTGTTCCTCAAGCACACTATGACAAATGCTTGTACTTGCTATAGCATTGCATTGGTGGTAGTAAAATTCATATTAATTCACTAAACATACACTAGACATATAATGAAAGTGCAGTAAACAATTGGCATTTCAAAAGATTCCTTCATATGAGGCAGCCATCGTGATAATATCACCCTTTTCCTCCCTTTTCCTCTTTATTCTGATGATCTCCACTCCCTCCACTCACTCCGATATCCCTCTGTCAATCCCGATCCCGCTTCCGCTTCCCTTCTGATCCCCTCACCCCCTTCCTGGTTTCCCATGACTTGTGTCTCATGTTACAGACTCTTTCTGATGCTTCCCAATTGTATCCTGTATTCCCTTGTGTTCCTGTCATTCTCTGCACACTACTAGACTCACTCCGACACTGTAGACCCGCTCCACCCTGCATGCTTCACTAATCCTGCCTTGCACCCCCTCCCATTCCACTGCGCTCACATAGCTTCCACATTCATCACCCATGTGTGGTTCCCACTTCCACAACACCCCGGCCTACGCTTTTTTCCACCTTTTTTTTTTTTTTTTTTTTTTTGGGTGGTACAGTAGACTCTGTCTAAATGTATATGGTCGGGAGACGACAAAATCGTATACATTTAGAAAAATATTCACTTAGAGAATGCAGAGTGAAATCAACGAAAGAAAAATAGAAAAAAATCATAAATGAAATCTAAAGACTAGGTAGATCCTAGGAAACAAGTCTATCCGACTACCTGTAAGAAAAACCAGGATCCTCAAATGAGATTGGGTCATACACCCCGACAGGAGCCAGCCTCTCCTCCAACAACTCAATTTCACCATCATTGATATCGTCTCCATCATTCACATGTGGGAAACCAAAGAAATCCGTGATTTTGGTGGTTTGCATGCTGCTCTGAGCTTCCTTTCGAAGAGCACATGAGACCACATTGAGGCTTCTTGCAAGCTGGTCGAATTCAGGGTCTCCATAATGCTCAAAGGAGAGGTCCCCAAGTAGCTGAACTGCCCTGAAAATCTCTTGACGAGTTGCTGGTGGCTTGGGAACCAATCCTCCCACCTTGTCTTCCTCCTCAGGTTCTCAAACCTAAGCACAATCCATTTCAGTAAGTTCTTGCACACAGCACACACCACTCACAGCAGCAATTAAAGTGTCTTCATCATCCTCTGGCCACTCTGGCTCCTCTGGCTCTGCAAGGAGCTCTTCGATATCATCCACTAGTGCAGGTTTTGCTAGGTTTTGTCGTTTGCCAGTCCGCTGGCAGATAGCAGTGTTCAAATCCATGAGAACCTTGGATGCTGCCTCGACAGCTGCTTCGACCTCAGGTATGGCCTCGACAGCCACAATTGGCTGGAAGTTTGGAAGAATACCAGTGTGCCTCCAGCATGCTGCAATCATCACTGGAGTGACCTCCTCCCATGCCCGTGCAAGGAGCTGCATCGCTGTCAGCAGATCAATTGCAAACGGGTCATCTTCTCCGGCCTCTTCACAATCCAATGACCTTATTAAAGTCAACCGGTGATAGTGTGCCTTCATCGTACAGATAATCCCTGCATCAGCTGGCTGAACATGCAACGTAAGTCCTGCTGTGAAAAAGATGAATTCGGCGTTGCTGATTCGGTCTTGTCTCCACTTGTGACCACTGAAATTGTCGAGTAAAATTGTTGCATGAATTCCCTCGCTTTGGAATTCGGCATTGAGGGTCTCCATTGCCTCTGCAAAAATCTCTCCCGTCATCCAAGCTGCCTTATTGTGGAAGTACCAGAAACCCCATTGCTTTCCAGTCTTCTTCTTAAAGCACCGTGGTTGTTTTGCTGTACCAATGAAGAGAAGTCGAATCTTCCTCGTCCCTGTTGCGTTTATGATCACCAAAACTGATATTCGAGCCTTGTCCAATTTCTTTCCTGGCACTGCTGTTGTCGAGAGCCCATGATTGTCGATCCCACGCCAAAAGAAACTGGTCTCATCGCAGTTGAACAGAAACTCAGGGTTTTGTCCACCAAGTAAGCTCTGCATCCTCTTCCGTTCCGCATCTGCATCTGCAACCTTCACTGACCCAGCTTCACCATACCTTCTTCGATCTTGAAGCATGTGCCTTTCCTTGAACGCAGTCAGCCAACCATCACTAAACTGAAGCCCTTTGACATTTAATGCTTTGGCTATTCTCTCCGCCTTCTCAATGATCAGGCCACCTTTTATGGTGAGTAATTTTGCTTCTCGTTGCTGGACCCAGAGCGTTAAGGCAGCTTCCAGCTCAGGATGCTTCACTGAGCGTGTACGGCGTGTTGTTGGATTGATCCCACCCTCTGAAATGTGAGATTCCATCTTCTCCTGCTCCTTCAGCCAGCGTGATATGTTGACTTGGCTGACCCGGTTTCCATAGCCTTCTCTGTTGTAATACAATGCTGTCTGCTTCTGAGTCCAGCCCATTTTTCACATCTTTGCAAGGATGTTAAGCTTCTCTTGAAATGTGAGTGCGTCCTTCTGTCGACTTTTTGGACAGATGGTGCTGATTTTGCGTTTACCACATGTTCCTTTGGACAAGTCAGGGTCTGCTGGCTTCTGTTGAGTGCGTGGCATGTTATGAGAGCTGCGGGGAAGGTTGTTGTGGGCTAGGATTCAATCTCCCTTTTTTGGATGTATGGTATTGTCTGTATTCTCCTTTGTTGCCACTGCTCTGTATATGTATACTGCACCCAAAAACCATATACATATACATTTAGAGAGGTTATACATTTAGGTACTAGGGACGAGGCCTGTTCCCACCCAAATCACATACATTTAGAGAATTATACATTTAGACAGCTATACATTTAGGCAGAGTCTACTGTATAGGGAAGCTGCTCTGCCACTAATTCCCAAGCAAAAACTCAGAGGGGGAAATGGTCTCCCGGCCCCCAAAGAGATGCTAATGAGAAGAGCACCCCATCATCTGGCACAGCTTGTTCGCTAGAACTCTCCCCACCATACACCACAGAAATCGGTTTACTGACCCCATTGCCTGTTGGAGGCACCAATACAGCCCTGCTCACGCCAAACTGCATAAGGGTGAGATGGTCTCCCGGCACCCAGATGAGAAGGCAGAGGCCCCAAGGCTTCAGAGGCTGGGAGTGTGGGGGTCAACACCCAGCAGAGTGCCGGATGCAATACCCACTAAAACTGTGGAGGGCCACTAGTCCGACATTGGCAAGGTGGCCCCAGCCCACAGGCAGACTGGGGCGCCGTACCGGACCGCCCCAAAATGGCTTAACATCCCACCACTGGTATTCTTAAGCCCCATGACAGGGCATTGGAAGTACCATTATCACCGGTCATAAAGTGGGAGTAAGACCCACCCAGAGGACTGAGAAGGGACATAGGACAACGTTTATGGTAAAGCTCCCCACACCAACCATGCGGCCCGAGCTGCACTCTCAAGGATGGGGGAGCCATGTATCCAAGGGTCCGGTGCAACCAGCCACCAAGATTTGCATCACTGAGTGAAACATCCCAGGGCACAAAGAGTCCGTGCACACCCATTTTCGCTGGACAATGACTTAGATGCCTTATGGCTCCCAGTGTTCAGAAGCCTGTCCTAATCAATGGTATGCATACGCCAGGGAGTCTTCTTTTAGTCAGGGTAAACCCATCAACCAGAGCGGACTTACAACCAGGGCTGATAGCCTGCGGATATACCTACGGCGTCCCCTATTGCCCTCTGGATACCACCTGTCATGACCTTCCGGATATCCCCAAGGGGGTCCTACCAATCAGAGCAGTATGGCTCCCTCCCTATTACGGCTAGGGACACATGCCGGTGCTCCTGTGCTGACTGAGATGATCACACCCTCATTCTCGGACACAGGCCCGATGCATTTAAACTGGCCCAGGGATCCATGCACTACATGTCACTCAGCCAGGGCCGAGGAGAGGTCAAGATAGGTGGTCGCCCAGGGACACCCAAGGGCGTCCAAGGACTCCACCCTGGCATAACGCTGTCAAGGGCACAGTATGTCATGCCCCCTCTCCAGCTGGGTATCCACGGACCTCCAAGGAGGCCGCATGGGTTAGGCAATGCTGTCAAGGGCACATTATGGTGTGCCCTCTCTTCAGCCGGTTATCCACAGACCTCCATAGAGGCTGCAAGGGTCAGGTGCAGAACTCAAGGAAGCCTCATGGGCAACCAAGAAATTCCTGGAAAATTCAGCGGGCATCACTGGTAACCCCTGGTGACCCCAGAGCGGCCTTAGCGGCTAAGGAGTCCTGCCCACAGGCAGCCAAGGGAGTCTCAGTGAAAATCCTGCTGCTGTGTTCTAGTTCCCTACACCTCGGGCACTCTAATCCGGGGCCTTTCAGGCCCCAATCTGCCTAGTAGATTTACCCCCCTGAAGGGGTCCGCCGTCAGCAGTCAGCAGTCAGCAGTCAGCAGTCAGCAGTCAACATTGATGCTGACGGCCGTCTTCATCTCGCCACCCTCATGGCCCCTTATGAGCAGGCTCTTTGGGCCGTGATAATTTTTGTATACACTATAGGATAGCATGAATAAAAAATATATAACTCATTGTATCAATTACATCGTCTGGATAATCTAAGAAAAAAACGTAAGTTGCAGAAGGTGACGGCGCGTCAGCATCATCATGACACGCCATCAACTCGAAAGAGGGCCGTCATGACGGGCCGTCAACTCGAAGGAGGGTTGTCATGACGAGCCGTCGACTTGAAGGAGGGCCATCAACCTGAAGGGGGGCCGTCACGACGTGCCGTCAGCTTGAAGGGGGGCCGTCATGACGGACGATCCACTCGAGTCAAGACGCAGCGTCAGCTCGAAGGGAGGGCATCATGACGGGCCGTCCGCTCGAGTCAAGATGCGGCGTCAGCTTGAATCGAGGGCGTCACGACGGGCCGTCAGCTTGGGAAGGTCCGTCAGCTAGAAGGAGGCTGTCATGACGGGCCGTCAACTAGAAGGGGAGCCGTCATGACGGGCCGTCCGGTTGGGACGCGGCGTCAGCTTGAAGAGAAGGGGTCACGACGCTGCGTCAGCTTGAAGAGAGCGTCATGACGGACCGTCAGCTAGAAGGGAGGTCGTCATGACGGGCCGTCAATGTGGGGCGCAGCGTCAGCTTGAAGAGAGGCTGTCACGACGCGGTGTCAGCTTGAAGAGAGGCCGTCACGACGCGGCGTCAGCTTGAAGAGAGCGTCATGATGAGGCGTCGGCTTGAAGGGAGGCCGTCACGACGACGCGCAGTGGAGTTCCAAACAATAGGGGCCCCGATACGGCCCGTACAAAATATAAAATACCTCATCGTAGTCTAGTTGTGTATTTACCTGTGATTTAATTATCTTATTCAAAAAATTTTGGGAATTTATCTGGATTTCTTTGGAATTTTTTGGAATTTTTTTGGGCACACGCAGCGGCCTAGAACGGGTGATCTCGTGAAAGATATTTACATAATTCCACTATTTACATCAAGACTAATCACTGGAGAGGTATATATATTTATTTCTAATTTACCTGAATAAATCTACTGCGCGTGCGCGTGTTCCCGCAGCCCCGACGATCCTCTACGGGCCGCCGAAAGGGCCGTAAAAATGAGAGAAACACTTGTATGCTCTAAGACGGCACGCTCGATGACCGCTGGAGGCAGGGGGCACGACGACCTATGCAGGCCCATACAGTACACATTGGGCCGATAGGGTAGGCTAGGTTAGGACGGCCGGCACGTGGCCGCCCGATAGGATAGGCTAGGACAGTCGGCACATGGCTGCCCAATAGGGCAGGCCAGGGCGGTTGGCACACATTCGCCCAATAGGGTAGGCCGGGGTGGTTGACACGCGTCGGGCCGATAGAGTGGGCCAGGGGCGGTGGGGCGCCAGGGGTGGTTGGTACGTGTCGGGCCGATAGGGTAGGCCGGGGTGGGACCCGGCCAACCAACTCTCACTCTCACTCTTCCTCCTCTCCTCTCGCTCACTCTCTCTAGAGAGAGAGAGAGAGAGAGAGAGAGAGAGAGAGAGCCTGGTATATGCATTTTTTTTTCGCACTCCACACCCCAGTGTGAGCAGCAAAACGACGAAGTTTCAGGGGGGGTTGCGTTTTTCTCGAATTCCACATACGAAATCATTGTATATGTAGCTAGTATGAGTATAATATAGTATCTATTAGTGTACAGTCGCTTCCAGAGTGAGAACGAGCGTGAAACTGAGCCGATAGGGGCAGTGCGAATTGGTGAACATGGCGCCAGCATAATCGCATACAGTGCTCATATAGATGGCTTAGAGATATAATACACGCATAGCGAAGGCCCTGTCACTCGGAACGGACGAAATCGTGCGAACGAACGAGCCCATAGGGGAGTGCGAATGTGCGGTTGTGGGATCATCATAATCACATATAGCACTCACATACGTGAACTCGAGATATAATTCATGTATTTTATCCCATATTGGAGACCCTATCAAAATCGTCAAATCGCACAGACGAATTGGCAAACGTTCGGTCACCTCTCACAGTTTATCATCGCATATAGCACTTATATAAATGGGTTGGAGACATAATCCATGCAGTTCGTCACACAGCGGAGCCCCTATCGAAATGGACAAACTCGTATGAACGAATTGGCGATCGTTGGGTCAGCTCTCACAGCTTATCATCGCATATAGCACTCATAGAAACGAGTTGGAGATATAATCCATGAATTTTATCATACAGCGAAGCCCGTATCAAAATGGACGAAATTGTACAATCAG
>Ga0307515_10023393_pt1 | contig 10827 bp, 1 predicted proteins | sample 17_EM_MG_FD_194513 | JGI IMG/M metagenome (GOLD analysis project Ga0307515, IMG submission 194513) | Populus trichocarpa ectomycorrhiza microbial communities from riparian zone in the Pacific Northwest, United States - 17_EM | ecosystem: Host-associated > Plants > Roots > Unclassified | place...
ATTGCTCTATTATATCCTTAAGTCATTCCCTTATAAAAGTCTTCTATAAAATACTCTGCTATACTCTTTAGGATAAACTTCGCTTCTTGGTTTTTATATATATCTATTTATAAATCTTCTAGCTATACTTTTAGAATCCTTTATACCTAAAAACTCTCTAGTATCTTATAGACTCTTTTTAGTTTATTATCTTCTTAAGTTACTACTAGTTTAGGGTAATTATATCTAATTAATCCGTCCTTATTTCTACGTAGTATTACTTTTAATAGTTTCTTATTATTTTATAATTTAGCCTTTCTACTAAGTGCGTCTACCCTTGCATTTTTAGTGCCTTTAGTATACTAAATTTTAAAATGGTATTCTATAAGCATCTCTGCCTATCTAACCTATCTATAATTAAGTTCTTTTATTATTAGGAACCCTATTAGGTTCTTATAATTTATCTTAACTATAAATAGTTTTTTTACGCCTTATAAAAATACTCTCTATTTCTTAAATACTATAACTATACCTAACAACTCCTTATTATAGATGTTATAGTTTAATTTTAATAGTATTATCTTCCAACTATAATATACTACTAGATGCTATACATTTCTATATTTTTATAATAAATATACTCCTAGTATAACGTAGTTGGCGGGCTAGTGGCCCACCTCAAAACCTAACCAAAAATTAGATAATCCATACCTTAATATCTTAACAACCACATAATAATAATTTCTAACAATTTATATTTTGACTTTTATATACACTTTGCAGCTTCTATTAAAGTTATATAGTAAATAGTTTAGTAGTTTTTAAGATATAGTAATTTAGCCTTATTTTAGCCCCTAAATTTTAATATATTAAAAACTACTAAACTAATTACTATGCAACTTTAACAGAAGCTGTAAAGTGTATATAAAAGTCCAAATCTAAATTATTAGAATTTATTATTAAGTGGTTGTTAAGATATTAAGGTATAAATTTGGTGAGTTTTAAGGTGGGCCACTAGCCCGCCGACTACGTTAAAGTCTAATACGTCCATTTTTATAACCATATCTAATCCTAGTTAATAGATCTTAAGGATTAGCTCCTAGGTAAATAACTCCTTAAGTTTTTTAAACAGTTTCTTTTACTTATTTTCCTATACCTATAGTTCCTCCTTCTTTATAAGCCTAGTAAACGGTTTAATATTCTTTAACTACTATACTATAAACCTTCTATAGTAGTTATAAAACCCTAAAAATAATCTTAACTACGTTATATTCTTTAGTTCTTACTAACTTACTATAGCTTTAATCTTCTTTAGGTCCATACTAATATAACCTAGTTTAATAATAAATTTAATAAAATTAGTCTTCCTAGTAAAGAACTTATATTTCTCGATTGTTACTAGCACCTATTCTTCTTATAGTCTCTTTAAACCCTATTTAACGTATTCCCTATATTCTTCCTTAGTTATTAAGTAGATAATAATATTGTTAAGGTATACCATAATAAACTTATTAAGGTGTTCTCCTAATATACTATTAATTCGTTTCTAAAACGTTACTAGTATATTTACCAATCTAAATTATATAACTAATAGCTTATATAGTCCTTCCTTTAACCTAAAGGCTGCCTTCTATTTATTGCCTTCCTTAATTCTAATCTAATAATATACCTATTTTAAATATATCTTTATAAAGATTTACACATTACCTATCTAATTCTAGATTTCGCTAATTAAGGGTAAAGGATACCTATCCTTCTAAGTAATACTATTTAACTGTTAGTAGTTAATATATAGCCTAAGTTTTCTGTTCTTCTTTAGTACGAATAGTACTAGATATCCCGCTAATAACTATAATAGTTTAACATATCCCTTTTATAAGTTTTCTTAGATAAACTCTTTAAGTGCTCTTAACTCCTCTTAAATAAGCTTATAGGTTAAAAAGAACCTTAGACTTATTTTTAGCTCTAACTCTATCTTATAGTCCTATACTATATAATCTACTAGCTTTTTACTTTCTAGGCTCTATAGTTTCTTACTATATTTATAGTATCTCTTTAGTATATAACTTAAGCCTCGCTTAGTCTCTTTATATATCGCTCTAACTTAATACTATACTAACTTAGTCTATTATTATATCTTATATTATTAAGTATCCCTAATATTAACCTAGCCTATAATCCAATTAATCTTTAAATTATATTCCTATAACTAAGGCATCCCTAATACTGCCTTATCCCGTCCCAATAGTAGGATATTAAAAGACATTTTAATTTATCTCCCTTTAATAGTTATTTAAATTAGACCTATTTTAAGGTTAATAATCCCTCCTCTATAGGCTATTAGATCTCCTAAAATTATAACTAATGGGTAAGATTATTCCTTCTATCTATAAGGTAATCCTATTCTCTTAACTACTGCTAATAAGATATAGTTCCGCGTTGCTCTACTCTCTATTAGTACTTTAAACTATTAATCTTACTATTTAACTTATAAATTTAGGTATTGTCCTTAAATTCCTCTAAGGGTTTAAGGCTCTACTACTAGCTCCTTTTAGTCCTATAGGCCTCTACTTTTCCTAACTATTAGCTGCTTAATCCTTATATATTTAGCTTGCTCTTTAGCCAATACCTAATTTACTTTTTATCTTTAATATACTATAGATATATATTCTCTAGGCATTCCCACTACTATTATTTATCTAAACATTCTTCTGTAAGGAATCTTCCTAGTTAAAGTATTAAGTCTCCTAACTCCTAAACTTCTATTAGATACTATCTATGTATATACTTAGTATTTCTATACTATTACTTATATAGCGCCTAATATATCCTTATAGGGTATTTCCAATTCTTTTCCTTTGGATTTTTATGCATTTTATATATATTATCCACATATATAATCTATAATATCGTATAGTATACTAGGTGCTTTAGGTTAACTCTTAACTTATCTTTATCTTTAAGTTTAAACCTTTACCATATTAATCTAAACGTTATAACTTTATTCGCGAGTACTAAAATACGCCTCTTACTTCTCTAGTCCTCTAATTATTTCTTTAGATCCTTTAATATTATAATTAAGGCTCCCTTAATATAACTTATTACCTTTTCTATAATAGGGTAGTCCTAGATAACTTTTTTATCCAATTATATATAGAAATCTTCCTACTTATTGTTATATCTTTATCTATACTACTTTTAGTATAGCTACTAGAGTATATACGGCTTACCCGTAAGGAAGTATCTTCTTATTACTATATTATAATAGCCTTTTATATATTATTCTTTAAATCTAGTAGGGATTCCTAAATCCTCTTTATCTTCCAGTTTAATAAGCTACTTAACTCTTAGCATACCTACCCTAGGCCTATTAGTAAATCTTTATATAGGTACTCTATCCTTTATATAACCTAGTATACTAGATTTCCGGTCTAGTTTCTATTCTTACTATATAAGGATTCTCTATCTAAATTCCTCTTTAGTCTCTTTTAGTTTGCGTCTTATAAATAAATTCTTAAAGTCTTCTTACTTCTTAATTATAACGTTAATCCTTTAATCCTATTACTAAGCCTTACTTACAATTTCTTTAATAGTCCTTATTTTATTGCTAAAATCTTAGTCCTATAAGATTCTTAATCCTAAACTTGCTTCTTTCTTAAGCTTAGCTCTAGCCTTAGTCTAACTAGGCTTCTATAGTGTTCTTATCTTATTTTAAAAGTCTTAAATCTTACTTATCTCTTTTTAAGAATCTTATACCTTTAGGAAACTTCGTCCTAAGCTTATTTATATATTACTAAACTAAGCCGTTACTCTACTCTATTAGTTATTGTCTATAGTAGGTCCTTAAGCTTATCTTATCCCATCTTAGAAATCTTAAGCGTCTCTTATCTCTTTTTAAGAATCTTAAGCCTTTAGCCTTTTGCCTTTATTAAGTGCTAAAGTAGTGTACTATTTCTACTTCTCTTATATCTTATAAAGTAATAGATATCGTATCTAGTAGGGTCTTAATCCCTACTAATATTCCCTATTCTATAGTAGAATTATCCTCTACCTCTATTATAACATTTCTAAGGTCTATATACTTCTAGTAAGCTACCCTTATTACCTTATTATTACTAAATATTTCGCCTATATTAAATTTATTATCCTTAATATCCAATCTATAAACTAGTTTATTAGTTTCTCTAAACTCTAATAATTTTAGCTCCTATAGCTAATAGCTTACACTATACTTAGCGTCTTTATAAATTTAGTATATATTATTATAACAAAACGCAAAACTCTTAATTAAATATTCTTTTGTTCCTTGCAGTATATTATTATCCCTTAGTACGTATATATTGTCTACTAGTCTCGTTTCTTTTACTATATAGTAACTCTAACTACTTCTATAGTCTTTAACGTAATAACCCTATTTTCCGCAATTTATATAAGCTCCTTTTTTAAACCATTTTTCTTATTATAGAGTCCGCCTAAACGTCTTCTGCTACTAAGATCCCTAGTTTAACCTTTACTCCTTAAACCTTTAATTACTTAATCCTTATCCTCTAGGTTTCTATAATCGTTTATTCCATTTCTTATTTTCTTTAGTACTACTTAGGTCTATTAGCTCTACGCTATACTATAGTTTCTAACTTTAACTTTATTATTACGTGCCCTACGCCTTATATAACTATATAATTCTATCCTAACCCTTTTTAGTCTACTCTCTTTAGTAAATCCTATTATTAATTTTAATTACTTAATTAATTAATTCCCTAAGAGTATCCGCATCTTCTATTAGGATAATTACGTCCTAAACTTTTGCCTTAAGTCCTTACTTATACTATGCTATAAGCGCCTTATTATTCTATTTAACTTATATTACTAACGTTTAAAACTATATCGTGTATTTAATTACTAAAGTTCTTTATATTAGGTTTTAAAGCTTTCTTTTTACTATAGTAGTTACTTCTAGGTCTCTAAATATTTGCGTTATATTAGGAAAAAATTTACTAGCATTTATTTTTACTTTTTAGCCATTTTAGCATTTCCTATCATTTCCTAGCATTTAGCTGCTAAATGCGGCATTTATAATTAAGTCTTAGTATTTAGCTACTAAGTGCTAACTATAAGATTACTAAGCATATATAAAAGTATAAATTTTATATATTTTATATTTTATATATACTTTATTAATATTAGTAAGCATGCATAAAAGTATAATTTTATAATTTTTATATTTTATATTTTATATATTATTAATAAATATTAAAGTTACTACCCCTATAAAAATCTCGCTAAGGCTCTAGCATTACGAAAAAATTTACTAGCATCTTAAGTTAGGTTTATACTAATCTAGCAATTTTGGTATTTAGCCGCATTTAGTTATATTTTGCGGCTAAATGCTGCCTTAATAATAATAGTGCTATAAGCTGCAGCTTGTTATAGTATAAGCCGCTTATTATAGTATAAGCCGACTATTACGGTATAAGCTAACTATTAAGGTACGAGGTAAAAGTATATAATTAATGTCGCGTGAAGATCTATGTAGGGGGTAAGGTAGTATATATACGCGTTGCTTAGGGGTTAAATCCGTGCTTATATATACGCGTACGCTTATAAGCCAAATTATAACAACGCGTGTTAGTCCCGTAATACAGCTTAATACTCTCTTAAAAATAATAATACTGGAAATATTTTAGTTAACTAAGTTTACTATATACGCTACGCTACTACTTATAAGTTACTAAAAAACACGTCCCTTAGCCTATATATACGCCACTATATAATTATAACAGGTTTTACTATATAGTAACTATATATAGTGTTCGGAACTATCTATAGTTATATTATACTTTTATAATCGTTACTAGCATTAGATAGTTGTAGTGTCTTCCTTCTTACCTTAGCCTACTTTTAAGCTTAAATCAACCTTCTCCTTATATACCGACTTCAGCAGTAACAATATAAATTTAGTTAACTTTAATATCCTTTACTTAATACTTAACTTCTAATTAGCTATAATAGTACTATAGCAGACAGGCTTAGTCTATTTTTATTAATCTATCTAAGTAAATAGTTGCTTTACCTCTAAGAGCTTATGGCTTAGCTTAACTATAATGGTATAATTTACGCGCTATAGGTTAATAGCTAGCCTAATTAATATAAAGGTGGAAAGTAGGATCTATTTAAAGTTATTAGTGTTAAAGGTTTGTCTAGCCTTAGTCTTTTTAATATTAGATATACTAGCTATATAGCGGAGTATCTTATTTTTACCGTATTCTTTATATAGCCTATTAAACTAATAAGCTAGTATAAGAGGTAAGCAAGTAGTAATAATAATCTTATACGCTAAACTATCTGTCCGTTTTTTAATATAAACGTAATTATAGATTTTTTTAGCTTTAAAGAACTTTATATTCTATTAAAAATAGCGGTTAAGTATATTAGTGAACTCCTTACTAAGCGGGTTAATAGTCTACTTAGCAATAATTAGGTCCTTAAGTGTGCAACTTTAAGTTTTTAGGCGTTTATTATTAGACTTATTGGACTTAATTATAATAGGGGCTTACTAGTCCCAGTATTAGATAATCTAGGCTACGCTTACTGCCGTTTTCACGTTAGTGTATAACTCGGCTTAGGTAAGTTTTAGTATCTTAGGTTTAGTATTTAAATTACTACTATCTTCCTCCTATATAGCCAGAAGTTCCTTATATTAGCGCCTCTACTCTATTCTTACTTATCCTTCTATAGCTGTAATTATAGCCGCCTTAGTATTATTAGGGTTGGCCTATAATATAACTAATTTAAGATAGCTATTCTTTAGAATAAGCTTTTACTAGTTAAACTAGAGTATTAACTCCCCTCTATATATCTATAACGTTAAAATAACTATATAGAAAAATATAGCTAGTTTACCGAATTTCTTATCTGCTATTGCTCTAGATAAGTTAATCTTTATATCTTTATAGAGATGGTTAAATTTCTTCTTCTTTTAGCTAGATGTTTTCTTCTTTAAGCTTAAGTAGTACTTTAAACTCTATTCCCTTTAGCTTATCTACTTTTTCTACTTAGGCCTCTTTAATCCTGCTATAATAAACCGCATTAGTTATATTAGGTTCCTATTATTAGGCGTGCTAAACATACCCTATATAGTAGGGCTGCAATTATACGCAATATAGTACTCCTTAACTATATCCTTAATAAATAATATTAAGACTCTACTAGTTGCGTCTAGGTAGTATTTATCCTAGAGAATACGCCTAATCTATATTATACTCTTTAATTTCTAATATAATTTAAGGGTTTTGCCCTTTAGGTGTTTCTATATACTAATTTATATAGTAATAAACCTACGTATTAGTTATGTAGTAATATAATTTTGCATAGTAATTAGAAGGAATTAGGTTAAGTATCTTAGCGCTAATAGTTCCGTTATATTAGGGGTAGGGTAATAATTATTCTTAAACCTAGCTTTACCCTATAGGTATAATAGGAGAGTCTTACCAATTAGATATATATTATTATTATTCTCCTATTATTTCTTATTAGTCCACTTAAGAGCCTTACAGATTTACGACTATTTGTCCTTTTTTAGTTTACTAAATATCTTAACTTTATTATAGCTAGGGGCGAGAATTATAATCTAGGGTAGGTTAGGGCGCTTTATAATCGCGCTATTTTATAATATTATACTTACGTCCTTTAGGAATCCTAATAGGCCTAGGGTTAATATAAGGACGACTAAGTAGCCTTACTGTGGGTTTATAGGGTATAGCTTCTTAAAGTTATCTTTACAGTAGCATATAATTGGCTACTTTACTACCTATAGGCATTTTATATCCAGCGGATACATCTTAGGTAAGTAGCGGCTTACGTCCCTAGTAGCTTAGGCCTTTTAAATATCTATTACGTTCTAATAATAAAAGTAGTTTATTAGCTATTAAGTAATTATTTATATAGTCTTACCCGCGCTAGGTTCGTCTATACAGATACTACCTCCTTTAATTGTTCTCTTTTGCTTAAATACCTAAGCTATATATACCACTTAGTATAGGTTAAATTTAAAGCCTAATACGAGGCCCTAATTAGGGAGTTTAATTAGGGTAGTCTTAAAGATTGCTTTTAATAAGATAAGTGAGAAATACTTTAGAGTAAGTAGAAGATCCGCCTCTATTATATACGCTAGTGCGCTATTTAAGTTATTCTTCCTAGCCTTATAGAGCTGGGCTAAAAAAGATTACTAGTTAAGCTCTTCCTCTATATCTATATCTTAGTTATTATTATTAACTAAATCCTTATTTTAGTTGTTATTATTAACTAAATCCTTATCTTAGTTGTTATTATTAACTAAATCCTTATCTTAGTTGTTATTATTAACTAAATCCTTATTTTTATCTCTACTCTCCGCGTCCTTAGAGTTAGTATAATATAAAAACTAATTATTATATCCACTAGCACGTTACGGTAATTTACTATCCTCTACGGTAATATCTTAAGGGGTATTAATAGTTGGCGATATAGCAGTAGGGTTATCTATTATATTATTAAGCTAATATATACCTTTAGGTTTAGTAATAGGTTATAGCGATTTACTATTATCTACGGCAATTTCTCTAGTATTGCTGTTACTTGCTAATATAGGCTTATGGGCAAATAGGTTACGTCTTCCCTTTACTAATTACCTTCTGCGCATAACTGGCTTATTATTACTATTTTCTATAAGGGTATCTACCGCTAATTCTGCTTAAGGGCGTTTCTTATTTCTATTTAGGTTGGCCTTATAACTATTTAACTTCCCAAATATAGCCGGCTTACTTTTATTATTTTCCGCTAAAGCACTTATTGCTAATCTTAGTTAAGGCTACTTATTATATCTACCTAATTTAGTCTTACTATTATCTAATTTCTTATATCTAATAAGCTCGCCTTTACTATTTTTTTTAAAAGCTATATACTACTAATCCTAATTAACTCTACTTTTTATATTCTCCTAGTTTACTCTTACCGCTAGCCTTATATAGCGTTAGGACTTACTAGCTATCTTTTATACTATATCTATTATATTTAGGCGCCTTAGATTTAATAGCTAGCGGTATATTATTAGTAGCAGCAACTTAGGAGTTTAAGCTAGAAGGTAAAAGTAATACTATAAGCACGGCCTCCTTTATGCTATTTCTTGCTATTTTACTAAGAGCTGTAATAAGTATACCCTCTAACCGTATTGCGAGGTTTTTATATCTTTATAGTAATATATAGATATTGTTTTTAGGCGGACTATTAATATTAAGCTCTATATAGGCTTATAGTTCCTTTTATAGCTTACCTAGAGCTATATATAGGTTTCCGCTTATTAGATATAAGACTTAAACTACCCTAACTATTAACCTACCCGTTAAGCCTGTGGATTAGATTTTAATCTTAATATCTCCTATATTAATTATATTGCTTACTACTAGGGTTGCTAGCTAAGGTAAAGGAATACTATATAGTGGGGTTATAGTAATGTCTATAGGCTATATTACATATAGTAGCTAAGGTAGCGTCGTCTTATCTTATGCTTTAGTTTTTAGGAGTAATATATATTTACGTAGAGCGTGCCTACTTTTAGAGGTACTTAGTACCCTCCTTACGCAATTAGAATAAGCACTTTTTATAATTTTTATAATTACCTATAGTTTTTAATCTGGTAAAGTATTAGTAAATTATAAAAGTTGCTTATAAAACTCCTTAATATGCCCTTCTTTTATTATTATAGAGTTGCCGCAATATATTACGTGCTTAGGCTTAACTTTAATTATAATATCTTTAACTGTCTCTTTTAGTCTATTATAGTTTTTAATACTTATTTTAAAGTCTTAGGTAATATCTATATCTTTAGTTAACTTTAGGTTCGCCTTATACTACACATCTAGCTTTACCTATATTTACGTTATTATTAAGTCGCTTATTTAGTTAGGTATATATAATATTACAGCATATATTAAGTAGAAGGTAACTATTAAAGTAGGAGGGCTTTATATAGTAGCTAGCTAGCGCTATACTAGTATAACTCTAGTATTAGATATAGTTAGAGGTTAGTTATAAAAGAGATAAAAGGTAGAGTAAGTAAAGTTAATTAAGAAGAGGTAAAGAGGTAAATCTTATAATTACCCGCACATACCCGTATAGAGGTAAAATTAGCTATAGTTTACTGCTACTAGTTAGGGTAAATATAGCTAAACTTAGTACTATATAGTTAAATAAGGGTATAATTATATAACTTATAGGGACTACCTTACCTAGCCTATTTAGGGCTAGGTGGCGATTTAGTACTACTAAACTCTTATAGTTTTTAATATAAGCGATTTATTAAGTACCTATAAAGGGGTAACTAGTTATTACGGTATAGTAGAATATAGGAGGTTGTAGGCGTTACTATGTTTTTTTATTATTATATAAAGTTAGTATAAATACGCGCCGCTAAAGTTAGAGGGCTAGCCTATATTTATATGTGCGGGCTCTATTGCTATAAAGTGTTTATTATATAATAGGTATTATTTTTAGTAGACAGTAACGTATTGCGTTTAATATAGGCGTTACTATATTTCTTATTATTATATAAAGTTAGTAAATATACACGCTATTAAAGTTAAAGGGCTAGCCTATATCTATATATACGGACTCTATTACTATAAAGTACTTAGTATATAATAGGTAGTACTTCTAGTAGACGGTGATATATTATACTTACTTTATAATTACTAGTGTTATTATTATACTATATAGCACTTAAGGGCCTACTAAATAAGTTTATTTAGAATAATAATTATCTAATACGCGGGATTTATATATATATATAAACATCTAGTGCTTATTTAAACGTAT
>Ga0307515_10023394_pt1 | contig 10827 bp, 10 predicted proteins | sample 17_EM_MG_FD_194513 | JGI IMG/M metagenome (GOLD analysis project Ga0307515, IMG submission 194513) | Populus trichocarpa ectomycorrhiza microbial communities from riparian zone in the Pacific Northwest, United States - 17_EM | ecosystem: Host-associated > Plants > Roots > Unclassified | place...
CAGCGCCCAGTCGGCGAAGGCGATGCCGGGTATCGCGTCGACGATCTCGCCCAGCGGCACCGGGCCCCACCCGGTCGCCATCAGGCGATCCAGCGCGGCGGCGAGTTCGGCGGTGACCTCACCGGGCCGCGCCCTCTGCTCCAGGCGCCGCGCGACGGTGAGGACGTTCAGGAACTCGGCCGTGTCACCGGCAATTCCCCGGTCGACCGCGATCCCCCGCAGCACCTCGGCCGAGGCGTCGAGGGGAACGTCGAGCTTGTCGGCGAGGCGTACCAGGGCCGCCTGGTCGGCCTCCGGCAGCAGGCGCAGGACCCGGGCGGTGCTCTCCGCCTCGATTGCGCCGAGCCGGGTCAGCACGACGAGCAGCCGGTCGAGCCGGGCGAGTTGCTCGGCCGCCGCACCCACGCGGCTCAGCCGGCGGGCCCCGCTGAAGAGCCGGAGCAGTTCGGCCGCCCGGGTCGTCGCCGCCCGCGCGACGGCGAGCCCGGCCTTCACCTCGCCGATGCCGACAAACCAGGTGAGCACCTCCAGGGCCAGCGCGATCCGCAGCCTTTGCAGCACCTGGGCGCCTATCCGTGGCCCGCCGCCGCGGTTCTCGTAGGCGGCGCCCGCCTCCTCGGCGTAGCGCAGCCCGCGGATCGCCTTGTGAATGGTCGCGCCGGCGAGTTCCGCCAGTTGGCGAAGCTGGGCGAGGGCCTCGGGATCCGGCGGGAACCGGGTGGCGCGGTCGATGAGCAGCACGAAGTCGGCGATGTGTTGGACCGCGTCGGCGATCTCGGCCAGCGAATGGTCGAACAGGTCCGCCAGCGCGCCGATGGTGGCCCGCGCCCAGCTGAGCGCCCCGTCGAACACGTTGCGCGTGTACTCGATGGGATCGTCGAGGAAGTCGACCGTCGTGCCGAGGAGACCGAGCTCATCGAAGAGGTCGATGAGGTACCCGGCGGAGACGGGCTCGGCCGGCGACCACTCGCCCAGGGCCAGCAGCAGATGCACCACGGTGCCGTCGAGCTTCGCGAACAGGCGCTCGTACGTGCCGGCCTCCCGCAGCAGCGCCAGCATGGCCTCCACTTCGGTCCGGCTGCGGGCCGCGGCGACCAGTTCCACCATCGCCCGTTGCTCGCGCTCCCCGGGCCACGCCAGGCACACCAACACATTGAGGTAGGCGGCGCGTTGCCGCCAGGGCAGGTACTGGAACACCGAACGATCCATGCCGACGATCCGAGCGAGCAGACGGCCGTCGTCCAGCAACGCCGTCGCCTCCGCCGCCGCCACCTCCGCACTGACGGACGCGGTGGAGGGCGTACGCGCGAGCTCGCGGAAGATGGTGCCGGGCTGCCACCGGGCGTCGGGTCGGCCGTGGAAGAGCATGACGTCGTCCGCGGTGACGGCCAGGACGATGCGGTAGCGGGCCGTGGGCCAGAGCTCGCCCCGCTGGGCCGCCCGGACGTCGCCCGGCACGTCGGGGTCGTCGATCGGCGTGGCGGCGCCGAGATCGAACTTCGAGGAGCGCAGCGGGTCGGCGAACGGGACGGCGACAAAGCGGTCGCGTGGGCGCTCGTCGCGTCGTTCGAGGACCGCGAAGCCCTGCGCGCCGTACAGCAGGTGTCCCCACTGCTTGGCCCGGGCCAGGCTGGCGCTGGTGACGTGGTCGGTGCCGCCGCTCCGCAGGTACTCGGTCGTGATCTTGACCAGGGTGAGCGGCGGGAACGGGCGGTGGTGCACGCGGTCCCCGGTCCGGGACCGGACTGGGACCCGCGTCGGCGCGGACGGCTGCTGGTGGGAGGGCACCTCGTACCAGGCGCCGTGGTGCCGGACCGCGTCGTAGTCCTCGCGGGTCTCCCCCGTCGCCGGGCCGCCGGCGCGGGCGAGCGTCCGGCCGGCGGCCGCCAACTGCCGTCCCACCGCACGCGCCACCGCGTCCTCCAGGCGGGCCAGGTCCTCGTCGGTCGGCTCGCCGACGAGGCGGACCCGGATCGGCACCTGGCACTCGACCGCGGGCGACATCGTCAGCCCCGGCTCCGCAGCGCGTCGTCCAACTCGTCGAAGACGTGCCGAGCCACCGCGCGCAGGTGCTCCTCGCCGAGGCCGCCGACCACCTCTACCTCGACGGGGAACGTGTAGGTGACCACGGTGCCGCCGGCAACCGGTCCGAGGACCGCCTCGCTGCCCGGCGCGGGCACGACGTACTCGCCCTCGTGCACGAGCGCGATGCCGGTGCGCTCCACCCTGCCACCGGCCTGGAAGGCGGGCACGGCCACCACTTCCGGCGCCGTCATCGCGTCCTCGTCGGCCATGGTCATTCGATCCCGGGACTCAGCGACATGCAGTTGAAGCTGGCCGTGGGCGCGCCGTCGATGACGACGTTGCTCGGGTTGGCCGAGGTGATCACGCAGCGGGTGAACTTGAGCGACTTGAACGCCCAGTCGGTGCCCTTGCGCTCGGCGACGGTGATCTCGAACTCCTGGCCCTTGACCGCCAGCTCGGTCAGGTCCGCGACCGCGGTGCCGATCGCCTGGACGGTCAACGTGAACGTGAAGGTCTGTGGCTGCCGCACGTACCCGACGTTGTCCGCCTCGATCGAGTGGATGACGGTGTGCGGCACGTTGAAGGTGGGGGTGAACTGCGAGATGGGCGCGATGACGGTCGACCCGAGACGGATCTCCAGGCGGGTATTCCAGTCGGGCATCCTCGGCTCCAGGGTTACACGAAGGCTCGGGGGTTACACGAACTTCAGCGTGATGGCGATGCGGTGCACGGCACCGGCGTAGTCGACGGCCACCAGGATCTCGACGAACCGGTCCGTCTGGGCGTTCTGGATCTTCCGGAGCTGCGCCTCGCTCAGCGTGTCCGGGTCCGCGTCCAGCAGGTCCAGCACCGGGATGACGATGTCGTACTCCTCGATGACGCCCTCGGCGACGAGCGGGTCCAGCACCGCCTGCATCTGCACCGTGAGCGAGCGCAGGCCGGAGCGGCTGATGCGGAGCTGGCCGATCGTCCGGATCAGCCGCGCCTTCACCTTGAACGAGACGTCGTCGATCACCCGTTGCACGTCGATGTACTTCTTGTCGCCGGGATTGCCGGTGTATCCCTCGCCGAGATACACCCCGCCGCCCGGGATGAGGGACGGCTCGACGAGCCAGTTCACTCCCTTGCCGGCCGGGCCGCTGCCGAAGGTCTCCGCGCCGTTGAGCGCGTCGATCTCCGTCGAGGTCAACGGCGCACTGTCGATCGTCACCTGCTTGAGCAGCATCGAGACGTGCGGCGGGTAGCCGGCGATGGTGCCCGCCACGGCGGCGGCCGCGTCCTGGTCGCTGCGGTGCGCGACGTAGATCATGCGGTCGCTGACCAGGCCGCCCTTGCCGGTCACCACGGCCGGGTCGGCGCTGCCCTTGGCCAACATGGCGACACCCATGCGCTCCTTGCCCTCGGCCCCGGTGTTCGACACGCTCGCCACGTGGGCGGCGAGCTTGCCGATGGCCCCGCCGGGTGCGCCGGACCCGTCGTCCAGCGGCGTACCGGCCACGACCACGAACTGCGCGTCGAGGTTCTCGATCGCGGCCAGCGCGGCGGCCGGATCCGCGACGGCCGCGGTCGCCCGGCCGGCCGCCTTGACCCCCCAGACCCGGCTCGGCCCGGGGGTCTGGCGGAACATCAGGTTCAGCGCGGCGGTCAGCGCCGAGTTCGGTACCGACTTCGTCGGATCCGCCGGATCGGGCACGGTCTCCGGTCCGAACGCCGCCCGGACGGCGCCGGGATCGGCCACCGGAACCGGCACGTTGTCGGCGCCCTGCGGCGCGGTCCCGATGACGGCGACGTTGCCGGTGGCCCGGATCACGGGTGAGAACAGCTCGCTGACCGGGTTGACGCGCACGTACCTGACGGCCACGGGAACCCTCCTTCCGGTCTCAGTGGAACTTCTCGCGGAGCCTGCGGCGCAGCGCTTCCTGCTCGGCCCGGCTCAGCAAAGGCTGTTCGGTCTGGTCGGGCGGCTCGGGCTGCTCGGAAGCGTCAGGCGGAGCCGACGCGGTGGTGTCGTCCGCCTCGACGTCAGCGACACGGCGGCGGGACCTGGGCGGCATCACGTGCCTCCTTCGTTGGCGAACACGACCACGGCGTCCTGCGCGGCGAAGAACGCCGTCAGCTCCGCCTCGGTGAAACCGTCGGCGACGACCGCCGCCGCGGGCAGCACGAGCAGCGTGGCGAACGGGCCGAGGACCTCCCCGTCGCCGGTGTGGCGCTGGTACGGCAACGCCCGCTCGCCGGCCTCCCGCGCCAGACGTACAGCGCGCAGGCAGGCACTGAGGTCGATCTCGTCCCGGATGAAGATCGCCAACGGCAGGTCGAAGCGCCGCTGGTGGGCGGGGTCGGCGGGATCGAAGGGTCCCGGGTCCCGCAGCCGGATGCCGCCGAGCAGGTACCGGTAGGCCCGCTTGAGATCCTCGACGGTGCTCAGGCCATGCTCGGCCATGAACGCGGCCAGATCGAAGGCCCGGAACTGCGCCTCGAACTCGGCGAGCGTGCTGAACTCGGCCGGCTCGGCGAGCCGGATCGACTCGACCTCGCCGGGATCGACCCGGAGCACCAGGGTGACGGCGAGCCGGGCCGCCAGATCGAGCCACTCCGCGGCGAGGCCGTCCGATCCCTCGTACAGCACGTCGGTGCGGGTATGGCTCGGCGTCGTCTGGGTCCACGTGCCGGCGAGCCGGCGGGCCGGGAACAGCGGGCGCTGGAACTCGCTGGTCAGCACGTCGACCCGGGTCACCTGGTGGATCGTCGCGTCCGGCAGGGCGTACACCGTCGCGAGCAGCCGGCGGATCCGCTCCTGGCCGGCCTCGCCCGGCGGCGCCACCAGGTCACGCAGGTGCGCCGGGTCGCTGAGCCGGACCATCGTCGCGTCGACGAAGCCCGCCATCACGGACCACCCGCCCGGATCGCCGCGACGAGGTCACCCTGCCAGCCACCGGCGTGCCGGTCGCAGTAGCGGATCTCGATGAGCCGGTCCGCCGGTCCCGCACCGAGTGCGATGAGCCGGGCCCGCGGAAGACGGTCAAGAACATCGAGGGCGATACCCACCGACGAGGTCAGCACCACGTCGGGGCGGGTCCGCGAGAGCAGGGCGCCCTGGTCGACGGTGGCGACGGTACCGACCAGCGTCATGTCGTCCTGCTCCTCGATGATCCGCGCGATGATGGCCACGTCGAGCGCGGGCATGCCGGCGATGAGTACATGGATGAGGCTCATACGTCCCCCCACCTGGTGCGTCTTCCAGCGTCGCGGCCGGGTACCCGCGAGGGAATGGACCACCGGGGGCCAGATTCGGTCCATCGCGGATCCACCTGGGGGGTTCAGACCGGCCGATGCAGGAACGCGGCGGCGTCGGCACGCCGGCTGACCCCGGACTTGTCCAGGATGTTGTGGACGTGGTTCTTCACCGTGGCCAGCTGGATCCCGAGCCGCTTGGCAATCTCCTTGTTGGTGAGCCCCTGCCCGATGAGCGCCACCACCTGGCGTTCCCGTTCGGTGAGGCGCGGTCCGTCGGGCGCCGCCTCCGCGGGCCCGAACACGGCGAGCCGCCGCACCAGCCCGCCCGCGATCCGCGGCGGACACGAGAAATCGCCCCGCGCGGCGGCCTGGATCGTGCGCACCATCTGGGCGAGCGAGTCGCCGTTGGTCAGATAGCCGGCGATCCCGGCCTCGGCGCACGCCACGATGTGCGGCTCGTCCTCGGTGACACCGAGGACCACGACCCGCTGGCCGCCGTCCTGGAACAGCCGACGCACGCCGGCCAGGCCGGCTTCGGTACGCAGGTCGAGGAGCGTCACGTCCGCGCCCGCCGTGGCCAGGGCGGTCAACGCGTCGTCGACGCTCGATGCGGTACCCGCGACCTCCACCGCGGGCTCGGTGGCGAGGACGTGGGACAGGCCCTCTCGATAGATCCGGGTCGGCGAGATGAGAAAGACCCGAACCTTGCCACGGGGCCCGGCAGGAACCAAGGCGTCCATCCCGGACAGAATGCCCCCAAGCCGGCGGCGACGGCTGCCGCCTTGCCGACAAAACCGGGGTCAAAAGTCGCCGGTGTCGTGTCGGATCTCGGTGATCAGGGTGCTACCGGTCGCCCCGGTTGCTGTAGTCCAGGGCGGCGCTGACCCAGAAGTTCAGGTCCTGGTCGCTGGTGACGTCGCCGGAATCGACGACGAGCCAGCCCTTGCTCATCGGCCGGCCGTTCATCTCGGCACGTTCCGCGGCCGTCACCGCGACCAGGTCCTCGACCCGGCCGGGGTCGACCCGGACGAGCAGGTTGCCGTGCGTGTTCGCACCAACGGCGAGCTTGTCGTTCACCATGAACGACAGCCCGCCGAACATTCTCACTTCGCGCACCACGGATTCACCGGCGAGTGCCGCGCGGATACGGTCCGCGAGATCCCTGTCGTAGGCCATGGTGGAAAGCCTTTCCGCATTCCGCCTCGACCGCCAGGGGACGCGCCGGGGCACGTCTTGCGCGGCTTCAGCCCGTGGCGGGGGCCGGCTCCGGTTCCGGGGTGCTGGCGGCGACCGTCCACTCGGCGTGGGCCGGCGGGACCGGCAGGTCGGCCTTGACGATGGTGATGCCAAAGATCTTCAGTTGCAGGGTCAGGGTCGCGGTGAGGTCGAACCCGGCGTACACGCCCCAGCGGACCTGGTCGAGGGTGGCGTCCACCGCGGCCCGCACGTACGGTGCCAGCCGTCCGGTGACGCCGGCCGCGTCGTAGAGGAACACGGCCAGGTCGGCGCCGATGGTCGCGCGCATGTCGCCCTGCCCGGCCAGGGTGGGTAGGGCCTCGCCCTGGGTGCTCGCCGCGTTGCGGTTGAGCGGACCCCAGCCGGCTTTCGAGTCGTAGGCGGCGCCGACGGCGAACTCACCGGTGGTGGTCTGTTCGGTGTCGATGCTCAGGCTGCCCTGGGCGGTGAGCCGGTAGAAGTAGGTCAGGTCGACGCTGAGCACCACGGGCACCGGGCCGATCCAGAAAACCTGGCTCAGGTGCACCTCGGCGAACGGCAACCGCAGCGCCTGCTCGCCGGTGTCGGCCAACCCGGCCAGCGCGGCATGCACCTGCCAGCCGTACGTGTACTTGCCGCCGACACCGATCTCGGCCTTCTGCTGCCCGTACGAGAAGATCAGGTTGGGGGTGAGGCCCACCCAGCCGGACAGCTTCGGCCCGCCCTTGCTGGTGCCCGTGATGCCGGCGACGCCGGCGAGCGGGATGTCCAGGGTGAGCAGGAGCCCGCCGTCGGCGGTGCGGGTGGGGTCGAGGATGGTGGCGCCGCCGATGGCCAGCCCGGGAATGGTCGCCGCGGAGGCGGAAGCGCGGGGCGCGGGGGTCGAGGCCGTCGGTGTGGCACTCGGGGCGGATGCGCTCGGGGTGGGCGATCCGCTCGGGGTGGGCGACGCCGACGTGGTGGTCGTGCCGGTCAGGCTCGGCGCCTTGGCCGCGGGCCGCACGCCGGTGGCCAGCGGCTTGACGCTGATGGCGAGGTCCTTGGCCTGGAAGGTGCGATCCACCTCGGCCACGCCGAGGGCGTCACTCAGCGTCGCCGGCTCGGTTTCGACCTCGACCCCCGCATCCTTGGGGGTGGCCTTCCCGACCGTGAACAACGCCCCGTTCGGCGCCGCGGCGCTGGGCGGGCTCGCGATCACATCACCGGTCCGCACCGTGGCTGCGGTCCCGGCCAGCAGCGCCGTCCCGGCCGCGGGGTCGTAGGAGGCCAGCTTGACGCCGCCCACATAGGACTTCCCGGTGGCCGTCGTGGCGCCGCTGCTCGACGCGGCGGACGCGGACTCGGACGAGGCCGGACGGGCGACCGCGACCGGCACTGCCTCGGCCCAGACCGCCTGGGCGGCCGGCTTGCGCAGTCCGATGGCGAGCAGGGCTCCGCCGGTGGCCACCGCGGCGACGGCCAACCCGGCGACGACCCGCCGGGTGCCAGGCGTGAACGACACGTTGCTCCAGGGGGGTTTGAGGGGATTAACCGCAATCGCCGGATAGATCCCGGTCGACGCAGGGCCATAACTTACTGGCAAGTAACCGGAGATTGCAAGGTGCGTCGCCAGCGACCAATACGGCCGCGGCCGGTCGCCGGTTCATCCGCGGCAACCACCGAGGGTTGTGTAACGCGGGCATTGACGGCGTGTGACGTATCGATAATAATCGACCCGCGTTGTTAACGTTCACATAGCGTCGCTCCCCTGCCTGGAGGACCCCGATGTCTCCGTCACGCGCGCTCACCGGACTGGCCGCCGTCGTCTTGCTGATGGCGTCCGTCGGCGGCGCGGCGCCGGTTCTGGCGCAGCCCACCGCTGCCGAGCCCGACTACTCGATCACCGTCGACCCGGCCGCGGCCGGGCCGGCCATCGACGACTCCATGTACGGAGTGTTCTTCGAGGACATCAACTACGCGGCCGACGGCGGCCTCTACGCCGAGTTGGTTCGCAACCGCTCGTTCGAGTTCCTGCCCGTGGACAACGGGTCCTACACCGGGCTGACCGCCTGGACGCCCGGCGCCGAGACCGGCGGCGCCGGCACCGCGGCCACCGTCAACGACGCGGCCCGGCTCAACGAGCGCAACCGCACCTACCTCAAGCTGAGCCTGACCAACCCCGACGGCGGCCGGTACGGCGTGACCAACTCGGGCTACAACACCGGCGTCGCGCTGAGCCGCGGTGCGACGTACGACTTCTCGGTGTGGGCCCGCACCGACGCGCCCGGTGGCACCCCGCTCTCCGTGCTCCTGCGCGATGCCGCAGGCGAGCCGGCGGCGACGCCCGTCGAGGTCACCGTCCGGGGCGACGCGTGGGCCCGCTACCCGGTGAGCGTCCGGGCGACCCGCAGCACCGACACCGGCCGGCTCGCCGTGCTGGCCGGCGGCACCGGCACCGTGCGCCTCGACATGGTCTCGCTGCTGCCCCGGGACACCTTCAAGGGCCACGGGCTGCGCACGGACCTGGCCGAGAAGATCGCGGCCCTGCGCCCCGGCTTCGTCCGCTTCCCCGGCGGCTGCCTGGTCAACACCGGCAGCCACTACGGCTACGACGCCGCCTCGAACTTCCAGCGGGCCCGCTCGTTCCAGTGGAAGGACACCGTCGGCCCGGTCGAGACCCGGGCGACGAACAAGAACTTCTGGGGCTACAACCAGTCCTACGGCCTGGGCTACTACGAGTACTTCCAGTTCTCCGAGGATATCGGCGCGATGGCGCTGCCCGTGGTCCCGGCGCTGGTCACCGGCTGCGGCCAGAATCGCGCGACCAACGACGAGGTGCTGCTGCAGCGGCACATCCAGGACACGCTGGATCTCATCGAGTTCGCGAACGGCCCGACCACCTCGACCTGGGGCGGGTTGCGCGCCCAGATGGGCCACCCGGCGCCGTTCGGTCTCACCCACGTCGCGGTCGGCAACGAGGAAAATCTGCCCGACGCCTACTTCGCGAACTTCCTCAAGTTCCGGGCGGCGATCGCGGCGCGGTACCCGGACATCACCGTGGTCAGCAACTCCGGGCCGGACGACCAGGGCTCGACCTTCGACAACCTCTGGGCGAAGAACCGGGCCGCCGGCGTCGCCATGGTCGACGAGCACTACTACAACAGCCCGGCCTGGTTCCTGCAGAACAACGCCCGCTACGACGGCTACGACCGGGCCGGGCCGAAGGTGTTCCTCGGCGAGTACGCCTCGCTCGACAACAAGCTGCTCAACTCGCTCGCCGAGGCCGCCTACATGACCGGGCTGGAGCGCAACGCCGACGTGGTGAAGATGGCCTCGTACGCGCCGCTGCTGGCCAACATCGACAACGTCCAGTGGCGCCCGGACCTGATCTGGTTCGACAACGACGAGTCCTGGGGCTCGACCAGCTACCAGACGCAGAAGCTGTTCATGACCAACGTCGGCGACCGGGTGCTGCCGAGCACGACGACCGGCAAGGTGGTGCTGCCGAAGCCGATCACCGGGGCCATCGGGCTGTCCACCTGGGCCACCGCGGCGCGCTACGACGACGTCCAGGTGACCGCCCCGGACGGCACGGTGCTGTTCAGCGACGACTTCTCCAACGGGGCCGGGCAGTGGACGCCGGTCGAGCCGCGCGGCGCCTGGTCGGTCGTCGACGGCGCCTACGCCCAGACCGACACCGCCGCCCTGGACACCCTGGTCAAGGCGGGGAACATCACCGCGACCGACTACGACCTGACGCTCAAGGCGACCAAGCAGTCCGGCGCGGAGGGCTTCCTGGTCGCGTTCGGGGTGCAGGAGTCGGGCGAGCTCTACTGGTGGAACCTGGGCGGCTGGAACAACACCCAGGGCGCGATCCAGAAGGGCGCGGGCGGCGCCAAGGAGATCGTCATCGCCAAGCCGAATTCGATCGCCACCGGCACCACCTACGACATCCGGATCCAGGTCCGCGGCACCACGGTGAAACTGTTCCTGAACGGCAGCGAGTGGGGCGGCTTCTCCGACGACAAGGTCACCGAGCCGTTCGCCCAGGTGGTCACCCGTGACGACCGCACCGGCGAGGTGCTCGTCAAGGTCGTCAACGCCCAGGACACGCCGGCCGTGACCAAGGTGGACCTGGGTGGCCGCAGGGTGGCGAGCAAGGCCCGGATGACGGTGATCACCGGCGATCCGCAGGAGCAGAACACCCGGTCCGCCGAGCCGATCCAGCCGGTGACCAGCACGGTAGGCGGGATCGCGAGCACGTTCACCCGGACCTTCCCGCCGAACTCCGTCACCTTCCTGCGCATCAAGACCAAGTGAGGGGCAGACCGTCATGACGTACGACATCAGCCGCCGTACCCTGCTGCGCGG
>Ga0307515_10023395_pt1 | contig 10827 bp, 9 predicted proteins | sample 17_EM_MG_FD_194513 | JGI IMG/M metagenome (GOLD analysis project Ga0307515, IMG submission 194513) | Populus trichocarpa ectomycorrhiza microbial communities from riparian zone in the Pacific Northwest, United States - 17_EM | ecosystem: Host-associated > Plants > Roots > Unclassified | place...
CCGCACCGCGCAGCGCCTCGCGATAGCCCCGCAGCCGGGCCCTGGTCGCCCAGCCGCTGGCGGAGCCGGTCAGATAGGCGATCTCCCGGTGCCCGAGGTCGAGCAGCGCCTGGGTGGCATCGCGCCCGCCACGCACCTCGTCCGGCAGGATCGCCGGCGCGGGATCGGCCGGCACGTAGCAATTGACCAGGATCGTCGGCACCCGGCTCGCGCCCTCAGGGAGCACCACCGACCGGGTGCCGGAGACGGCGAAGATCAACGCGTCGACCTGGCGGTCGAGCAGGTCGGCGACCAACTGCGCCGCCTGGCGGTTCGAGCCGCCGGTGTTGACCAGGACCAGCAGATTGCCCTGACGCACGGACGCCTCATGCGCTCCCTTGATCACGGCGGCCACGAACACGCCGAAATCCGCGTCGTGGTTGACGAACCCGATGGTCGCGCTGCGGCCCTGGCGCAACCCCTGGGCGGCCCGGTTCGGCCGGTAGTCGAGCTCGGCCACCGCCTGCAGGACCCGCTGCCGGGTCTCCTCGCTGATCGTCTGCCCGGGCGTCCGGTTGAGCACGAACGAGACGGTCGAGGGCGCGACCCCGGCCAGGCGCGCCACATCGCGTTGATGCGGCCGTCCCGCCTTCGACCGGCGCTCCTCATGGGCTGACACGCCGCCAGCGTACGAGACGCCCGCGCCCGGGAAATCAGCACGTTACCGACCCGTCTTGAGAGGACTCCTCGACATGGCGCCATGGCTGCACTACACCCCCGCCGAGGGCTGGATGAACGACCCGAACGGGCTGATCCACTGGCAGGGGCGGCATCACCTGTTCTACCAGTACAACCCGGACGGCTTGGAGTTCACCAACCAGCACTGGGGCCATGCCAGTTCCCCGGACCTGCTCACCTGGACCGAGCACGAGGTCGCGCTCTTTCCCGGCCCGGCGCCGTACGACGCCACGGCCTGCTTCTCGGGGTGCGCGATCCAGCACGACGGCCGGGTCTCGATCCTCTACACCGGCGTACGCGGCGACGCCCAGCTCCCGTGCCTCGCGCACGCCACCGACGACGGGCTCTCGGGATTCGTCAAGGACAAGGCCAACCCGGTCGTACCCGCCCCGCCCGCCGCGGACATCACCGACTTCCGCGACCACAGCGTGTGGCGCGAGGGTGCCGGCGGGCCGTGGCGCCAACTCGTCGCAGGCGGTCGCGGCGGCCAGGGCGGTGCGGTGTTCGCGCTGAGCTCGCCGGACCTGCTTTCCTGGACCTACGACGGCATCTTCGTCGACCGGGCCGGTGCGAAGGTGCCCGGCGCGGTCTGGGAGTGCCCGGACTACTTCGCGGTCGACGACACGGCAGCCCTCCTGATCTCCGTGATCCACGAAAGCGGCGACGAAGGTCCCGCCGTCTGGTGGCTGACCGGCGGCGCTTCCGGCACCACGTTCGACGTACGCCAGACCGGCGTCGCCGACGTCGGTGACCGCTTCTACGCCCCGCAGTCGTATTGGACGTCCGACGGCCGCCGCATCCAGTTCGGCTGGGTGCGCACCCACGAGGACCCGGCGGGGCTCGATGGCCGGTCCGTGGGCGCTATGACGCTGCCCCGCGAGCTGTCGCTGCGCCACGGCCGCCTGCATTGCGCACCGGCGGCCGAACTGACCGGGCTACGGACGGCCGCGACGCCCGTGCCGCCGCACGGGACGGCCGACCTCACGGGGGAGCGGACCGCCGGCGAGTTGGTGCTCGATGCCGGGGCCGCCGCCGGTGTGCGGGCCGTCGTCCTGCGGTCGCTGGACGGCGCCAAAATGACCGTGGACCTGGCAGCGTTCGCGGGGCTCGACGGGCCGCTGCGGCTGTTCTGGGACGCGGGCATCGTCGAGGTATTCCGCGGCGGGGTGGCGGGAACCTGGTCGGACCTGCGGGTTACGGAGGTCGCCGAGCTGCGCCTCGACAGCGCCGGGCAGACCGTGAGCGGCCGGGCGGAGGTCTGGGAACTAGCCCGGCCGCAACGCCTCACCGGCCCGGCAGCCGGACAACCAGGCCGGGCCGTGCCGGTGGCTGCCGGGTGAGCAGGGCCGTGCCGGTGGCTGCCGGGTGAGCAGGGTCGTGTCGATGGTCGTCGGGTGAGCAGGGCGCTGCCGGCGATCGCTCGGTGGGCAGGGTCGGGCCGGTGGTTAGCGGGTGAGGAGAGCCGCCACGGCGGCGGTTGCCACCCATGCTGGGTAGAGCGGCAGCGGCCGCCCGGTCAGCGAGATCTCCGGTGGCGCCGGCGCGTGCACCGCCGCGATCGCCCGATGCTGGGCGTACCGCAGGGCCGCGACCAGCTGATCGGCGGTGCGCTGCGAGCTCCACGACGGCCACGGCCGGGGCGCCTCCACGGTCAGCACGGCGTCGCCGGCGATCAGCGTCACCCCGCCCGAACCGTCGGCCAGGGCGGCGCTGTCCACGGTCCACGGCTGGCGGTCGCGGCGCCGGAAACCGACCGCCGCGATGCCGCCGACGTCCCAGCGCAGCCGCGGCCGGATCCGGGCCCGCCAGCCGTACTCGAGGCCCAGCGCGGACCCGGCGGCGGTGGCCAGCACCGGCGGCCACCCGGTCGCCAGTCCGGCCAGGGCCACCGCCTGACCGCCCAGAAACGCCCCGCCCAGGGCGATCACCAGCGTCTCCAGCCAGGCCCGGCCGGGCGAGATCCGGTGCTCGTGCACCTCCTCGGGCGCGGCGTCCCGGTCGTACGCGGTCAACTGCGCCCCGTCGACGATCTGCTCGTCGTCGTCGGTGACCTCCTGCGGCAGCGCGTGTTCCGGGTCGTACGCGATCTCCGCGGTCCGGCCCACCGGCGCGGTCGGCACCCGCAGCCGGCCGCCCACCTCGACCGCGCACCACCGCCCGGCCCGCGGCTCGCCGTAGAGGGTGCCCGGCACCGTCACCGGTTCGGCGGCGTCCGGCTCGGGTGGCGTCGGCCCCGGTTCGGCCACGTCGATGCCGAACTCGACGGCCGTGCGATGGTCGGCGGCGGGCACCAGCACGTGCACGTAACCGACGTCGTCGACGACCCGGACCGCCCGCACGGGCTGCGGCTGGGCGAAGAACAGCCGCAACTCGCGCCGCCGCTGCCGGACCCGTTCGATCAGCGCCGCACCGACCCCGGCCGCGGCCACGGCGAGCGCCAGCCAGGGCGTGACATCGTAGGGCTCGCTGCGCAACTGGCGTAGCCCGTCGTCGTCGACGTACAGCTGGATTGGCCCGCCGACCGGGTAATCCGCGGGCGTCAGCGACCGCACCCGCACCGTGCCCCCGCCCGTCAGCGCCACCCGCAAGGCCTGCTGATCGGCGAGTTGTTCCCGCACGACGCCGGTGACGATCCTCGCTTCGGCCTGCTGCCGGTCCGCGTAACCCTGGCGCCCCAGCACCGCCGCGCCGACCCCGGCCGCGACCACGAGCGACGCCACCCCCAGCAGCAGCGCGGGCTGGGCCACCCGGGGCAGCGCCGGTGGGGCGACGGGCCGCCGGTGCGCGGTTGGTGGGTCGCTTGGGCCGGTGGGGCGCCGGGCCACCCAGCTAACCAGCGCCGCGTACGCCCAGGCCAGAAGCACGATCCAGCCGGTGAACGCGGCCAGCCACAGCACCGCGGCGCAGCCGGCGGCCACCGCGGCCGACCAGCGGTGGATACGCAGCATCGGCACCGGCGCGGCCAGCGCGCCGAACGCGACCCAGCGCGCGGGGTCGGGCCCGCACGGCGCGGCGGCCGAGCACGGCGGTCCGTGCCGGGTCAGCGCCACCAGCGCGACAATCACGACGAACGCGACCGGCACCAGCGCCGAGGTCCACCCGATTTGCCCGATCCGCCGCATGCAGACATCCTCGCGGCTCCGCCGCCTACCGCGGGGGCGATTGCGCTGCCAGCCAGCCCTCGATCGCGGCGCTCACCGCCTCGGGCTGCTCCAGCAGCACGTCGTGGCCGCTGTCCACGGTGACCTCGGTCAGGTCGGCGCAGTCGGCGCGCATCGGCTCGGCGAACCGGCTGGTGCCGGTGTCGCAGATCGGATCCCAGGCCGCGTGCACAAAGAGCACCGGCATCCGCAGCTTCCCGCCGTCCGGCGCGTCGGCGGCGTACGCCAGGTTCCGGTCGTCGTTGACATACCAGGCGTTCGCGCCGCGGAAACCGGTGGCGGTGAACGCGTCGACGAACGCCGCGTAGTCGGCCGCCGGCAGCATCGTCTCGTCCCGGGGCACCTGCGGAGCTCGGTGCGCGGGGCCGAACCAGCCGCCGTTCTCGGGTATCCGCGCCGCCCGCGCCGGTCCGACCAGCGCTTCGGGGTTGCCGCGCCGGAAAAGCACGGCCAGCGTCGCCGGCACGTCCGCCTCGAAATCCGCCGCGACCTGGTCGAACGCTTCCGTATAGAACCGGAAGTAGCCCCACTGGCCGTCCGGGAAGCTTTCCAGTGGGTGGCGGTCGCGGTCAACCAGCGGCACGAGGTTGGCCAAACCAAAACCCGCCGCGAGGTACGGAACGCAGAAGTTGGCCACCGCACGGACCCGGTCGGCGTGGTGGCCGGCGAGACTCCACACCACCGGGGCGCCCCAGTCGTGCCCGATCCAGACCGCCGGCGCCCCGCCCAGCGCGTCGTGCAGCTCCACCATGTCCTGCACGATCTCCCGCAGCGCGTAGGCCGACGCCGAGTCGGGCACCGAGGAACCGCCGTAGCCGCGCAGATCCGGGGCTACACAACGCCAGCCGCGGGCGGCGAAATGCTCGATCTGGCGGCGCCACACGAGGCTGAGTTGCGGCCAGCCGTGCAAGAAGATCATCAGTGGGCCGTCCGGCGGGCCGGCTTCGAGATAGGCGGTGCGGTGGCGGGCGGTCTGCGCAACGGGCATGGAGTCACGCTAGCGGCCCGGGCACGGCCGCTGGAGCCAGGCGTACCTCAGAGGACTCACAGGTTGCTTTGCGCTTGGACCAAGCGTGCACCAAGAGCATGGCGGGATGATGCTGCGGCAAGCTCCGTCGGTAGCCACCGGCGAGCCTTGGCGGTCCCGGCCGCCCCTGTCCCGGGCGGCAATCGCCCGGTTCGTCCAGTTCGCCGGCGCGTTCGACGTCGTCACCAGCTTGCTGCCGCCGCGACACGGCCGGATGGCCGCGCTCGCCGAGTTCATGCCCACGGCCGGGATGCTCTCCGCCCGCGCCGCCACCGGCGCGGCGGGGCTGCTGCTCATCTACCTGGGCGCCGGCCTGCGCCGCGGCAAGCATCGGGCTTGGCAGGTCGCCGCCGTGCTGGCCGGCGTGGGCGTCGTGCTGCACCTGGCCAAAGGGCTCGACTACGACGCGGCGGCGGTTTCCGGCGCGCTGCTGATCCTGCTGGTCGCCGTCCGCGGCCGGTTCCGGGCGCTCGCCGATCCGCGTAACCGGTGGCGCGCCCTGCTCGCCCTGGTCGGCTTCGCCGGTGCCGGGCTGCTGCTCGGCTTCGCCGAGATCGCCGTGCGGATGAACCGTCTTGAGGGGCATCCGGGCCTGGCCAGCTGGGTCGAGGAGGCGGCGCTTGGGCTGCTCGGCATCTCCGGCCCGCTGCACTTCGTGCACCCGTTCGGCGCGGAGGCGGTCAGCTACACCACGGGTGCCTTCGGGCTGCTTGCCGTGACGATGGCCGTCGTGCTGCTGCTGCGGCCCGGCACCCAGCTGCCGGAACGCACGGAGGCCAACGACCGGGCGCTGCGCGAGCTGCTGCACCGGTACGGCTCGGCCGACTCGCTGGGCTACTTCGCGTTGCGCGGCGACAAGTCGCTGATCTGGGCGCCGTCCGGCAAAGCCGCCGTGGCCTACCGGGTGGTCAACGGGGTGAGCCTCGCATCCGGCGACCCGATCGGTGCGGAGTCTGCCTGGCCGGAGGCGATCGCCGTCTGGCTGGCCGACTGTTCCGCGCACGGCTGGACCCCGGCCGTGCTGGGCTGCGGGAACGCGGGCGGGAAGGCGTACCGGAAAAGCGGTCTTGATGTGGTGGAACTGGGCGATGAGGCGGTGCTCGACGTGGCGGCGTTCAGCCTGCAGGGCCGGCCCATGCGGGGAGTCCGCCAGGCGGTGAACCGGATCCAGCGGGCGGCCTACACCTGCCAGGTCGTCCGGCAGCGCGACCTGACCCCGGAGGCGTTGGCCGAGGCGCTGCGGGTCGCCGAGGCGTTCCGCAACGGGGCCGTCGAACGCGGCTTCTCGATGGCGCTGTCCCGGCTCGGCGATCCCCGCGACGGCGACTGCCTCTTCGTGCTTTGCCGCGACGCCGAGGGCCGGATCCGCGGGCTGCTGCAGTTCGTGCCGTGGGGCAGCGACGGGTTGTCACTCGACCTGATGCGTGGCGACCGCACCGTCGACAACGGGCTCACCGAGTTCATGGTGGTCAGCGCCGTCGAAGCCGCGCCGGGCCTGGGCGTACGCCGGCTGTCGTTGAATTTCGCCGTGCTCCGCTCGGTCTTCGCCCGGGCCGAGGAACTGGGCGCGGGGCCTGTGCTGCGGCTCTGGCACCGGCTGCTGATGGCGGCCTCCCGGCTCTGGCAGATCGAGTCGCTGTACCGGGCCAACGCCAAGTACCGGCCGCACTGGCAGCCCCGATACCTGTGCTTCCCGACCGCCCGGGACCTGCCGCGGATCGCGATCGCGGCGCTGAGCGCCGAGGCGTTCCTGCCCGGGCGCCGGCCGCATCGCGAGCTCGCGCCGGCCCGCCGGTCCGTGCTGGGGCTGGGCTGATGGCGCTCACCGGCGTCGCGCTGATCGCGCTCACCATGCTCGCGACGGCCGCGGCGATCGCCGCGACGACCCTGCTCTGGAACCGGTTCGGGCGCTGGCGGCCGCTCGTCCGGTCGGGCGGCGTGCTGCTCTGCGAGGCCCTGGTCGTGTTGTCGGCGGGCCTGGTCGCCAACCGGCACGAGGAGTTCTACCCGTCCTGGCAGGCACTGGCCGGGGACACCGGCACGAGCGCGACGACCGCGCCGCGGCCGGCCGGGCGCCTCGATTCCGCGTTCAGTGGCGGCGGGTCGACGCTAGTGTGGCAGCCGGCCGGATCGGCGGCTTGGCGGCTCGTGTCGAGGCCCGAGGTGGCGGTCCCGGCTGGCTACGCCGCTTCGAGCGGCTCCTATCCGGCGCTGGTGGCCCTCGGGGGACAGCCCGCGCCCGCCGACCTCGTCCGGGTCACGGCGCTGCCGACACGGCAGACGAGTGCCGCCGCGCTCGCGTATTTGCCCGCGCTGCTCGGGGTGGATCTGCGGGTCACCGGGCACGGCTGGGCGCTGCTCGCCTCGTCCGCCCGGGCCGCTCTGGCCGCCCGGCTGGTCGCGGCCGACCCGGGCCGGTTCGTGGCGCTGGCCGTGGTCGGCGCGCTCCCACCGGGGTTCCGCAGCCCGCCGGGGGTGGCGGTCGCGGTGGCCCGGCCGCCGTCGGGCCGTGGCGGGTTGCCGCGCGGGGCCGTCGCGCTGGCCGGTTCGTGGGCCGCCGCGACGGGCTGGGCCGTCAAACAGACCCCGGCTCCGCTGGCCGCGCCCGAGGTCCTGCCGACGGCGGCAACCCCATGAGCAAGCGCACCGAGCGGCACATGGCTGCGCCGGAGAACGGCGTCGCAGGCGAGGGTCACGAGGGCATGGCAGGTGGGCACAGCATGAGCGAGCGCACCGAGCGGCACACGGCCGCGCCGGAAAACGAGGGCCACGAGGGCATGCCAGAGGTAGGCACAGCGTGAGGCTCGACGGGCCCGCCCCGGTGCTGATCTGCGTGGCCGTGGTGGTGCTGGCGGCGGCGCTGCTGGGCGTTGCCTGGGACCGGGCGAACCGGTACGCGAAGGCTACTCTCTCGATCCTCAGCGTGCTGGCTGTGCTCGCCGCGTCGGCGCTCGAGCTGAACCGGCTGACGGAGACGTACCCGACGTGGTCCGCGGTGTTCTCCGCGGCCGGCGCCGGTCCGGCGAGCCGGTCGTCCACGGCCGATCCGGTGCCGCCGGTGGCGCGCGGCGCCGCCCGGCCCACCGGGCCGGGCGGCCGGGTCGTCGAGTTCACCGTCGCGGGCCCGGCGTCGGGCCTGACCCTGCCCGTGTACGTTTATCTGCCCGCCGGCTACGACACCGGGCGGCGGCGGTTTCCGGTCATCGAGGCCACCCACGGCTATCCCGGCTCGCCGAAGGCCTGGCTGCGGCGGCTCGACGTGGCCGGCTACCTGAACCGGGAGATCGCCGCGGGCCGGATGGCGCCGACCGTTGTGGTGTTCCCCTACCAGACACCCCGGGCGCTGGTTGACACCGAGTGCACGAACCTGATCCGTGGCCCGCAGGCCGAAACCTACCTGACGCGGGACGTGCCCGCGGCGATCAAGACCCGTTATCGGGTACGCACGGACGGGGCGAGCTGGGGCCTGATCGGTTTCTCCGCCGGCGGGTTCTGCTCCACCAACCTGATTCTGCGCCACCCGCACGAGTACGCGGCCGCGGCCAGCCTCTCCGGGTACGCCGAGGCGGGCATCACCATCGGCGACGGCTCGGAGAAGACCGGCAACGACCCGGCCTGGCGGCTGCGGCACCTGCCCCGTGCGCCGATCGGGCTTTATCTCGCGTACGCGAACGACGACAAGCATTCCCGAGCCGACAACCTGCTGCTCGCGCGCCTGGCAACGGCCCCGATCTCGGTCACCACCGCGGTCGTGGCGCACGGCGGGCACAGCGACGCGGTGTGGCGGGCGATGGAGGCCCCGGCCTTCGACTGGCTCTCATCCTGGCTGGCCCGCCCAGCAACCGCATGAGGGCGGCGCTGTTGCGGCTGGCGGGCCGTTCCGTAGGGTCAGCCGGGTGAATTGTCGCGTGCGGGCGGTGCTGCTCGGCTTGGTCGTGCTGCTGGCGGGCTGCTCCGCGCACGGCCCGGCCGCCACGCCCGAGGCCGCCAGGTCCGCGGCCGCCACGCCCGACGCCGGGTCCGCGGCCGGCGATCCGGCGCCCCGGGTTGTGACGTTCGGTGACTCCGTCCCGGCCGGCACGGCCTGCGGCTGCACCCCGTTCCCCGACCTGTACGCGCGCATGATCGGGGCGACCTCGGACAACCTGGCCGAGCCCGGCTTCACCTCGCTCGACGTGCGCGACCAGCTGGCCACGCCGCCGGCTCAGGCGGCGGTGCGGACCGCGACGGTCGTGCTGGTGATGGCCGGCGCCAACGACCTGGCCGCGGCGTTCGACACCAGCGGCGGCTCATACCCGTCGCCGGCGGCCCAGGTCGAGCAGAACGTCACCGCCGTCGTCGCGGACGTGCACGCGCTGCGCCCTTCGGCCGCGGTGCTGGTGTTCGGCTACTGGAACGTGGTCGAGGACGGCGACGTGGGCCGTAAGGATTACGGCGGCTACGGGGTCGCCGAGGCTGCTGACGCCACGCAGTACTGCAATGACGCGCTGCGCCAGGCCGCGGCGGGCGCGATCTACGTCGACACCACGACGGCCGTCAAGGGCGACTCGGGTGAGGACGACCCGACCGGGCTGCTGGCCGACGACGGAAACCATCCCAATGCGGCCGGGCACGCCGCGATCGCCAAGGCCGCGTTTGCCGCACTGCCCAACGGCTAGCCAACCATCCATTGTGGGCTTTCGGCGGGCCGCGAGCCTAGCGTCGGCTCTCCGCCGGCGGCGGGCCTACTACACGCTGACCCCTGATGGCCGCGCGGTCCTGCAAGCCGAGGCCGCCGCCGGCTCTCCGCCGGTGCCAGGCCCACTATCGGCTCTCCGTCGGCTCGGGCCTACTGTCGGCTCTCCGTCTCGTCGCCCGGCCGGGTCAGGTCGAGTTGGTAGATCACTTCCCGGTGGGTCGCGCGGTAGCCGAGTTCGTCGTTGATCCGGCGCATCGGGCCGTTGCTGTCCGCGGTGTCCGCGAGCAGGCCGGACAGCGCCGGGTGCCGCCGCCGGGCCCGGCGCACGGACTCGGTCTTCATCCAGCGGGCCAGGCCGTGGCCGCGGTGTTCGGGTAGCACGCCGGTGCCGTAATGCTGGCCGTCTCCGGTGCCCGAGCCGGGCACGACCAACTCGGTGAACCCGACGATCGCGCCGGTTGCCTCGTCAACCGCGGCGACCGTGTCGAGCAGGTCGCCGCGGTTGGCCACCGTGGCGACGACCCGGTGGACCCGGGCGACGTCCCACGGTTCGGGTGCGACGTCGGCGTCCTCCATCGGCATGTCGTCCATCGCCCGGCGGGACGCGGCGAAGGACGCGGCGAGCTCATCGGGAACCCTGCCTGCCCAGGCCACCAACCGGTAGCCCGGTGCCGGCCGGGCTGCCGGGCTGGCGGCGGCGAGGTCCAGCCGGGTGTAGCGCAGGGTCAGCACCCGGCGTAGCCCGCGGGCCGCGAGGAAGGCGTCGCCGGGGGAGCCCAGCGTGACCGGCGTGCAGACCACCGAGCGCCGGCCCAGCCGCCGGGCCTCGGCGATCGCCGCGTCGAGCAGCCGGGTGCCGACCCCTTGACGCCGGGTCGCCGGGTGCACTTGGATCTCGAGCTCGGAGCCGAGGAACGCGGCGCCCACCGGATACGCCTCGGCGGCGGATGCGATCCAGGCCGGGCCGGTGATGTCGGTCAAGGCGATGATCCGCATGGCCGGAGATTGTCCGACATCGCTTTTCCGGCCCCGCGCGGGGGCTAGGCCAATCCGAGAGAGCGCTTTCTCATGGCAGCGGTTCCGGTACCGGGTCCACGGGCGCTGATCATGCGTGAAAGCGCTCTCTCGTACCGGAACTCCTTAAGGGAAACTTAAGTCAATCGATGTCCGCTTGACCCGGATGTGTGCCGCGCGATTGAGTCATGACTGTTAACAGCCTTTCCTGTTTTGCCCCCCATCCCCGG
>Ga0307515_10023397_pt1 | contig 10826 bp, 7 predicted proteins | sample 17_EM_MG_FD_194513 | JGI IMG/M metagenome (GOLD analysis project Ga0307515, IMG submission 194513) | Populus trichocarpa ectomycorrhiza microbial communities from riparian zone in the Pacific Northwest, United States - 17_EM | ecosystem: Host-associated > Plants > Roots > Unclassified | place...
TTAAAAAGCAACCGCAACTACACTCACAAACACCCCCGCTAATTTGGTTCTCTTCTCATTGACATTGCAAACCATGAACTTTGTATTTCAATCTTCTTTTTCAGCATTATCTTTATCATCCTCATCGAGTTTTGATGGTTGATTCTAATCCACAAAGGAATTAGAATCATCATAACTCTCAGTTTCAACATCGTATTCATCATAATCAAGAAGCTGCTTCCTATGCTCGTACCTCTGAAACAGGTTCTCAAAATTGGTCATGGATTCGTGATCACTCTTTTCATGATCTCTTGGACTTCTCAACTCTGCCAACTGACGAGTTTATTTTGCAATATGTCTCCCCATGCCTTTTATTATCAATTCCTCAACACCTCTTTTCAATTCTACAATTTCTTTTCTATCACAAGCTCATTTCTTTTCTGAGTTGAACCTCCTCATCCCTTCTTACCTGAACACATTATGCTTTGTAACATCTTCTTAGACATGGTTATTTAGTAGCGCACAACAAATAAAATAGCCTAGAATTGCAGCGCACAACAAACAATAACGTGGGATCGTTGGGCTCTGTTACCAACCGATACAAATGGAAGCAACACAAGAAAGAAAACAAACATAAAAACACAAAATTTTGTCGAAAATGGATCACAGAGAAACCTAATTCAAAATTTTATTACTGAATATTTTTATTTTCAGGTAATCTATTTTTATAAGAAGTTTACAACTCCTTAAATAAACCTAAAACTTGACTAAAACCAACAAGGAAACCCAAAAATAAAGAAAGAGTAATAAAGTCATAAATAAACTAGGGAAAAATCCTAAACGTAACAAAGTTAGAAAAAAAAATCTAAACCAATTAGAAAAAAGAATCCCTAGCTAAGTAGAAAAATATAACAAATCTTGAATAATAACTTTTAAGCATTATCAAAAGACCTTTACAATCCTTAATTGTTGTGAAAATATATTTTATTGGAAACAAGACATCTAGAATCTCTTAGTAAAATTTCAATAATGGTCAAATAAAAAATTATAACCAATAATATAAAGTTGTACATTAAAAAAAAATCTCTTACATCATATACCCACACCCAGCTTGTTTGTGTATGCCATCGCTTCTATATTTTCTGATCTGTTTGATTCATTGTGTATAAGATTTTGGGATCTTAAATGCCTGAGGATTTCCCCTCGTAGAGATTTAGATTTGAAGTGCAAGAATTGAAGCTGTTATGTTATTATGGTCCAGTCCTCCAAGAATCTGACATTAATTTGTCAAGTATGCACCCCAGACTAAAAGCTGATCGGGAATCTAAGGTTTTAAACGGATCCTCTGCCATCCAAGCAGCATTTCTGTTGTCATTTGTTTCTAGAGCATATGCATGAAAATAATTACAAAAACAAATATGGTTGTAACCCACCAAGTTTTTTTTTTTTTTTTTGAATTCATTATTTTTTAATATTAAAAAATAATATAAAACTATTTTTCAGATCTCTCCTAACAATTTAGATTGAGATTATTCTTTTACACTCAGCAAGTTGATGATATCAGAGGGCCGGTTTGCACCTCTCAGCCCACACCTGATCAGTTCCTTGATCAAATTTATCCAAAAATGTCGTACTAGTAATTACCAGGTCCTGGCTGCTTGAGTCCAGAAAGTCCAGTTTTAGAAACAACTCCCTTAAAGCGGTCATCCACTCCTGACATATCTTGGGAGATCAAATGTGTCAATAACAAAAACCAGAATTTCATACTGAATTGGAATGTTTCGTCACCTTTAAAGAAGCAGATACTCGATTCAAAGTTTCAAACTCTATGTGCTTGCTTGTATCTCCCGACTTACCATCAAATACTAGATGACTGCTGCCATTCTTCTCAAAATTCTATGTCCTTGCTTATATCTACTCATGTACCGTCAAATGTTAGATGACTGCTGCTAATAATCATTCTTCAAGTTTTCAACGGTTTAAATTGCTGCGTTAAGGGAATCCATTGTTAGCACACCTATGGTCTGAGAGTCATTTTATCACTTGAACGAAACTCTTGGATGCGCCTGTGTGCTTTGATTCTTTATACAACAGGTAGAGATTTTAGCATTCTGTTTATTTTTTTCCTCGAACAGTTTCCAAGAGGTGGTCCCTTTGAATGCTGGGAATGTACTGGGAGCAGAGAGTAGCAGACCAATTCCAAAATGGGAGGCAATCATTAGAAGGACTCTGAACAAATCTCACCAAGCTGAAAGCAAACACAAATGTTTTAGTGCCCCACCCTCACCAGTATTAAGAACTTCTTCAGTTGCCGATGAACTTGCCGATGAACTTGCCGACGAGGTTGATTCTCTACCATTAGAGGTGATGAATGAGGAATATATTGAAGCTGCTGATGGTTGTGAATCTGACATACTTGAATTTGGCAAAGCTATTGGTATTGGAAAGAATTTACACTTGAAGAGAGTATATGGCATTGATTGTGATAGTAAGTTAGACTGGCCTGAACATTCATTGGCTGCGACCCCACAAGTTATCTCTTCCAATTCCAAGCTACGGAGAGTGTCTAGCAGTTCTGCAAGAATAGGTTTCAATTGGTCAGAGAATCCCTCATTATTTAGTCCTCAGCATATTGCATTGAACAGGAGTGGACTAAAAAGATCTCACCAGAGTTCTGGAAATTTAGGCTCAATGTGGTTGGAGCGGGAGCAGAGGCATGAGGTTCCTGAAGTCCCAGAAGTTCCTGAGGTTATTGATTCATTCTCCGAGGTCTCTGATTGGTTATCTGAAGCAGAGGATGACACTTTCTTAGAAGTACCAAGCGAACAATATTACAGTGAAATCATCAAAGATAATGATGATCCACGCCCAAAGTATGTGCGAATTGTTAGCAAGCAAATGGTAGGAATATATGTATCAATTTGGGTGCGTAAGAGATTGAGGAGGCATATAAACAACTTGGAGGTCTCTCCTGTTGGGGTAGGTCTTATGGGCTATATGGGAAACAAGGTACTTCCTGCTCTTCCATTTTTTTGTTCAGCATGATAGTTGACAAAGAAATTGCATTTCTACATGCATTATATAAAGTATTTAGACTTTTTGGTGCAGATATTTTTGTGAAACTTAAGCAGATATACACATGGACCACAAAATGGAAAGAGAAATAATAAAGCAGTGTTGTAATTTTTATAACCAGATAGTTGTAAATGCAATAGTTGTGGCAGTGAAAGACATCTCTCATCCTGTCATGCTATGGAGGCTGCTGTCTTAATTTTGCTAAAATATTGAATAAATGTTTTATACATTGTTACATTTTGTATTTTAAATGGGATGAGATTAGGTCCTCCATGTTGTGATATAATGCCGGTGTGATGGCTTCATGCTGAAGAATATTGCATAGAACGTAGAGAAGATAACATGTGCGTTGATCATGGTTGAACATGCTTGCCTTTGCTGTACCAGCATCTTATTAGAGGCTACTGCTGATGCAGGGATCTGTTTCTGTTAGCATGTCTGTTTTCCAGTCAAGGCTTTGCCTTGTTTGTTCCCATCTGACCTCAGGTCAGAAAGATGGGGCTGAACAAAGGCGTAATGCTGATGTCTGTGAAATTATTCGACGCACCCGTTTCTCATCTATCTTGGACACCAATCAAGCACAGACAATTCCATCCCATGAGTAAGAAACCTTCTGAAATTGAACTTCAATATTCACTATGTTTCATGACTTTGCTTCTTTATAGTATTTCCAAATGATACTCAAGCATCTGTTTGCTTATTCATCCCATGAATGAATTTGTGTAATGCATGTTTGAATGCTGTGTGTGCATATTCACAGCAGGCGGCGTCTTATCTTCTCAGGGATTATCTTTCCTAGCTTATTAAAATATGATGACTTGAGTCTTCAGCTCCATCCTCCTGCTTAATATTTTTTTCATGATTTGTCTAGGGAATTAAAGTGGTTGGAGTAACCTAGGAAATCAATGTGTATGTTTTTTTTTTTTTCAAATTAAGAGCGATGTCATTGAGAAAACCTAGTTCCAGGAGATTAATAACTGAACTAAACAAGAATGCTGTTTCTTGCACATTTCTCATCTAATACAGGTATAAGCAACGTGCTATTCTTGCTCTTTTTCCTATCCTTTTGTATGTACAACGACATTTACTTGCCAGAATAAAAATGCACATTGGTTGTTTCAGCGTAAACTTTCCAAAAATCATGATGTGATGACAAAGATGTTTTGATTTATCATCATGGCTGGATGTGTTATTAGTAACTTTAAATATTCCTTTTCCTCATGTGATTGTCATTGAAATTTACAAACGGATGCTTCTGCACACAGTCAGATATTCTGGTTTGGAGATTTGAATTATCGTCTCAATATGTTGGACACAGAAGTAAGGAAACTTGTTGCTATGAAGCAATGGGATGAACTTATCAATAGTGATCAGGTGAGACTCATAAACGATCAAATTTTCTCCTGATAAGCACGTTGTACTAGATAGGAGCCCAGGACAGATTATCTAGATATAACGTAGATCACACAGAACATATAGCTTTCATCCTTGCTATAACAACGAAAAAAATCACCAAATCATAGGAGGAAACTATTGCTTCAGGAACTCCTGGATCTTTAACCATGAATGTTCTAATAGAAGTACACTAAAAGGGCTTATCTTTGAAGGAGACCTGTGTAGTATTTTAGTTGGTAATTAAGTATTCTGGATAGATTTTTACCAACTGTGATCAATCATGTTAGAAATAACTTCTTCACACATTGATTTGTCCTTCAGAACTCAGAAGTAATAGCTTTCTCATACGTGAGTAGTGTAATGACTTGCCCTTTCTGCAAATAATGCTCTCCATTTTCTTCTAAGCATCGTCTTGCTTGTTTTCTGGAGGAGCTGTTAACAGATTCATCTTGTGTGGCAGCTAAGCAAAGAACTCTGCGGTGGGCGTGTATTTGAAGGATGGAAAGAGGGAGCGATAAACTTTCCGCCAACTTACAAATATGAAATAAACTCTGATACATATGTTGGGGAGAACCCCAAAGAAGGGGAGAAGAAGAGATCTCCGGCATGGTAAGTACAGGTTATATGGAAATAACGGTTTGCCTCTTTTGCTTTTTCTTTTCTTTTCTTTTCTTTAACCACAGTTAGGAAAAAGAGATTGGTAGGCCAAGATTTCTGGTAAAAGTCAGCTCTTGTTCTCGTAGTTTGGATGTTAGAGAAGTAAATCATAGAATCGAACATTTGAATGGTCGTGGTCACCTAATTATGTACTTGGCGTCATATGCAGGTGTGATCGAATACTTTGGTTAGGAAAAGGTATAAAACAACTTTCTTACAAGCGGTCAGAATTAAGGCTCTCAGATCATCGACCAGTCAGTTCAATGTTCTTAGTTGAAGTTGAAGTCTTGGATCATCGGAAGCTGAAGAAAGCTCTCAATGTCAATAGTGCGGCAGTGCATCCTGAGATTTTCCTCGACTGATGTGGGAATTAGAACTTTAGCAGATAAAAGGTAAAAATCTAGACTGATTTGTAGGTTAGATTGGACTACATGAAGACTTATTAACGACCAGGTGATGAATGCAACAATCTAGGCTCAAATAAAGTTAGCTACCTTATACACAAAATATGAATTTGGGGTCACAATTGGTACTAAATGCAGGCCTAACCATGGATCTTGCTGGTTTTTTGTTTTCCCTCGAGGGTATGCTGATTTTGTTGTCATATTCTTTGAAGCAGGGAATCGCTGATCACTCTAACAAGCTGAAGATAGAAATACTCTTCCATTTCCTTGGACATAGGCCTATTTTATATATGCAAGAAACACAAGCTTTTTTCTGAATTTTTTGGAGATGAAGGCAGGAATAGGGAGTCATTTGTTATGAATTTTAGTTGTAACAGACGTAGCAGTGTGTCTCTCGCTTCTTTGGAATTAAACCTTCAAAATATATGTTCTTTGTATGGTTCATTGGTATTGTATATTAACTTTAATAACCAGGCGTTCTCTGCACATAGAAATTTTTGGAGTCACGGTCTGTGGACAACTAAAATTTCTGTGATTAATACATGACAAAAGTTGTTATCGCAATTTTTTTATTTTTTATTTTTTTCTTCATATGTTTCTCTCTTCCTTTCTATTTTATTTTGATGGCATGTTGAAGATTGCTTCATGATTGCTACAAGTCCACGTGACATTTTTTTTATTCGCTTTAGATTTTATGTTTCTAGCAAATAAAGTTGGCATATTCTTTAGGAGTTGTTAGTAGATCATAGCATGATTTGTGATTTTTAGTTAGCATTTTAGTTTTTTTTCTACTATTTAATTGTAAAGATGTTAATCAAATAATGCAATCAATTATCCCTTGTCAGATGCATTTTAGTATTCTTCTCTTTGTAGTTTTTTTCATTTCTTTTGTCTCTTTTTTTACTTGAAAATTATCAATCGGTATCAGAGCAATCTTTTTAATAGATCTATGATGAAAACTGAAGCCAGTTTTTCTCAAATTGCTCCTTCTATTTTTCATGGAGAAAATTATTAGCTTTGGGTAATGAAAATAGAAACATACTTGGAGGCATTTGATCTATGAAAGTTGTGGAAGAGGATTATGAAGTTCTTATGCTGCCAAATAGTCCAACCATGGCTCAGATCAAAAGTCATAAGGAAAGAAAAATTAGAAAGTCAAAAGCAAAAGCATGTCTTTTTGCTACTATTTCAACAACTATTTTAACAAGAATCATATCTCTCAGAACAATAAAAGAAGTTTGAGATTATTTGAAGGAAGAATATGTGTGAGATAAAAAAAAAAATATGAGGCATGTAGGTGTTGAATTTAATAAGGGAATTTGAGTTACAAAAGATAGAGTTTAAGACAATCAAAGAATACTCAAACAGATTACTTAGCATAGTTAACAAGGTAAGGTTACATGGCACCAAATTTACTAATTCCAGAATTGTAGAAAAAATTCTTGAAATGATGCCTACAAGATATGAAGCATCTATAATCACCTTGGAGAACATGAAGGCTATGTCCAAGACCACCCTGACATAAGTTTTAAATGCCTTGCAAGCTCAAGAGTAATTGTGGCTTATGAGGCAAGATCATTTTGTTGAAGGAGCCTTACTAGTCAAGCATTAAGATTATGGAAGGACAAGAAAAGATATTTCAAGAAATATCAAGCTTCAAGCAGTGAAATCATTGCAAATAACCAAATCCAAAGCATGGGTAAAAATTCAAAAAGAAGTTATCATGTCAATATTGTGGCAGAACAGGTAATCTGCCATTCAAATGCTGGAAAAGATCAAATTCAAAATGTAGCAAGTGCAATCAGTTTGGACATGAAGTTGTTATTTGTAAAAGCAAATTTCAAAAACAAGAAGCAGATGCTCAAGTTATTGATCAAGATGAAGAAGATCAGATGTTTATAGCAACCTGTTTTTCAACCACGAGCTCCTCATAATGTTGTTGATTGGTAATGGTTGTACAAACCATATGACTTATGACAAAACTCTTTCAAGGACTTACAACTTATTGGAATTATAAAGGTTTAAATAGGGAATGATGGTTATATTCCAGCAAAGAGAAAAGGAAATATTGCAATTACAACAAACTCGGGTACAAAAACAATTTCAGATGTTTTTTTATGTACCTAATATTAATCAAAATTTGTTAAGTATGGGTCAGCTAATAGAAAAATGATTCAAAGTGACATTTGAAGATCAATGCTACCACATCTACTATGCTACTAGAAAGAAAATTTTACAAGTTAAAATGAAAGGTAAAAACTTCTTATTTTTCCTGCTGATAAGGAGCACACAACATATTCCACTAACATCAGCATCACTGAAATCTAGCACAAGAGGCTTGGACATTGACATCTTCAATTAATGTTGAAAATGAAAAAGAATGATGCAATAAGAGGCCTACCATTTCTTGTTGATCAAATACCAAATTGTCATACATGTTAATTTGGTAAACAAAACATGATGTCAATTTCTAAATTAACTTGGAAGGCCTCACAAAAATTGCATCTAATTCATACTAATATGGCATGACCTCGAAGAACACCATTAGTAAAAGGTGGCCTCTATTATATTGTTTTCATTGATAATTTTACAAGAATGTGCTGGATTTTTTTTTCTTGAGATTCAAGTTAGGAGTGGCTAGAGTTTTTTAAAAGTTCAAGAAAATGGTTGATTTGGCTGTAAAATTCAAGTTGTAAGGTCAAGTGATGGAAATGAGTACACTTTAGCAGAATTTTATATGTTTTATAAAGAAGCTGACACTACTCCTTATACTCTAGAACAAAATAGAGTTAGTGAAAAGAGAAAGAAATATATAATGCAGATGGCTAGATGTATGTTGCATGAGAAGGAGTTACCTAAAGAGTTTTGGGCAGAAGCAACTAATACAATAGTCTTTCTTCAAAAGTGACTTCCAACCAAGTTTTTAGAAGATAAAACATCATTTGAAGCTTGTTATGGATACAAACCTTCACTGAGCTTTCTTAAAGTGTTTGGAAGTGTGTGTTTTGCTCATATTTCATAGGTTAAACGTGATAAACTTGACAAGAAAGCAATTTCAGGCATCTTTGTGGGTATAGTTCAGTTTCAAAGCCTACAAAGTGTATCATCCATAAACAAGAAAGATGATTATCATAAAAGACGTATACTTTAATGAAGATGAGCAATATTATGAATGGCAAGATTTTCAAAAGAACAACCTTTCTGAAGAAAAAAACACCTTAGTGGCAGAATGAACTAGAAGATGATCCTCTAATCAAAGGTACAAAGTCACTTTCAAACATCTATCAAAGATGTAAAGTGGCAATATAGAAGCCTGCTAGACATAAAAAAACCTCTCAAATACCTCAAATGGAAGAAAGCAATGGAGGAGGAGATGTCAATGATTAAAAAGAATAAAATCTGGGAATTAGCTTATAGACTTGAAGGCAAAAAGGTCATTGGAGTGAAGTGAGTGTAAAGAAAAAAGATGAATGCAGATAGCTCTATCAATGCTTGTAGTTAAGGGTTATGCTAAGATTTTTGGTGTTGATTACTCTGACACCTTTCTTCTTGTTGCTAAATTGAAAACAATCATATTATTGCTAGCTACAACAATGCAGAAGAGATGGAATATGTTCTAGTTAGATGTTAAATCAGCATTCTTAAATGGTGTTCTACAGGAAGAAATATATATGAAGAAGTCAGATGGATTTGTGATTCAAGGTGAAAAAAGATAAAGTCTACTTGTTAAAAAAAAGGCTTTTTTATGGGCTAAAGCAAGCACCTAGAGCCTAGTATAATAGGATAGATGATCATTTGTTAAGCTTAGGTTTTGAAAAATAGCTTATTTGAGGCCTCCTTTTATGTTAAGAAGAAGAACAATGATGTTCTTATAGTGTCTTTTTATGTTGATGATGTTTTAATAACAGGATGTAATGCATGAATGATTGAAGATTTCAAACAAGAAATGATGCATGTTTTTTATATGACAAATCTTGGTCTTATGACTTATTTTCTTGGAATGGAGGTCAGGCAAAGTCAGAATAAAGTATTCATTTGTCAGAAGAAGTATGCAAAGGAAATATTGAAGAAATTCCAGATGGAAGAATGCAAAGCAACAAACACACCAATGAATTAAAAAGAGAGGTTGAGCAAGAAAAATGGTACTGATAAAGTTGATGAAGGACATTTTAAAAGTTTAATTGGTCGCTTCATGTATCTTATTGCAACCAGATATTCTATTTGTTGTAAGTCTCTTATCTCGATTTATGTGTTGATTTTGTAGCCTCATCTTTTTTCCACAACAATTCAAGTCTTGAATAAAAAAGGATTAATTAACTAGTCATATATACTAGTATGCTGCTGCAAGGTTTCTGCAGAGCATTGGAAGATGATAATCCAGTAATCATTAATAATATTCACCAATTCTGGTATGGTTATTGTATTAATGAGGGGTGTGATGCATCAGTTCTTCTGGATAGTTATGATGGCATGTTCAGTGAAAAGCAAGCAGAACCTATCGTAAACTCATGGCGTAGATTTGAAGTCATTGATAGGATTAAGTTCTATTAGAAGAAGTATGCCCCCTCACAGTGTGCAGATCTGAATTAAGCTTTAGACAGAACTATAAATGAACCTTTTAAAATATTTAAGAAATATTTTTTTATTTTTTATGTATGTCTGGCAAGTAGAGGACTTTGCGCAATTTTCATTCCATACTTGGGATCTTTTGTTAAGTAAAGAAAATCTTATACCTGACTTTTTTTTTTGTAGCTTTTTGTTAAATAGAAGCCTTGGACCATTGTCCAAATGACCTAAGCTTAAACCTGCTCTAACAGTATCATGTGCTGATATTTTAGCTATTGCTGTTTGTGATGCTGCTGCAGCGATACATATGCAATTAGTATACCTCTATCTCTTTCTTTCATCTTACTGTCTTTTTATAAACTCCATATATGCCTTCAATATCATAAATGGTGAGAAAGATGGTCATTCATATGTCACAACTAATTCCTCGATGACATTAATTTGTTGAGATAAACTAATTTCTTAATACAATTGATAATTGCTCATGTCTTTCAGCTTGGTAGAGAGGTGGCCCAAGTCGGGAAGTTCATCGAGGCAGAAAGGACTCCCTGAAGTCAAGTTCTGACCGCGCCGATCAGTTTATCCCTGCACCAAATTCCTCTTTGGAGACTCTAATTGCCAATTTTAAGCAACAGGGTCTTGACATAGGAGACTTGGTTGCTTTATCAGGTAGAATTTTGATAACCCTTTAAAGAATTATTTTTATAGTATTTTTTTTTTAAACAATACGGTCACTGGATTAGGTTAAAA